>Ga0316205_10000300_pt1 | contig 104246 bp, 91 predicted proteins | sample 3monthpyrite_MG_FD_204941 | JGI IMG/M metagenome (GOLD analysis project Ga0316205, IMG submission 204941) | Microbial mat bacterial communities from mineral coupon in-situ incubated in ocean water Damariscotta River, Maine, United States -... | ecosystem: Environmental > Aquatic > Marine >... | reverse complement strand
GTAGCCAGACGAAATATGGAAATGTTTGTACGTAAAGAAAATGGCGATCTGTCAAATAACATAGGTGATCAGGGTGAGTTGCTCGTTAGAGGAGCTTCGGTAGCTTATGGTTATCTGGGTGATAGTGAAAAAACAGATAAAGTTTTTATTCAAAATCCATTGCATGATCTTTTTCATGACCCGTTATATTGTACGGGTGATCTTGTAAAAATTGATGATCAACAACAATTCATTTTTATGGGTAGAGCAGATGACCAGATTAAATATCTTGGTTATCGAATAGAGCTTGGCGAGATTGAAGCAAACTTATGTGGTCTGGTGAATATTAATGAGGCCGTCGTTGTGTTTAATAAATCTGCTGATGGAGTATCCGATGAAATTGGTGCGCTGGTAAATATGTCTGATTCAATTAACCTTGAAGAGTTGCAGAGTCAATTAAAAGAAAACTTGCCGTCTTATATGGTGCCAACAAGAATAAAAAAATATACAGATGATTTTCCCCGTACTCCTAATGGAAAGTATGATAGAAAGGCGACTCTAACTATGGTTTTTGATGGCTGATACAAAACGCCTTTTTTTTGCCCTATGGCCTGATGATGAAATCAGAAATGAAATATCTCAGGCTTTTCTGTGCTCGGCTTACTCAAAAGCTGAAGGTCAACAGTATCATTTTCAGAACTTACATTTGACGTTACATTTTTTAGGTAATGTTTCAGAAGAGCAATATTCCTGCGTATTAGAGGCGGCTGAAACTATTAAATTTTCTGAATTTACATTGAGTTTAGATCAGTTCGGCATTTTCGAAAAAGCTAAAGTTTTCTGGCTGGGCCTAAGTGATATTCCAGCAGAATTAACGCAATTACATTTTGCGCTGGGGCAGGCTTTATCAAACTGTGATTATAAACGTGAAGGTCGTATTTACACGCCCCATGTAACCTTGATGCGTAAAATAAAATATTTCGAAGTTGAAAAAAATACACGGTTGGTTAATTGGTGGGTAAATAAGTTTGCACTTGTAGAATCTGTTACAGAGCATGGTGCAGTATTGTATAAACCAGTTAGATTTTATAATGTCCAACAGGGTTAGTTTGGCGCTAATGAGTTCATTCGACCTGGTTAGGCTGCTTATGATAAGTTATGGTTTGCAGGTAGCTAACAATTTTCTGTTTCAGAAAAACAGACATTTTTTACAATACCTAACTACTGCCTGCGTTCCTTTTTTCTGCTGTTATGTAACAGAGGCTCTATCTCATTAGCAGGAAGCGGTTTACTAAAGTAATAACCCTGCGCCACATCACAGCCCATGTTTATCAAGGATGCTAATTGCTCTTCGGTTTCGATACCTTCTGCAAGCGCAGTTCGTTTGAGTGTTTTGGAGATAGCAACAATAGCGTTAACGAGATCCTTATCCTCTGGATTTTCAGTAATGTCACTTACAAACGATTTATCAATTTTAATGGTTTGGAAAGGCAGCCGTCGCAGCTGGCTAAGTGAAGAATAACCAGTGCCGAAGTCATCCATTGCCAGTTGTATGCCCATAGCGGATAGCTCATTAAGAATGGTCATTATCTGCTCGGGTTTATCCAGTGTCACACTCTCCGTTAGTTCCAGTTCCAGTTTACTAGCATCTATTTGATGTTTATTAAGGTACTTTTTGACTATTGATGGAAAGTGCCTGTTATTGTCGGCAAGTTGTTGATAGGAGACATTAACGGCTACGCGGAATTTATCCAGTCCATTTTTCTGCCAGTTATTTAACTGGATACAGGCCTCTTCAAGGACCCATTCACCAATGTTATGGATCAAGCCTGTATCTTCTGCAATCGGAATAAACTCGAGTGGGGGAATCATTTGGTTATCTGCTGTGAACCATCGTAACAGTGCCTCTACACCAATAATTTCACCATTAGATAAATCAATTTGTGGCTGATAATAAAGACATAATTCTTTGCGCTCCAGCGCTCCCCGAAGTAGTGTCTCTAGTTCTAGTCTTCGTAATACTTCGTCGCTCATATCCTTATGATATTGTTGATAGTTATTGCGCCCCAGGTCCTTGGCTCTGTACATGGCTACATCCGCATATTTAATCAGAGAATCTACATTATCTGCGTCATCTGGAAACAGACTGATGCCAATACTGATACCCGTAAAACGCTGCTTATCGTTAAGCATAAAAGGTTCAGACAGGGCGGCAACTATTTTCGCAGCAACTCTGTCCGCATCATGGCTACTGGTGGTCTCAGGCAGAATAACCGTAAACTCATCACCCGCTAGTCGCGCAACTGTATCCGATTCCCGCACACAACTCACAATACGATTTGCTACTTGTTGCAGCAGAATGTCACCCACGTCGTGGCCTAAAGTATCATTGATTAATTTGAAGTGATCCAGGTCGAGAAACAGCAATGACAGTTGTGTCCCATGTCTTTTCGCCTGAGTCACCAACTGTGTCAGACGATCAGTAAATAACAGTCGATTAGGTAGATGGGTGAGTGGATCATAGTGGGCTAGCTGGTTGAGGCGTTTTTCGTTTGTCTTACGTTCTGTTATGTCAGAGAAGATGGCGATATAGTTATTGATCTTACCGAGATCGTCTTTGATGACACTGATGCTCATCCATTTAGGAAAAGTCTCTCCACTTTTACGTCTGTCCCATACTTCACCTTGCCAGAAGCCATCATCGTGAATTGATTGCCACATTTCTTTATAGAACTCTGCATCGTGCTGGCCAGAACTAAGTAGATTCGGGTTTTTGCCTATTACATCTTCCTGTGTATAACCGGTAATAAGTGTAAAGGCAGGGTTAATAGCCTGTATCTGATTATCCTGATCAGTAATAATCACGCCCTCCAAAGCGCTATGCATAACACTGGCAGCCATTTTTAATTCATTTTCAATTTTTTTGGCATCCGTGATATCGCGAATCACTAAAACAAAAATTCGCTCATTCTCAAGATTCATTTCGGTGATTTTTATTTCCAGTGAAAACTTATCTCCTTGTTTGCGTAAACCAGTCACCTCTTTGAAAACCATGCCGTGATTATTTTCAGTGTGGGAAAAGATGTTTTGTTCAAAGTAAGTGCGGCATGTTTCACTTGAATCTGTTTGAATAATGGAATTTATTTCCATACCCTTAAATTCAGGTAGGGAGTAACCGAAAATGGTTTCCGCCTCTTTATTAGCTGTTCGTATGTAGCAGCCGTTGGTTGTGTTGCTAATTGTAATAATGGCGTCAGCAGCCGTATCCAGAACCGTCTTAACAAATGTTTCGCTTTGTTGTAGCTGTTGACCTCGCTCATTGACCTGAGTCACCATGCTGGAAAAAGCCAGTGATAAAATAGCCAGTTCCCCACGCGCATCATCTGGTAAGGCAATGTCATTGTCGCCCCGTGCGAATCGCTGCGCAGCAAGGGTCATATCTTTGAGTGGCCGTAGTATCCGACGTGACAGTCCAAATGAAACAGCGGTGGCAATAGAGATGAGAGTAATCGTTATTAATATGATACGGTCGACCGTGGCATGAGTATTACCCAGTATTTCACTGTAAGGCATGCCCTCACCGATGCCGATAAATCGTGATGGATTATCGGGATCGAAATAGACTTTTTCGAAATAAATGGACATGGTATCTGAGGGTATTTTTACCTGCTGAGTGATCGCAGATTGCTCTTTATCAGATATGAATTCAGTTAACTCAGGGTATTTTTCCTGTAAACGCCAGGGTCGCCCATATTCAAAGCCAAAATCTTTCTCTGGATAACGGCTGGCCAGAAAATCACCGTTATCATTGAGCACTATGTCTGTATCTCCTTCCTCTCTCTCTTCTACCAGGTCACTCAAAACCGGGCTGAAGTCCATAGTGATCATAACGACACCAAATAGTACCTCATCGCTGGAAAACACGGGTACGGCTGCTTGCATTACAGGCTGCTGGGGCTGAATGATTTTGCCAAGATGGCGAGCCAGGATGATGTCAGAAAGGTAAACTTCACCCTGAGCGAGCAGTGTCACCTTGCCTGGATATTCGACTTCTTCTTCTATTAGTAATTTAGATGTCGGTGTATGAATTATTTTGCCAGCTTTACGTTCGACTCTGATTAGTTCGCCCACATCGTCACTCAGGCCAATAAAGTTAGCTTTAATATAGTGGGGTTTACTGTGCAGAAATGCCTGCAAAATAGCCGCAAGACGGTCTTTCCAGTCTTTATCGCTGCTCCCGTCCAGTGGGTCAATTCCACCGGTATTGTGAGCGCGAATAACGCCGGATATGGGCGGGGTGTTTGAGAGGAATAGTGCATCCTGTCGTAACGTGTGGATCATTGCGCGTAATTCAGCTGATTCAACGTTAACCTCATGGGATAATTTGTCGAGATCACGCTGAATTAATGTCTGGGAAGTATGCTGATAGAAGATTATGCTTATGGCTGCAGCTGTTATTACCACCATGCTAAATGACAGCAAGCTGACTCGTGAACTGATGCTGGTTCCTGTTTTAGAGTCACGAAAAGTAAACCAGGCAACCGCCATCAACGCTACCAGTATTGAGCTTCCTCCACTGATAGCAAGACCTGATGCATCGAAACTTAATCCTTGTGGTTCCACTTCAGCAGCAACAGGTATAAACATAGCAGCTGTCATGCCTATGTAATGCATACTCGATATGGCGATTCCCATGCCAATGGACGCCAGAACTATGAAGGTTAAATGATAGCCATTGCGTCCTAATTTTCCCATGCCTAACCAGAGTGCCACAATAGATGAAATTACAGCGATGACAATCGACAAAACCACAAGGCCTGAATGATATTCAATGCGCGCTAACATGCGCATTGCTTCCATACCAACATAGTGCATACCGGAAATGCCAGCACCCATTATCACGCCTGCCACCAGAACCCAGATACTTCGAGAATAACGATCAGTAATAAATAGCGCGATACCACTGGCAACTATGGCTAGACCAAGCGATAGAAGCGTTAATTGCACATCATAATGAACATCTATCGACATGTGATGGGATAGCATCCCAACAAAATGCATGGTCCAGATACCCGTGCCTAGAGTCGTTGCAGCAGCAACAAGCCAGTAGCCGTGGTGGCCGGATTTTGTATGCTGAATTTTATGCATCAGATTCAATGCTGAAAATGAAGCGACAATTGCAATAATGACAGAAAGAGTAACTAGAGAAGCGTCATAGCTACTGGTCATAAATGAGCTAGCGTGATTAATTCTTAATTCCCCAGATAAACATTTATAATTAAGTATAGTTCACAATTTTAGTGGAGATAGGTTATTAAAGGAGTTTCGATTGTTTGGATTTATCTGGCTTATGCAATTGGTTATTAACTATTATCGGGCATTATATTCGAGTTATCTAAAGGGTTTCTCTGTGGAGAAATCCACGAGTTGTTTTTGCGCACTCTAACTGTTTAATTCAAGTAACCTTGAAGAGTTACTGAGTCAATTAAAATAAAATCTGCCGTCTTATATGGTGCCAACAAAAATAAAAATAGATACAGATTATCTCTCGACCTTCTCCCTCGCACGTCCACCGCGGTCGGGTGAATAGCGAACTCAGCAAGACGATCGCCACTGGCTGGATCAATGCTGGGTCGCGTGAGGATTTCTTAAGGTGTCTGGCCCGCTCCTGAAGTAAAGGTGCTGGAGGGATTATTTCTTAAGCAATTTTTACGATTGAAAACTTCGGGCACCATGTCTGTCTTCGAAGTTGCTACACAGATATAAAAAAAGGGACGTTACCCTTTATCGTTAATAAGTTACATTGTCTGACCCTGGAGGTATCACAATATGAGGCAGGCGTAAAAGGCACCTCAGTCTCTGAGGGAGGTGTACCTGAACAGGGTAAGATAAAGGTCTGCTTTGTGCTGTGACCTCAACCGGTCATTATTACCAGAAAACTCTAAATGTTTATTAACGACCAGCTTTTAGTGTTGGGTACAGGGTAAAAAACTATGCTATTAACTAGTAGTCAATTGACGTTCGAAGCAACATATGTAGCTACATAAAAGCCCAGCCTGCGAAAGGTTCTATCTCATCTCGGTTACTAACAATTAACTGGTAAGCGTTCGGGTTTAGTGAAAAATCAGATGTAGTATCTGCTTTCATTTGTTGTAACAGGTAACCAACTAACGAGCGTCTGACCTGTAGTTCTATAATGCCATCAACCATATTGTAGTCATAACTTAGTGCCAGGCGTTGTTTGTCAGACAGTGCCGGGTGAGCTTCCAGTTTTAAAGTGATTAACTCCATCCAGTCGTCATCATAGCTCTGGCTGGACTCGGCTTCTAGTTCAAGTTTCTCTGCTTTGGTAAAACGAGATAAAACAAAGTCTCTAAAATCATAGTGCTCATGGTCATATGCGCGCACATGCCAGCGTAAGCCATTATTGACCAGTGCATGGGGTTCAATAATTCTACTTTGCTGGCTAGTTTCTCGCTGGCTTAATGAGTGATAGTTAACTTCTAACTGGCTTTTGTTTTTCATTGCGCGAATGAGTTGTGCTAAAACGGATTTTCTGGGTAAGCGAACCGGGAAGGGTATTTCTTCTACGCTTATTCCATAGATAGGTTCATTACCAGATGGGTTATCTATTGATAACAGGTTCTGGGCAAACATTTTAAGTACGCTTTGTGGGCTTAAGTCTGCAAATACTTCATCAAATTTATCGCTGGGCACAAAGCTAAACAGGCTAGGGTTGTATTCAAGATTATTCGGAGCGAGATCATTATACAGTTTAAGGTCTTTGGTAGCGGCCGGGTCTGAAATGCCGTAGGCCTTAGCTAACATGCTGCGACTTATATAGCCATTGTAATAGGCCATTATCTCTATGAATTGTAAGCGCTGCCGAGTTGCAAACTTTATTTCGTGCAGCATTTTTATATTATCAGCCATGATTCTCTCTTGTTTTTACAGCGCTTCTGTTTGGTGCCGTAAAAGTAAATTCTCTCTTGATGATAAATATAATATACCTAATACTTTTTATCAACATGATAAAAAGTATTGACATAATAAAATGTATCCACTAATCTACAACTATACCGCAACGCAATAACTGCGTTATGCAAAGAATAGTGATAACTAAATTAACGATTAGGGGAATAAAAATGGATGACAACAAGAAAAAAGCACTGAGTGCGGCGCTGAGTCAGATTGAAAAGCAGTTTGGTAAGGGCTCTGTTATGCGTATGGGTGATGGCGTGAATGCAAATATAGAAGCTATATCTACAGGTTCTATTGCACTGGATGTTGCTTTGGGTATAGGTGGTTTGCCAAAAGGGCGTGTTGTTGAAATTTATGGGCCTGAGTCATCGGGTAAAACAACCCTGACTTTGCAGGTTATTGCTGAGGCGCAGAAGATGGGTGGTACCTGTGCTTTTGTTGATGCGGAGCATGCGCTTGATCCAAGTTATGCTGAAAAACTCGGTGTTAATGTTGATGAGCTACTGGTTTCTCAGCCTGATACAGGTGAACAGGCGCTGGAAATTACAGATATGCTGGTTCGCTCTGGTGCGGTGAGTGTGCTGGTAATTGACTCGGTTGCGGCATTAACGCCAAAAGCTGAAATTGAAGGTGATATGGGTGATTCACATATGGGGCTTCAGGCGCGTTTGTTGAGTCAGGCATTGCGTAAGTTAACGGCTAATATCAAACGTTCTAATACACTGGTTATTTTCATTAATCAGTTGCGTATGAAAATTGGTGTTATGTTTGGTAACCCTGAAACAACAACCGGTGGTAATGCGCTGAAATTCTACTCATCTGTGCGTCTTGATATTCGTCGAATTGGTGCAATCAAGCGAGGTGAGGAAATTATTGGTAACGAAACCAAGGTCAAGGTGGTGAAGAATAAAGTGGCGCCGCCATTTAAAACCATAAATTTCGAGATACTTTATGGTGAGGGTATATCCCATGAAGGTGAAATTATTGATATGGGTGTTAATTGTAAAATTATAGATAAGGCAGGCGCCTGGTACTCATATAATGGCGATCGCATTGGTCAGGGTAAGGACAAAGTGCGTAAATTTATGAAGGATAACCCAGCGATAGCAGATGAGATTGAGGCTAAGATACGTACGGAGCTAATGCCAAGTAAAGAAGAGGTGGCAGCGGCAGCGGTAGTGGCTGAGGCAGCAGAGAAAAACCAGGAAGCAGAGATGGCGGAGCTTACTGAAGAGAAATAAAGGCTTTTGCCACTGAGGTTCAGAGGGCGCAGAGTTATTTTTGTAATGTGAGTGTTAATTATGACTTTATACTCTGTGTTTTCCGAGTCTCGTGGCAGGTTTTTAAGGGGTGTCATGTCTTACCATTTATTGAAATGTGGTTATCGTGAGTTTTGGTGTGGTTTTAAAATAGGTCTGCTCTGTGTTCTTTGTGCCTCTGTGGCAGATTTTTAAAGAGGATAAATATGTCTCGCTCAATTAATGAAGTTGCCGTTGCTGCATTATCGCGAAGAGAGCATTCGGTTCTGGAGATACGTCGAAAATTAAAGTTAAAAAACTTTGAAGATGATGAAATCGGAATCTGTATTGAAAAGTTAATTAATAATAATTTGCTCTCGGAAGAGCGTTTTACTGAAAGTTATATTAATATGCGCAAGCGGCGTGGTTATGGTCCCGGGCGAATCGCTCTGGAGTTACGTGAAAGGGGGGTTGATGAATCCCTGTTCAGTGATTATCTGGATAAAAATAATCCAGACTGGCACCAGGTTATGCTTCAGCAATACTGTAAAAAATATGGAAATAATCATGCAGATGATTATGCAGAAAAGGTAAAACGCGCCAAACATTTGCAATCCAGAGGTTTTCCTTTAGATTGGGTATTTAAACTGGATTCTATGGATTTAGATGAATATTAAATTCATTTAAATCAATAATTTAATAATTAAAGTTAATGTAATTTAATATGATGACGACAGCAGAAATTAGACAACAGTTCCTTGAGTATTTCAGTAATAAAGGTCATGAGGTAATTGCCTCTAGCTCACTTGTGCCGGGTAATGACCCAACACTGTTATTTACCAATGCAGGCATGGTGCAATTTAAGGACGTGTTTCTAGGGCAGGATGAGCGTAGTTATACGACTGCAACCAGTAGTCAGCGTTGTGTGCGTGCCGGCGGTAAACATAATGATCTGGAGAACGTGGGTTATACAGCGCGTCATCATACGTTTTTTGAAATGCTCGGTAACTTCAGTTTTGGTGATTACTTTAAACGTGATGCTATTACATATGCATGGGAGTTTCTAACAGAGGTTTGTGGTTTACCTAAAGAAAAACTCTGGGTAACTGTTTATGAAGATGATGATGAAGCTGCCAAAATCTGGTTAGAAGAAATAGGTATCGACAAAAATAGTTTCTCGCGCATTGGTGACAAACCTGGTGGCAAGAAAAATGAAAGTGATAACTTCTGGTCAATGGGTGACACTGGGCCTTGTGGTCCCTGCACAGAAATATTTTACGATCATGGTGAAGGAATTGCAGGTGGTCCTCCGGGCACACCTGAAGAAGATGGTGATCGGTATATAGAAATCTGGAACCTGGTATTTATGCAGTTCAACCGGGATAAGTCGGGCAAGATGAATCCTTTACCCAAACCTTCAGTTGATACAGGTATGGGGCTTGAGCGTTTAGCGGCAATAATGCAGAACGGCCATAGTAATTACGATATTGATTTATTTCAGGTATTAATAAAAGCGGCGGCAAAAGAAACGGGCTTTAAAGACTTAACTCATAGCTCACTTAAAGTAATTGCAGACCATATACGCTCCTGTTCGTTTTTGGTTGTTGACGGTGTATTGCCTTCAAATGAAGGCCGAGGTTATGTATTACGACGTATCATTCGTCGTGCATTAAGACATGGTCACAAGCTGGGCCAGAATGATTTGTTTTTCCATAAACTGGTTCAGCCCCTGGTTGACCAAATGGGAGAGGCTTATCCGGAGCTTGCGAAAGCACAGGCTCAGGTAGAGAAAGCATTAAAGTTAGAAGAGCAGCGTTTTGCAGAAACTCTTGATCAGGGAATGAAGATTTTTGAAGAGGGTGTTGGGTCTATTAAAGATAAATTGATTCCAGGTGAAATGGTATTCAAGTTATATGATACCTATGGGTTTCCAGTTGATTTAACAGCAGATATAGCTCGCGAACGCGACCTCAGTCTTGATATGCCGGGTTATGAAAAGGCTATGGAAGCTCAGCGTGAACGCGCAAGATCAGCGAGTAAATTTGGCGTTGATTATAATGATTCAATTGATACAAACGCGGTAACGGATTTTACCGGTTATGATCATTTACAGGATCAGTCACAAATTGAGGCTTTATTTAAAGATGGTGCATCTGTTAATGATATCTCAGAAGGTGATGAGGCTATTGTTATTCTCAGGCAAACGCCTTTTTATGCGGAGTCTGGTGGTCAGGTCGGTGATACTGGGTTATTGAGAAATGAATCAGCTAGTTTTGAAGTAATGGATACTCAGAAACAGGCAAAAGCATTTATTCATATTGGTTCTGTTTCTAAGGGCAAATTATCAGTTGGTGATTCACTAACTGCAGAAATAGATGCTGAGCGCAGAGATGCGACAATTAGAAATCACTCGGCAACGCATTTAATGCATGCTGCCTTACGTGAAGTTTTAGGTGGGCATGTTCAGCAAAAGGGATCACTCGTTAATGATCAGCGCCTTAGATTTGATTTCTCGCATAATGAAGCGGTTAAACCTGAGCAGCTATTTGAAATCGAGCAACTGGTTAATCTGCAAATTCGAAATAATCTTTCGACAGATGCTGAGGAAATGGCTATTGCAGATGCTAAAGAAAAAGGTGCAATGGCTTTGTTCGGTGAAAAATACGGCGACGAAGTACGTGTTGTTTCTATGGGCGAGTTCTCAATTGAGTTGTGCGGTGGTGTTCATGTAAATCGCAGCGGTGATATTGGTTCATTCAAAATTATCGCAGAGATGGGTATAGCTTCTGGTGTAAGGCGTATCGAGGCAGTTACAGGTATAGCTGCAGTTGAATACTCAAATAACCAATCCAATAAAATCAATAAGTTATCATCACTACTTAAAGCTAGTAATGATGAAGTTGAAGATAAGCTTTCTCAGATTTTAAGTAAGCTTAAAACTCAGGAAAAAGAAATTGCGCAGTTAAAATCCAAGATGGCAACGCAAACCGGAAAAGACTTAACGGCTGATGCTGTAGAGATAGATGGTGTCAAAGTGCTCGCCGTGAATCTTGAGGGTGTAGATAGTAAATCACTTCGCGACACCATGGATCAACTGAAAAACAAGTTAGGTTCTGCGGTTATTATGCTGGCGACCAGTGATGGTAAAAAGGTGAGCTTGTGTGCAGGTGTAACTAAAGATCAGGTTAAACGCATTAAGGCGGGTGATCTGGTAAATATGGTTGCGGCACAGGTAGGTGGTAAAGGCGGTGGTCGACCCGATATGGCAATGGCAGGCGGTAGCCAGCCAGAAAACATTGAGTCAGCACTGGCTTCTGTTGGTGCCTGGGTTGAGCAGCAATTAACGTAATTATTCTGAAGGCTTTTTATAAAGCGCAAACCCGTTTGTATCGGGGGTTGCACATTCGCATTCTGTTTTCGCATATGCCATAATTCGCCACCAAATTTAGATGGCTTTTAATAGATTAATATCCATGTCAATAATCGTACAAAAATATGGCGGTACATCCGTCGGCACCATTGAACGTATACAGGCTGTAGCTGATCGCGTTATCGCCTCGCGTGATAAAGGCAACCAGATAGTGGTTGTAGTTTCCGCAATGAGCGGTGAAACAAACAGACTAATTGGCCTTGCAAATCAAATAGATAAGAAACTTTCTTCACGTGAAATGGATGTATTGGTATCCACTGGTGAGCAGGTTACTATTGCCTTGTTAACAATGGCCTTACACCAAAAAGGTGCAGCAGCTAAGTCATATACCGGTTCGCAAATTAAGATGTTAACGGATAACGTGCACAGCAAAGCGCGTATAAAAGACATCCAGTGCGACAATATGCAATCAGACCTTGATGACGGTAACATTATTGTTGTTGCTGGTTTTCAGGGTGTTGATGAAATGGGGAATATCACCACACTGGGTAGAGGCGGTTCAGATACGACAGCAGTTGCTATGGCTGCAGCCTTAAATGCTAAAGAGTGTCAGATCTATACAGATGTTGATGGGGTTTATACAACGGATCCCAGAGTAGAACCTAAAGCTAGAAAGCTAGACCACATTACATTTGAAGAAATGTTAGAAATGGCCAGTTTGGGTTCTAAAGTTTTACAAATTCGTTCAGTTGAATTTGCAGGTAAATATAATGTTCCTTTACGTGTTCTATCTTCATTTGAAGAAGGTGAAGGGGCGGGTACATTAATAACAACAGAGGATGATGAAATGGAACAGGCCGTAATTTCCGGTATAGCTTTTAATCGGGACGAAGCACAGTTAACCATTTCAGGTGTTCCAGATCAGCCAGGTGTAGCTTCTGAAATTCTGGGTTCCATCACTGAGGCGAACATTGAAATTGATATGATCGTACAGAACGTGGGTGAAGATGGTACAACTGACTTTACCTTTACTGTCCATCGTAATGATTATGCGACAGCAATTGATTTGCTTGAAGCTACTGGTAAAAAGCTAGGCGCTAAAAAAGTAAAAGGTAATGATTCAATTGTGAAGATTTCTTTAGTAGGTGTTGGTATGCGCTCTCATGCGGGTATAGCATCTAGCATGTTTGCAGCTTTAGCTAAAGAGGCGATCAACATACTGATGATTTCTACTTCAGAGATTAAAATATCGGTTGTGGTTGATGAGAAATACCTGGAATTAGGCGTAAGAACATTACATAGTGAATTTGGTTTAGAACAAAAAACTACATAAAAAGTGAACACAGTCACATAATAGCTGTGTTAATATTACAATACGGTGACAGAGAACGAGGATATAGGACTCTGGTTGCCTTTGGTGATTGAACTTAGGAGTAGTAAAAATGTTGATTTTAACTCGCCGTGTTGGCGAAACATTAATGATTGGTGATGATGTGTCTGTAACTGTACTGGGTGTAAAAGGCAACCAGGTACGTATAGGTATTAATGCACCTAAAGAAGTTTCTGTACACCGTGAAGAAATTTACGAACGTATTCAGAGAGAACAGGAAGGCCAAAGCGCTGGAAATTCCGCAGGCTAAATTATTTAGCAATATGGGCTTTACCTGAGACAAAATCAAAGGTATTCTACGCCCCATCAAAACCGCCGCTAATTGCGGCGGTTTTGTTTGAGTAAGAATAAAGAATTGGAGAGCTGGCCGAGTGGCTGAAGGCGCACCCCTGCTAAGGGTGTATATTGGAAACAGTATCGAGGGTTCGAATCCCTCGCTCTCCGCCAAACATAAAAAAGCCCCCCCTGTTTTCCAGGGGGGGCTTTTTTATGTTTGGCGGAAAGTGAGTATTTGATAAGAATCCGTTTCGAAAAAATCGCCCGGAGCGATTTTTAACAGGGTGAACGTTTTTTTCACCCTGGCCACGCAAGTGGTGAGGGCAGGGAAAGCCCGAATAATCCCCACTTCAGTTCTTCAGGAAGTCATTAAATTTACAGCTACCCCCTGTTTTCCAGGGGGGGGCTTTTTTATGTTTGATGGAAAGTGAGTATTTGATAAGAACCCGTTTCGAAAAAATCGCCTGGAGCGATTTTTAACAGGGTGAGTGCTTTTCTCACCCTGGCCACGAAGTGAATGAATTATGCGTTAGAGTCTTGCCGGTATATTTTACTATATTCAGGTTATTGGGCAGGGAAAGCCCGAATAATCCCCACTTCAGTTCTTCAGATAGTTATTAAATTTAGAAGGGATTCTTGTTTTTAAATGAGGGGATTAATTTAAAAAAGTTACATTTCAAGCTTTTAATAAAGCATTTTGTAGTGACATCATTCATTGAAGCTGCTTCGTTAAGGGTATAAAGCAGTAATCAAAACAAATGTTCACAAAAAGATAATCAATCTGTAAATAAGTTACTAATTTACCTGAAAAAACCATTGACGTAGATAGAGAAATTCCCCATAATTCACGCCCTCAGCAGATACGCGCCTGTAGCTCAGCTGGATAGAGTACTCGGCTACGAACCGAGCGGTCGGAGGTTCGAATCCTTCCAGGCGCGCCATACATAAAAAAGCCCCCCCTGTTTTCCAGGGGGGGCTTTTTTATGTATGGCGTTCCTGAAATATTTGATGAGAACCAGTTTCGAAAAAATCGCCCGGAGCGATTTTTAACAGGGTGAGCGCTTTTCCCACCCTGGCAACGAAGTTGTGAGGGCATGGATAGCCCGAATAATCCCCGGTACAGATCTTCAAGAAGTCATTAAGTTTAGAGATCCCCCCTGTTTACCAGGGGGGGGGGCTTTTTTATGTATGGCGTTCCTGAAATATTTGATGAGAACCAGTTTCGAAAAAATCGCCCGGAGCGATTTTTAACAGGGTGAACGTTTTTTTCACCCTGGCCACGTAAGTGAATGAATTATGCGTTAGAGTCTTGCCGGTATATTTTACTATATTCAGGTTATTGGATAGAGAAGGCCGGCTATATACCCGTTTTAGATTTTCAGGAATTGCTCAATTTAAAAATTACTGTCATCCCAGAATGTTTTTGTCTGGGATCCAGTAACTTTAGTCACTTGAGCTGTATATAAAGATACTGCAAATGACAGGTCATTAGGCTGCGGGTAAACCTAAACCTGGTAACTTACGAATTATAATCGACCATCCACTTCACTAGACTTGAGTAAATATTTGACATCATATAAAACAGAATTATCTTTACATAAAGCTCTAATACCAGCTGCGCCCATTTCCGCGAATTGATTGTGAGCTACGGTAATAATAACAGCGTCATAATGACCTTTTTCAGGTTCAGATATTAGCTCTAAGCCATATTCCTCTTGTGCATCCGCAGAATCCAGCCAGGGGTCATATATGTCTATATTGGTGTTATAAGGCTCAAGTTCGCTTATAATATCTATAACCTTGGTGTTTCGTAAGTCAGGACAGTTTTCCTTAAAAGACAGACCTAGAATAAGTATATTTGAGTTTACTATATTAATGCTTTTTTTAGCCATAAGCTTAGTTACTTGTAACACCACGTGCGCGGCCATGTATTCATTGGTGTGACGACTAGCGGGTATTATTTTTGGTTCAAAACCTGTTTCCTGAGCTTTGTGCGTAAGATAGTACGGATCAACACCAATACAGTGACCACCAACTAATCCAGGTCGAAATGGAAGAAAGTTCCACTTTGTGCCAGCGGCTTCTAGTACATCTAGAGTATCAATATCTAGCCTTGAAAAAATTAGTGAAAGCTCATTTATCAGGGCTATGTTTACATCACGCTGTACGTTTTCAATTACTTTTGCTGCTTCTGCTACTTTTAGTGTACTGGCTTTGTAGGTACCAGCTGTAATGATTGTCAAATATAAAGAGTCAACAAACTCAGCAATTTCAGGAGTAGATCCAGATGTGATTTTAAGTATTTTGGTTACATGGTGTTCTTTGTCACCAGGGTTGATTCGTTCAGGGCTGTAGCCAACAAAAAAATCTTTATTGAATTTAAGACCGGAGTTTTCTTCAAGTGCGGGAACACAAACTTCTTCTGTAGCGCCAGGAAAAACGGTAGATTCATAAATGACAATGTCGTTTTTCTTTAATATTTTACCTATTGAAAGACTGGACTGGATTAAAGGCGTCAAATCTGGTTTTTTGTTTTTGTCTACTGGGGTGGGCACTGTAACTATGTAGACATTGCAATTGGCTATATCGTTCAATTCTGAGGTATAGGTTAACGATTTAGGTATTTTTAGTTCTTCCTGAGACACCTCTAATGTTCTATCTTTTCCAGATAAAAGCTCTTCAACTCTAGGTTGATTGATGTCAAAACCAATTGTTGGGTATTTTTTTCCGAATTCTACGGCGAGTGGTAGACCTACATATCCAAGCCCGATAATTCCGATTTTCGTGTTCTCCAAATTAAACATTTTTCCTTGACTCCAGTGCGTATTCATATTTCGAATTATATTAACTGATTGAGCTAAATAGAACATTAACTATTTAATTAGAGTTTTAGTTATTATTTAAAAAACCTGAGATTAAAATTTAACCTAAGTTAATAATTTGTTTATAATGTCCATTGCAGTTATATTGCACCACCTATTTTTCATGCAAAATTTAAGGATTTTCTACCTCAATGTTAAGGATTTTTGGTCATTACATACCAACCACTATTGTGTTGTTAATGTTTATAGAGTTGATTGTTCTATTTGCTTCCGTTTATGCTGGCGCCTACGCTAGATTCTTTGACTCTGAAAATTTGGCCGAAGACATATTTTTGTTACAACCCCTTGATTTAAAAGCAGGTTTTTTTGCAATAGTCATGTGGTTAAGCATGACATCTGTTGGTTTACATGCGCGAAATAACGTAGATGACTTTGCCGGAACAATGATTCGGATTTTTCTTAGTTTTATGCTGGGTCTTGGTGCAATTTTAGCTAGTTTTTATATTTACCCGGATGTTTTCTTAGGTCGTGGTGTATTCGCGTTTGCATTAATTATCGCCTTTTTTGGTGTGTTAATCACCAGAACCATATTTCAGAAGCTTGATAATCATAACGCATTTAAACGTCGCTTACTTGTGTTAGGTGCGGGTAAAAAAGCAAAACTGGTAGAAGATAGAATTGAATATGCTGCTAAACGTGGTTATGAAGTCGTTGGTTTTGTTGATATAGATCAGAATGAAATATTAGTTGATCCTGAAAAAATTCTTGAAATACAATCAACTCTGCTCGATTTGTGTTTGGATAATCACATTGATGAGCTGGTTTTAGCAATGGATGACCGACGAGTTGGTTTCCCTCTATCTGGTTTGCTTGAATGTAAAATGAAAGGCATTGTGGTTCGGGATATACTTGACTCACTTGAGCGCATAACAGGGCATATCGAGTTAAGTGCACTACATCCCAGTGCTGTTATTTTTTCTGATGGCTTTACTAATGCTGTCTCCGTTAGCTATGCAAAACGTATATTTGATATTGTTGCTAGCCTGTTGATATTAATCATTACTAGTCCAGTTATTATATTAGCTATAGTGGCTATATGGCTAAGTAGTTTTGGTCGTGATCCTATTTTTTACAGGCAAATTAGATTAGGGCTTTGTGATGCTCCTTTTGGTGTCTTAAAGTTCCGCAGCATGAAAACAGATGCAGAAAAAGATGGGGCGCAATTTGCAAAGAAAAATGACTCACGTGTCACCATGCTTGGCGCATTTATGCGTAAAACAAGAATAGATGAATTGCCGCAGTTAATTAATGTCTTTAAAGGTGATATGAGCTTTATTGGCCCACGTCCTGAGCGTCCACAATTTGTTTTAGGTTTTGAGCAAAGTATTCCTCATTATTCATTACGACATACAGTTAAGCCGGGTATTACTGGCTGGGCGCAAATATGCTATCCCTACGGCGAAACAGAGGAAGACACAAAAAATAAACTTCAATATGATTTATATTATATTAAAAATTACAGTTTGTTTTTAGACGTAACGATTTTGTTTCAGACAGTGCAGGTTGTATTGTTTGGTCAGGGCGCTAGATAAAATATTAATTCATGCTGTTTATATGCGTAAGCATTTGCAGGGTTTTGATTTGCTAGCAATTGCCTGTTGTAAATAAATTTTCTCTGGCTGCAGTTAGCCGTTGTTTATTCTTAATCAGTGTTAAGTGGTTCAGCCGGGTTGAAAGTCATACGGGCTTTTAATGGGTTTTTTGCACTTCGCACCCAGTAGCTAACCTCTCCATTTTTAAAATGCACCTCTGAATTACCGTAAAACCAGACGTCCCCTTCGGTTTTTGTGGGAGCTCCCTGAATATCAATTACATCTGCGATTGACGAACCGCTAGTAAAAAAAGCCTCTAATTGTGGGTTTTCATAGGGTGATTTCTGGATTAATTGGGTGTTCTCGGTCGGCGTTTCTAAAGTCAGGTTGTCCTTTAGGTGCTTTAGTGGCATAGCCGGTTTTTCTGTTGAATTAATATCGCTCGAAGAAGGGTGAGGCTGACCTGCCTGATTGCTTAAGCTTATATTGCTTTGTGTTGTTTTAGTCTTTTCTAGATAAAAGTTATCTGCAAAAAAATAATATGATGCACCTAAAGTAGTTAATAATATAGTACTGGATATATAAGTCGCTTTAGATGTTTTTTTTGATCCGGCCGGTTTTTTTCTCGCAGCAGAACCAGGCGTACTGGTCTGAGGTTTAGTTGGAGTTTCAGGCCTGGCGGCCGGTTCTTTTTTTGTGGGTTTTGCTCTTGTTGGTTCTTCTACCGGCGGTAGTGTGCCATTGTCTTGATAATATTTATGAATTTGCTTATAAGCAATATTAATCGATTTGATTTTATCAATGGCAACTTCTTTTTCTTTGCTGTCATCATCAAAGCGATCAGGGTGCCACTTTTGAATTGATTTCTTATAAGTTTTACGCAGATCGGGCCAGCTGCAGCTCGGACTTATGCCTAATATTCGATAGCAGTCTTTATAAGAATCGTTTTTATTCATATTTTCACTAGTGCTTCTGGAGTTACGATCTACTTTAAATTTGCTAATGTACTAATGTTAACATTTTATTTCTGTTTTAACGTTTGTTTTTGTTGAATTAGGCTGATTAATTATTAAAATTTTTAAATATTCAGGTGGTTTTCAAAAAAACACTCGAAGTAACTGATTTAACGTAAGTTATAGATGGATTTGTTGCCTTAGAATTCGTAGAATAGCGATGTTTGATTGAATGCAGTCGCATGATCAAAAGATACAGACCGCTACGATCAATTGGACTTGTAGCGAGCATGAAATAATGGATATTTGCTGGAGATTATAATGACTAGAGCCTTGCAGGCAGCCGTGTTAGCCCTATTTGTACCTTTTCTTTTTACTGGGTGTGCTTCAGACGCCTATATTTCTACGGAATCCGAAATATTAAAAGAGCATAACAGTTCAGAAACTATACTCGAATATCATATTGGTGTAGATGACACAATTAATATTAATGTGTGGCGCAACCCGGAGCTAACCGTCACAGTACCCGTACGTCCTGATGGTAAAATTTCAATGCCACTCATTGGAGATGTTCGTGCAGCAGGTTATACGCCTGAACATGTTGCTAAGTCTATACAAAATAAACTTAAGAATTTCGTTCGAGATCCTAACGTAACGTTAATGGTAACCGGATTACAGAGTAACGAATATTTAACTCGACTACGTATTACGGGAGCAGTAACGAACCCTACTTCACTTAACTATCGACAAGGTATGACTGTTCTTGATGCAATTTTAGCGGCAGGAAGCGTTAATGACTTTGCAGCACCTAATAACACTAAGCTTTATAGAAAGATAAAAGGTAAAGCGAGAGTGATTAGTATTTATCTGGGTGACATCTTATATAAAGGTAAACTGCAAACAAATATTGAGTTAAGACCTGGCGATATTTTAACTGTTCCTGAACGTTTATTTTAATCCTGACGGAGTAGCAGTCAATGCGCTTGCCTATTGAAGAACTATTAAAAGCATTACTCGGTGAAGTATATAATCGCCGTAATACTATATTTGTCGGCTTTGTTGTCATTAGCCTATCCTTATTAGCGATAGGCACGATATGGCCTAAAAAATATACATCTACCAGTATAATACTTGCAGACGAGAGCAATATTCTTCAACCGTTAATGCAAGGGACGGCTGAGGCGACACGTGTAACAAATCACGTAGACAATGCGAGAGAAATTATTTTTGGCGAAAAAATCATGAATCAGGTTCTGACAGAAGCTGGTTGGATGAAAACTAACCCGTCTGAAGTAGAGCAGGCGCAAATCAAAAAAACACTTAAACGTCAAATTACAATTGAGGGTAGTAACAGTTTAATTAAAATCGGCTACCGTGATAGCAAACCCATGCGTGCTTATATAACAGCGAAACGAATGGCTGAGTTATTTATTGAAGAGGGCGAAAAATCTAAAATTAATGAAAGTCAGGCAGCATATGATTTCATAGAGAAGCAGGTTAATGAATATTTGGCCAAACTCACTAAAGTTGAAGAGCAATTAAGAGAATTCAGGTCAAATAACCCGGACGCCAGACCGGGGCTTGAAACAGAAGTATCTGCACGTATTACTCGATTGACGTCTGATATAGAAAGGACTCATCTTGAATTACGTGAAACGATGATTCGTGCTGATTCTCTTCAGAAGCAACTATCAGGTGAAGCGGCTATTACGATTAGTCAATCTAAGGAAGGTCAGTATCGAGCAAAAATCGCAGAATTACAGACATCTCTTGAAACCTTAAGGTTGGATTATAAAGAAACATATCCTGATATTGTTCGGTTAAAACATCAAATTGAAGATCTTAAATTATCAATGAGTAATGAAGTCAGGAATCGTGAAGCAGCCAAAAGTAAAGCCGCTTCAACGGGCACTAAATTTATTGATGAATCTATTAGTTTAAATCCATTGTATCAACAGTTGCGTAGTGATGCCTCTTCTACAGAAACTCAAATTGCAACATTACATGCCCGTATGAATGAAATGAATAAAATGCTAGAAAATGAATATACTCGAGCAAGAAGAATTCATGGTGGTGAAGCAGCTTTGGCTAAATTGACCCGAGACTATCAGGTTAACCAGGAAATTTATCAGGACTTATTGCGTCGTATGGAAAGGGCGCGGGTTTCGAAAAATCTTGATATGGAAAATCAGGGACTAACATTTAAGATACAGGAACCTGCAAAAATACCATTGTTACCAACAGGTATACGTTTTATGCATTTTGCCATGGCCGGGATTGTATTGGGCCTCGTTGCTCCTATTGGTTTAATTTATGTAATGCTACAAATTGATCCTAGAGTCAGGTTTTCAAAGATAATTAGTGCTGAGTTAAATATACCAGTATTGGCAGAAATTCATCAGATTAGCAGTAGAAGTGAAAAGAGAAAAACAAAAATCAATCTGATTGTTCTTTCTGTTGGGTTTTTAATGGTATTGATTATTTACGGTTATGTTAGCTGGCTTAAGTATACGGGGCAATTGTAATGAGTAAAATTGAAGATGCACTAAATAAAGCTAAAAAATCCCGTGCACAAAACCAGACTGGTATAAGAGCGATCAATGATTCACAGTCAGGCACATCTGGATTAAACAGAGGCTTAGTTCCTACAGCTGATAATGGTGAAAGAATTCAGCATAAATCTTCATCAAAAGAAATCGCTTTAATGGAAAATGGCGATGTATATGATAATGAGAAGCTCTCAGAATTAAAAATTATATATTCTGAAATGTCAGATAATGCAGTTGCCAATACATATCGTGATTTAAGAACAAAATTAATACAAAAAAGCCAGGGTAATAATTTTATAGTAACGGTAACTTCGTGTGTGCCTGGAAATGATAGTGGATTAACATCGTTAAATATTGCAACGGCTTTCTCATTTGATGAAAGCAAAACATCTCTATTAATAGATTGTAATTTAAATAATCCAAAACTAGATGATTTATTACACATGCAGGCTGATCAAGGTTTAACCGACTATCTAGAGAATGAAAGTATCCAGATTGATAACATAATGCACAAAACAGGCATAAAACGTTTAAAGATGATTCCTGCAGGTGCATCCAGAGAAACTGCAACAGAGTATTTTACATCTTTAAGAATGCGCCAGTTAATGGGAAGTTTATTATCGCGCTATTCTGATAGATATATTTTTCTCGATACTGCCCCCATTAATGAGTCTGCTGATACGCGTATTCTTGTTGAGTTATGTGATTTCGTAATTCTTGTCGTGCCATATGGAGAATCTAATAAATCAAGAATATCTGAAGCAGCAGAGGCAATAGGTAAAGATAAATTATTAGGTGTTGTGTTTAATGAAATACCTAAAATACCTAAATTATCGTTGCTGAATATATTTAAAGCCTAATCTATAGTCAGGAAGTTAAAAGCTATGTTTAGGATCAAACAAAAATATCTACTCTTACCCTGTTTAATCTGTTTAAGCTCAGAGTCGGTGCTGGCTGCCGATATAAACTATTATATGGGGTTTTCTGTTGCTAACTTCAGTAACTTTAATTTAGTTCAGGAACCTCTTGCTGAAGATGAAAATGCATTTAGTTTAAATGCCGGTATCAGGATAATAGAAGATACAGCTAATCTTTTTGTAAATGTTGATGCTTCAGTTCGAAGTATAAAATATGCTAATGAGCTTGCGCCAGATGAGAACGTACTAAACTTATTAGCTGATACTGTCTGGAGAATTCAACCAGGGCAATTTGAATGGGTATTAACTGATAATTTTGCGCAAACAGCTATTGATACGACAGCAAGTGATACAGTTTTAAACAGACAAAATGTTAATGCTTTTTCAACGGGGCCTAATTATATTATTAGATTAAATCCTAGAAATAATATTCAGTTGGAAGCTCGGGCTGAGAATTATAGTTTTGAAGAAAATTTAGATAATAACAGGGTCAGTCTGGCTGCTAGATTAATTCATAATGTAAATTCGGCTTTTACCGTTGTATTTAATGATCAGGCTGAGATTACAAACTTTGAAGATAATGTGAATATTGATTTTCATCGTAATGATATATTTTTAAGTGTTAATTATGCTCGTGGGTTAAATACACTTGATGCTGAGTATGGTATTTCCAAAATAAGTAATGATTCTGCTGCTGATTTTGATGAAGATCGGTATGCGTTATCATTTACTAACGCTAGAACTCGCTCATCGAGTATACGTTTTTCATATGAACATTTATTGTCAGACACGGGTAGCCAAATACTTGATTTATCGTTCAATGACTCGGCTAATGATGCTGCAAATGGTACAGCTGCAAATGATGTGTTTGTAACAGATTTATTTCGTTTTCAGCATTTCTCGACCTTATCAACAGGAAGTATCACTTTTGAGTTAAATTCATCGACAACTGAATACAGGTTAAATCCTGTATTTGATGAAAAAATAAATGCAGCTATTATTTCAGGTGTCTGGAATTTACGTGGTGCAGATAATATTTTATATAATATTAGTTATCTTCAGAATGAATTTCTTGACCCATCTCTAAACAGAGAAGATGAAGATAAAGCAGTATCATTAACATATTTCCATGCAATTAAACGAAATTTAAATATAACTTTTGAAGCAGAAAGAGTAGATCGTCTAAGTACAATCGACAGTGAATCATATGAGGATCTAAGATTTATAATGACATTAACTTATAACTCACTATAGGATAAAAACTTATGTATATGGAATACTTTGGATTAAATGACTATCCATTCCGTATAACACCAGATACAGATTACTTGTATATGAGTTCGGCTCACTCCCGTGCCAAGGCCTACATGGAATATGCCATATTTAATCGTGAAGGCTTTGTAGTAATTACTGGTGAGATTGGATCAGGGAAGACAACGTTAATAAAAAAACTGTTAACTGAGCTGGATGAAAATGTAATAGTTGCTAAGATCTTTCAAACTCAATTAAATGAAGTGGAGTTACTTCAAGCGATACTTGTTGAATTTGGGTTGAATCCATTTACAGCTAAAAAAGTTGAGTTATTGAGTATGCTCAACCAGTTTTTAGTGAATAGTTATCTGGATGGTAAGCAAATATTGCTTATTATTGATGATGCACAAAATTTAAGTAAACGAGTTTTAGAAGAAATAACAATGCTTTCTAGTGTTGAAACACAGAAAGAAAAAATACTCCATGTGATTTTAGTTGGTCAACCTGAATTAAATTACAAGTTAGAAGCCGCGGATATGGAGCAGCTCTTACAAAGAGTTAGCCTAAGGTATCATGTAAGGGCTTTAACACCTGATGAAACTGGTGAGTATGTAACTCATCGACTTAAAGTTGGGGGTATTACCAATAAGATTTTCGATGATGATGTAATGTCAGGCATATATGAGTACACAGGTGGAATTCCAAGGTTAATAAATACTTTATGTGATACAGCGCTTACCTGTGCATTTGCAGATGATCAAAAAAATGTCGATCAGCAACAGTTCTTAAGTGCAGTCGGTGAATTGCAGTGGAAAAAACATAAGGATAATAAAGAAGGGACTGCTTCAGATTCCGAAAAAGAAAGTCTTTATGACCTGGGTGATATTGCTTCAGATGGCTCTTCTAAGTCGGGTATCCATGATGTTGTAAATGACGCTTATATTCCTATCGCCTCTAGAGCCCTGGTAGAAATTTCCAGACAGTTAAAACGAATTGCTGATCATTTAGACGATACTAAAGAAAAATAACTGTCATACACTGATTAAGTAGATTATAAGATGAAAAAAAATATATCTAATGCCTTTACAGTTGATGTTGAAGATTTCTTTCAAGTTGAGGCATTTAGCCAGGTTATAGATCGTGATAAATGGGAAGGTTATACCTGTCGAGTTGAAGCAAATACTGATCATATTCTTGGTTTACTTGATGAGGTAGGTGTAAAGGGCACATTTTTTGTGCTTGGCTGGATTGCTAAAAGATACCCTCAAGTGGTTAAGAAAATTGCTGAACAGGGGCATGAGGTAGCATCACATGGAATGACGCATAAGCTCATTTATAACCAGGAACCAGAAGTTTTTAAAAAAGAAACTATTGATTCAAAAGCATTGTTAGAGGATTTATCTCAACAACAGGTAAACGGCTACAGAGCTGCAACTTATTCAATTACCAATAAGTCTCTATGGGCACTTGATATACTTGCAGAAGCTGGTTTTACATATGACTCTAGCATTTTTCCAATGACACATGATCGTTATGGTATTGCTGATGCGTGCCCAGTTCCTAATAAATTAACTACGCCAAATGGTTCACAAATTGTTGAATTTCCAATTTCTACGGTAAAGAATAAATATTTTACATTGCCCATTGCCGGTGGTGGATATTTCAGGTTGTTTCCGTATATGGTGACTCATTGGGGGTTGTCACAAATTAATAAGAAGAATGAACCTTTTGTGTTTTATATTCATCCATGGGAAGTTGATCCAGAACAGCCAAGAATACAAAATATTAGTAAATTTACAAAATTCAGACATTACAATAATTTAGCTCGCTGTAGTAATCGTTTATCTATGCTTCTAAATGATTTTAAATTCACAACTATGCATAGTGTATTGAAGGATAAAGGCCTTTTGTAAGGTTATTTGAAATGTCTGATCTAAAGCGTTTTTTCAAACATTCATCAATCTATGCTATTGGTAATCTTATAAATAGACTAGGTGCATTTTTACTTTTACCTGTTTATACTAATTATTTAACTGTTTCTGAATACGGAATTTTAGAAATATTTTACATTATTAGTTCGGTTGTTTCGGGGTTCTTAGCCGTTGGTATGGCGCATGCTACTTTGAGGTTTTATTTTGATTATAAATCTCAGGACGATAGAAACGCGTCAATAAGTACAAACTACATTGGGTCATTTTTAGTGACACTCGTAGGTGTGTTATTAATTTCAATATTTACAACTCAGTTATCTACATCTGTCTTTAGTTCAGAAGAATATACTCTTGGTATATATCTGATTCTTGTTACATTAGTTTTAGAGCTTTCTTCACAAATTTGTCTGGCCTATATCAGGGCGTTAGAGTATTCAGTATTTTTTGTTATTATTTCAATTGTAAAATTAATCATACAGGTTTCAGTAAATAGTTATTTGGTTATATTTGAAGGGGCCGGTATAACAGGGATTTTAATAGGCAATTTAATTACGGTGTTTGTTGGCTGGTTAGTGTTGTCGGTTTTTACATTGAAACGCTGTGGTTTTTCTTTTCATTTTGAAAAATTTAAACCTGTCGTCAAATATTGTGTTCCATTTTTATTGAGTACAATAATGTCATTGATATCTGTAAATGCAGATAGATTTATACTTAATTATCTTGTGTCTTTAGAAGCTCTTGGTCTTTATGCTTTAGCTTTAAAATTTAGTATGATTATTGAACAATTAATAGGAGAGCCATTTAATCGCTCGTATGGTGCATTTAGGTATACAGTTATGGATAATGATAATGCAGCAAAAATACAATCGGTTATAGTTAAATATTTACTTATTATTTCTGTGTTTTTTGCGATAGCAATGAGTTTTTTTGTTAAAGATGTCCTTGTTTTCATGTCAAATGAGTCGTTCTGGAGGGCAGCTGATCTTGTGCCGATTATTATGGTTGCAGCTGTAATAAAAATTGTATCCTACCCATTACAGACTGGAATATTGGTGGCAAAAAAAACAGGATACCTGTTTTATTTTACTACTATCGGGGCAGCAGTAAGTGCAGTTGGAAGTTATCTTCTGATAAGTATAATAGGCTTAGTTGGGGCTTGTATTTCACTGGTCGTTACTCAAGCTGTAATTATGGTAATTACTAACTATTATTCACAGAAATTTTTCAAGGTAGATTATGACTATAAGAGAATGCTGTTACTTATTATGTTTTCAGTATTGGTCTTTATACCTTCAATGTACTTAGACGATTTTTCTACTTTGTCTTCTATATTAATTAAAGTTCTTTTATTAATGTTGTTGTTAATAAGTGTCTTTTACGGGGCTGTGCTCACTAAGCAGGAAATTTCCAGTGTTAAGGAGTTTTTGTATAAAAAACTTCCCAGCAGAAGCAAAACATAATGCTCGTAATATATTTAATATCTTTATTTATAGCTCCTCAATTATGGATAGAGCCATTTGTAGGTATGCGAGTAGATTTCATTATCTATCCTTTGTGGCTATTGGTTCTAATTGCATCAAGTAAAACTGATAAGTTATTAGAATTTAATGTGCAGGATAAAGTATTTCTTGGCATGATTTTCTGGATTATCGTTACAAGTATCGTTAATCCTGAAAACTCATTAACTGATAAGGTTATATTTAATTATATAAAATGGTTTGTTTTATATAAATTTGTCGCTGTCACGTTAGCAAATGAAAATGGTTTATCGTCTGTTATAAAAAAATCGATTTTTATAGTTTACATTATTGTTTTTGAAGCTATTCAACATAAGTTAAGTGCTGATGGTATTGGTTGGGCTGGGCAAGCGCTAGGTTGGGTTGATCAAAGTGTATTAGATGCAGGTGGTACGGGAAGGACTCGTTGGATTAATATATTCGATGGCCCCGGAGTGTTCTGTGTAATGTTTACATTTATACTACCGTTTTTACTTCAGTATTTAGATAAACATTATACATTTAAAACAAAATTTACGGCTTTAGTGTTAATGGGACCATTGTTGTTTGCAATTTGGACAACAGGCTCACGAGGTGGGTTTTTAGCAACTCTAGCTGTTATTGGTTCATATGTTCTAACTAGAATGAATATTTCATTTTTTACTATGTTAAAAATTGGTGGTTTATTGTTAGCAATCTACGTTGCTGCGCCTTCTCATCTGACTTCTATAAAAGATGATAATAATTCTGCTCAGCATCGTGTTGATATGTGGATGGAAGGAATTGAAATGGTTCAGCAAAACCCGGTTTTTGGTATAGGTAAAGGGAACTTTGTAGGCTATACAGGGGTGTTGATTGCCCATAATTCAGCGATTGAAGTGATGGGTGAAATAGGTCTGCCAGGCTTTTTCTTGTGGATATCATTGATTTATTTATCTTTTAAAAATATAAGGCTGTACATTGAAGCTGAAGATAACCCGGTTAATCTATCTTACGCAAAGGGTGTTTCGTTAACCTTAATTGGATATTTAGTCAGTTCATTTTTTATTACATTAGAATATGAGACAATATACTTTATTTTAGCTATCACTCGTTCAATGGTTTACCATAAAGGAATTGAACTGGAATATGATCGAAAAGATTTTTACATAGTCACTGGCGTAATGTTTGTGTTTTATGTTGTGCTTAAAGTATTCGTCAGATTGTATTATTAAGAGTTAATGTATTATGAGAAAAAAAGAAATTTTAGCAAGATGTCTTACTTATATGTTTCCGCAATCATTTTTGCTTAAACTGAGGTCTTTATTCATAAATGAAATTACAGTTCTAGCTTATCACCGTATATCAGATGTTCAGGATGAAGATGAGTACGAGTTTGATATGGAGTTGATTAGTGCTAGTTGCGCACAATTTGATGAACAAATTAAATATATTAAACAAAATTATAACCCAATATCTATCGAGGAATTCGTTGCTTTTACTGAAGGTAAGTTTGAGCTTCCCAAGAGGTCTGTGTTAATTACTTTTGATGATGGTTTTATAGATAACTATGAAAATGCCTATCCAATTTTAAAAAGGCATAATGTTCCAGCAGTTATATATATATCAACTGAGTATATAAATACTGATGATACAATTTGGTTTGATAAACTGGTTTTTCTTATTAAATCTATTAATGATATGACGCTAAATATAGATGATCTGGGTAAAGAATATGTCCTCTCTGAAAATAATAGAGGAACGGTTGCGACAAAGATATGTAGTGATTTGAAAACAGTACCTAATAAATCACGCATAAAAATACTTAATGAGTTGAATGAAAAATATGGTCAGGAATTAAAGAGTAAAAGCACTTTAAAAAGCAGAATGATGTCCTGGGATAATGTAAGAGAAATGGATGAATCTTGTATATCATTTGGTTCTCATACTGTATCGCACCCTATATTATCTCAATTGACTGATGTAGAGCTGTCGGAAGAGCTTGAAGAATCAAAGCGTGATATTGAGAAGAATTTAAATCATGTAGTTGATACTATTTCCTATCCAGTTGGAGACTCTAATGCATTTAATGATCGAGTGCTTAATGCAACAAAAAAAGCTGGTTATAAAGTGGGCTTCTCTTATATTAGTGGTAAAGAAAGGCTGCCTATAGAGAATGTCTTTGATATTAAAAGGCTTCATGTGGAACGATATAATAGTTATCATTTTTTCCGTTCGATGCTAAATTTACCTGGTTTTTTTAAAGACTAACCATGTTTAATCAAGTTTTATTTATGATCGACATTGTTTCAAATTTTGGATATTAAAAATTAATACTGATGCAAATAAGAATATGACTGATAGTTACAAATATAAACCTTCTCGACCGTGGTGGATAATAGCCGGGGCTCATTTGAAAGGTAGTGTCCTTGTGTCTGAAAACATAGGCGATGATAATATTAAGGTCATTTCTCGAATGGCTGAGAATGTTTATATTCTTAATTCTGAAAGTAATTCGTTATTAGGAAAGAATGTACACGCAGTTGATAGTAATACTGTTGGTGAAGAATTTTATGATGCTATAATTTTTGATCTGTTAGACCATGAAGAAAAGCTAATGAGTAGTTTACGTGAAATATCGTCATTACTTAAAAACAATGGCGTTCTGTGTTTTATACAGATGAATCCGTACTCAATCAGGAATAATAGCAACTCTTTCATTACAAACTTGTATGGCTTTATATCTAAAAAACGTATGGGTATAATTAAATCAGATTTTTGTAAAAATGAGATAGATTTAATTGATTCTCATCCAGCAGTTGTTTATGACGGCGTTGTATACGAAAGTCAGCTTTCAAGGTTCTATACTTCTAATAAAAACTCTTTTTTAATTAAAGAAAAAATCAAAAAGTATTTGTATGATTTTGGTCTATGTTCATATATATCTGATAGTTATATATATATGTTTGGAAAAGAATCGGCTAAAGAATTAACGTTAATGAATCAGATTGTTAACGAGATTAAAGATCATGAAGAAATAACATGGCGTGGTAAAAACCTAATTACTACCAAGGCTTTTTATAAGACAGGTAAATTGTTGTTGTCTTTAACTACTAGAAATAAAAAGCCCGAATACGTGGTTGTGTTTTGTTTAAATGAAAAATCAAGACTGCAACGTGAAAATGAGTATGCGGTGTTAAAAGAGTTAAATGATACTGAAATCTTGCCTGGTGTATTGCCCAGAATATTTGGTCCATATAGTATGAATAATATTCCTTATTATGTAATCGAAGAGTTGGAAGGCCTGACTGTTGATGAAGATAATGAGAATTTAGGCTTTATGACGGAAAGTTCATATCAATCATTACTTGCTCTCTCAGATCAGACACTAAGATCAGATTTTGGGGTTAATAAGGATGTATTTCACAATAAAATTCTTGGTTATAAGTTAGATATACAAAGAAGAATGCCAATTATTAATGCAAGATATGATGAGTTTTTTAACTTATTGTTAAAAAAATTAAATTTTGTATCATTTCCAATGGTTTGCATGCATGGCGATTATAAGTTAGAAAATTTAATTCTCAATGTGGAAACGAATAAAGTGGTTGGCATAATTGATTGGGAATTGGGTGATTTACAGGGTTTCCCTTTGATCGATTTATTTTATCTAATTATATATGATATGCACATTAAAGATGAGGGTGATACTTTTCATTTGTATTCGAAGTTATTGTCAAATAATGTCTCAAATGAGGCTAAGTTGTTTATTGCTGATTATAATGATAAATATGCTATATCAGATGAAAGTTACATTTTTTTGAGAGCGATTTATTTTGTTCATCATTTTTCTAAAAGAGATAAGTTTGATGTCTCAGAAGAAAAAGAATCACTTACTTATATTGAGACAATTGGTACTTTGATTAACCAGCTATCAGAAATAGGAATTAATGAGTAATTATAATGGAATCAATTTTAAAATTTTTATTTATATTATGTGTTTTTTTATTTTTGTATAATTATTTTATTTATCCCTTTGTTATTGTTGTTTTCTCAAGGATTATTCCAGATAATCATCTTGAAGAAATTAATGAATTTGAAGAGTATCCAACAGTTAGTTTTATTGTTGCTGCATATAATGAAGAAACGGTCATTCGTGATAAAATAATTAATACATTAAAAATCGATTACCCGGCTGAGAAATTTAAACTAATAATCGTAACTGATGGCTCAGATGATAGTACACCTGATATAGTTAAAGAGTATTCAGGTGAAGGAATTGTCTGTTTACATGAAGATAAACGATCAGGAAAATCTGCGGCTTTAAACAGGGCGGTAGAAATTTCTGATGGTGAAATTCTGGTTTTCTCTGATGCCAATAATGACTTTGAAGAACAGTCTGTGAAGAATTTGGTTAAGCATTTTTCTGATGAAAATATTGGAGCTGTAACTGGAGCTAAGCATATATACGAGAATAATGATCGTGAAGCTTCTAAAGGTGATGGTTTATATTGGCGTTATGAATCTAAGATTAAAGCTGCCGAGAGTCATTTAGGTTCTATTACTGCTGCTGAGGGAGAAATATTGGCTGTGAGAAAGTCTATGTTCAAGCCAATAGCGCCAGGTAAGATCAATGATGATGCTGCTATTACGTTTGATATTGTAAAGTCTGGTTCCAGGATTTTGTATGAACAAGAAGCTAAAGCTTATGAGCAAGCTTCTAAAAATTTAGTTGATGACTTACACGTTAAAATAAGAATGACTCAAGGGGGATTCCAGACTATGGCGGATGAGAAAGGTTTTTTATTCCCTCCGTTAAACTGGTTTGCATTCACTTTTGTTTCACACAAGGTCTTACGTTGGCTTACTCCTCATTTACTGATATTGATATTTTTATTATCAATCTCTCTTATGGTAAAACCTGTTTTTTTCCTTCTTCTAATTCTGCAAGTTTTGTTTTATTCAGTTTCATTTTATGGGTGGATTAATAGATCTAAAGAATTGCCGGGTTATATATATATCCCAATGTATTTTACAAGTATGAATATTGCTTTGTTTTTAGGTTTTATAAAATATCTTAAGAATGAGCAAGGTGTAAACTGGAGAAAGGCTGAAAGATGATCACCATATTATTAATTCTAATATTGCTCCTAATAGGGGTGATAAGTGTTTGGGCTGTACTAAAAACAAGGAATGCTGATATTTGGGTTATATCCTATATTAAGCAGATGTTTAACAAAAAAAATGTACCAAAATCTAAACATATTTATTTCTGCCTTGTAGATCATTACGAGCCATATTTCGGTGGTGCCGAAGAAGAATATGCGCGTTCACTAGTCAATAAATGGGTTGCAGAGTATAGAGCTGTTTCTAGTAAACATACAGATTCTTATGGTAAGAACCCGAAGCATTCATATTTTTATCCAATTGAAGAATATGACGAGGTGGTTATTAATGAATTGTATAAAATTTGTAATGAAGGATTAGGCGATGTAGATATACATTTACATCATGATGATGACACTGCGGAAAATTTACTTAAAACATTAAATGATTTTAAAGAGTTATTATTTAATAAACATGGCTTGTTAAGAAAAGATGAACATGACGAGATTGTTTATGGATTCATTCATGGTAATTGGGCGCTGGCTAATTCTCGACCTGATAAAAAATGGTGTGGTGTTGATAACGAAATTGAGATCTTATTGAAATCAGGTTGTGTCTTTGACATGACAATGCCATCTGCACCTAGTGATACACAAACTAAAATTATTAATAGTATTTATCTAGCGAAGTGTGATGGTAAGGCAAAGTCTCATGATAAAGGGAGAAAAGTTAAAGTTGGCCAATGGGCGGATAAAGATGAGCTTGTAATGATACAGGGTCCACTCGCATTTAACTGGAAAAATAGAAAGTTCGGAATTATACCGAAAATAGAATCAGGTGAGCTTTCTTACGATTCCCCGCCAAAAAAGGGCAGGGTTGAGCTTTGGGAAAATTGTGCTGTTTCAATCGAAGGGGCAGAGGAGCATATCTTTATAAAAGTGTATACGCATGGATTACAGGTAAAAAATATGAAAATGTTTTTTGATAATGGAGGTTTTGAAAGTCTTTGGAATGACCTGGAAGACAGGTATAAAGATAAAGAAGGCTACTCACTTCACTATGTCGATGCCTGGGAAATGTATCTTAAGATTAAAGAACTTAGTAAAAGTTCGGGGTCAATATGATTCATGTTTTGCATGTAATTGAGTCGCTTGAGTTTGGAGGTGCTGAAAAAGTTCTAGTTCATTTGGCTAATAAACAATCTTTAACTCACAAGGTTAGTGTGTGTCTTGTGAAGAGGCAAGGTGATCTTGTCAATGAGTTATCAGATGATATAAACGTTTATTTTCTTAACGCAAAAGAAGGTAATGATATTTCTGTACCTTATAAAATGAAAAACATTATTCAAGATAACGGCATTAATATTATACATTCACATAATTGGGGTATATTTATTGAAAGTAGTATAGCTAAGTTGTTTGTTGGCCGTGTTAAGTTATTACATACAATTCATGGCCCGTATATGGCTTACCAAACTGGTTTTAAAAGTAAAATAAAGAAAATAATTAGAAATAAACTAGAAAAAATTCTTTCCATGTTGTGTTTTAAAATTGTTACAGTATCTGACTCTATAAAATCTTACGTTATAAATGATATAGGAATAAGTCCAGATAAAGTTCAAACTATACATAATGGTGTTGCACCTGTTAAGTTTATCCCTAAAAGACTTCCGGTTAACGATATTATAAAATTCATATCTGTTGGTCGCCTGGCTAAAATAAAAAATCATCGTTTAATGTTAGATGCCTTTAAGAGCTGTTTAGATGACACTGCAAATATTGAGCTTACTATTGTAGGAGATGGTCCTGAAAGAAAGAATTTAGAATTATATGTTTCGTCCCTGGGTATACAGCAGTATGTTAATTTTTTAGGATTTAGATCAGATATAATTGACTTGTTACAACAGCATCATGTTTTTTTATTATCATCTGATTACGAAGGTATATCTATAGCTTTATTAGAAGCAATGAGTTTGTCTATGCCTGCAATAGGGACCGATGTAGGTGGGATTCCCGAGTCTATTAAATCGAATGAATCAGGTCTAATTGTACCCAAAGGTGATGTTGCAGAATATACAAAAGCAATTAACAGCTATGTTAATGAACCTGCTCTTATATCAGTGCATGGTGATAATGCTTTAAATTATTTTAATTTAGAATTTAAAGAAGATAATGTGTTAGAGCAATATCAGGTTATTTATAATGAATGAAACAGATGGAACTTTATATTGAATATTCTTTATCATCATAGAACACAGGGCCGAGGTGCTGAAGGTGTTCATATTATTAGTATTGTTAATGCTTTAATTGCCCAGGGACATGAAGTTACTGTTTTATCGCCTCCAGGGATAAATCCACTATCTAGCGCCGGAAATGCACCTGTTGACAAGTCTAATGTTGATACAAAAGGTGTTAATTCTTTATGGAAGTTTATCAGTAAGAACCTGCCAAATTTTGTATTTGAATTTATAGAAATTGCATACAATATTCCTGCTATGCAAAGACTTGAAAAAGAACTTTCTACAAATAAATACGATATGATATATGAGCGTTATGCGTTTTATATGGTTGCAGGTGTAATCAAGGCTAATAAATATAATATACCTCTTGTTTTAGAAGCAAATGAAGTGAATGGTATAAAAGATCGAGCCAGAAAGCAGTCATTTAAATGGTTGTGTAATATTTTTGAAAAATATTTATTTAAGCGTTGTAAGTCTATTCATACAGTATCGTCTTATTTAAAAAGTATGATCTTAAAGCAGGGTGTGTATGACTCGGCTGTTATTGTTACACCTAATGCTATAGACCCATTGAAGTTTTCTGGAACTAAGGATAGTGGTGATCTAAGAAAAAAATATAATTTAGAAAATAAAGTAGTTGTAGGCTTCGCTGGCTGGTTTGATGACTGGGATAGGCTTGATATTTTAATTAATGTATTTAATGACTTAAAAAAAGTACACACTAATATTGCATTACTGCTGGTTGGAGATGGTGCGGTATTAAATATTGTTAGAGAAAAAGCAAAATCATATAACATAGAGAGTGATGTGATTTTAACTGGTGCAGTTACAAGAGAAACTGTCCAACAATACTTGTCATTATTAGATATTGCGATTATAACGCATTCAAATGAGTTTGGTTCGCCTGTTGTAATGTTTGAGTTTATGGGATTAAAGGTTCCCATAGTTGCGCCCAGATTATTACCTATAACAGATGTCCTGTCACATGATAAAAATGCTTTGATTTTTGACGTGCTAAATGTTCAGCAACTTAAGGATCAACTTACTAGATTAATTGTAGACGAACCATTGAGAGTCGATATAGCTGATAATGCATATAAAAAATTAATGCTAGATCACACCTGGCATAAAAATGCTGAACAAATTATTTTCTCTTCGGGCTTATCTGAAGGGTAAATTATGAAAGATATTATTAAGACATTTGTTTTTTTTATATTAACACCTGTATTTAAACGCTTCGGACATAGCAGTTCAGTATATATTACATTTGATGATGGACCTCATCCTGTTAATACGCCTGAAATTGTTAAGATACTGGCTACACATAATGTTAAAGCTACTTTTTTTATGACAGGGGTAGAAATGGAAAAATACCCTGATGTTGTTAGTGATGTAATAAATGCCGGCCACCATATTGGTTATCATTCATATAACCACATAAGTATGAAGAAGCAAAATATTAAAGAAATTATAGATGATCTTGCTAAAGGCAAAAATATAGCAGTTAAACATAATTATAAATTTTCTTTATATAGACCACCTTATGGTGATTTAACATTGTTTGGGTTTTTTTGGCTTATCCTAAGCGGTTGGAAAGTTATTATGTGGTCCAAGGACAGTCGTGACTCATTTGACGAAGAAGAACAGGTAAAACTAAATGTTTCATATAAAAATTTAAATAAAGGTGAAATTTTACTTTTTCATGATGATTATCCATTAACTGTTTCTTTATTGCCATCAGTTTTGGAAGAGTACGTAAGTCAGGATATACATACATCACTATTTAAATAAAAAATTTAGCTATATATAGGATTAATTATGTGTTTTTTTAATATAAAAACTATTTTTCTGTTTAACATTCTTTTTTTTATGCTTACTGCTTGTTCTGCATCTAATGTTCATACTAAAAACTTGATTAATAAAGAACTAACTAATCACATAACTCGCAGTAATTCTCTTATACCCCAGAAATATAACTGTACAGATTTAACAGTACACTGTGTTGACGATGGAGGTGAGTTTGATGAGTTTTCATCAATACAGGAGGCAGTCGATGAATCTAAGCCAGGTGATGTAGTGTTAGTTTTTAAAGGGGAATACGAAGGGTTTCGTGTTGAAAAGAGCGGTAGTATTGATAAACCTATTAGAATTACTGCCAATGGTAACGAAGTTTATATAACGTCAGGTAATTATTTAAGTGGTAAAAATAATATATATTTATTAGATGTTAATTACGTGATAATAGAAGGCTTTACAGTAACGGGTGCTAATAAATATGGTATAGGCTCACACAAAGCTTCTGCTCGATACCCTATGCAAGGTATAACTATACAATTTAATAAAGTCAGTGATTCTCTATCAGCTAATATCTATCTTTCACATACTGCAAATTCATTTATTATTGGTAATGAAGTGTTTAACTCGTTAAAGAGTCACGGTATATACCTTTCTAATGCCGGTTCAGATAACTGTGTGTTAAGTAATAATATCAGTTATAACAATGCTAAAAATGGTATACATTTTAATGGTGATTACAGGCAGGGTGGTGATGGTATTCATACTGGTTTATTAATTACTAATAACTACTTCTTTAATAATGTGGCCAATGGAGTTGATGCTGATGGGGTTCATTTTTCAACTTTTACAAATAATGTCATATATAAAAATGGAAGGCATGGTATTCGCGTTTTTAAAGAAGATGCTGCAAGTGGTGCATCTAACCTGGTATTCGCAAATAACACAATTACCGGTAATCGAAGTGAAGCTATTAAACTAACGAATGACCTTGGTGGGCATACTTTTTTTAATAATATATTTGTTGATAATCAAGGTGCTGCATGTGTCTATCTTGAAGACCCTGTATTTTCATCTGGATACAATATATATTCTTCAGGTTGTCAGTTTAAAACTGAAAGTAATAATTTAAGTAAGTCGCAGTTTATAAATAAAACCACCAGAATTGCATCTTCTTCTGACCTGTTTATTGATATTTTAAAAGATAATTTTAATATCCAGGTTAATTCTCCTGCATTTAATTCAGGGGTTAAAGTATTTAATGGTAATAAAGCACCAGTAGAGAATGTTCTACTAGAACTAAGAAAAAACTCAATCAATAGAGGGGCATATTAAGTATATGGAGAATTTCTGTAATTATTTTTACAAAATTTAGTTATTGAATGGTATATTAGTGTAATCCTATATACTGATCCCACTGTGTGTTTAGTGCCTCAATGCGACAGATAAACAAATTACAAGCATTGCATAAATCAGGTTTTTCATTAGAATTAATCTGTTATATCGGTAATGTATAAATGTTATATAACAGGTTTTAAGGAGTAGTAATGTATACCATCTTAATTTTTAAGCATTGGTTGCTAATAGTTATCATGGGTTTATTAATAACCTCATGCACTGGTTCAACAGATGGTTTGGGTAGTGAAGGTGGCTTCGTATTTACCGGTGATTCCTATTATATTTCACCTAATGGTAGTGACTCAAATGATGGCAAGAGTCAGGCTAGCCCCTGGAAAACCTTTAAATATGCCTTAGATCTATCAACAGGTATTACTCAAGGTGATGAACTGGTACTTTTAGATGGTGATTATACAGAGTCGACGACAGGCATTTTACGAGAAGTAGGTAATAACGGAGCACCTCTTCCTAACGATAATTCATCTGCAATACCAAGTGGTTTAAGTCGCCTTAAGCCAACAATAGTTAGAGCGGCTTCACCTGGAAAGGTCAAAATTATAGGACCTACCGGTATTCAGCCATTATTTATGGGCCGCTCGACTAGAAAAGACAGTTTTATACATGTACGCGATATTACGTTTATCGGTGGCGGTATGCTTTATAATACCAGTTACGTGATCGTAAAAGATTCTGGATTTAAAGGTGCCTTTTCAGTTGGCACTAATGACCATTATGACGGGAATGATTTTAATTTAATCGAAGATGTCTGGATCTGGGCTGAAAATAGAAGAATAATAGCTATGAACTATCGGTCACACAATAATGTATGGCGACGGGTTCTTGTACGAAGTGAAGGCTGTGATCTAGCAGGATGTGAGGGTGCGCCTAAAGCAGATCCCAGTGTTGGTATTACAGTATATGATTCTCAAAATATATCGATGCAAAACATAATTGTAATCGATAGACTTATAAGAAATGATAGTCCTTATGCTGATTTTGCTACTGCTCAACATACTAGTGCAACGGATGCAGATGGGAATGGAGCTGATTATTTCCTGTCTAATAATAAATGGCTTGGCTCTATGTCGGTGAACTCTCAGGATGCAAGTTTACTTTTTGAAGGCGATTATGTAAAAGCAGGTTCTGATCCTATATGGACTATCGATCATTTCATATCTGTTGGAAGTAGTGCAACAGGTATTAATATTGGTAATACTCCATTTAACTATGTTGCAGCAGGTTCGCCACCGAGTTATATAAAAAACTCTACAGCAATAATTTTTTCTAACCCAGCTGATGTAAGTGGTATTAGATTTAATCCGCAGCACACGGGTGGAGTGGTTTCAAATACGGTTAGTGTGGGTGCTACTCGTACAGGTTTTAATGTACTAGGCGGAACTGTTAATTCGTCAGCTAATTACAGCCTTTCTACGACTGATGGTGATTTTGATGCAGGTACATGTACGAAATGTATTTCACTTAATGCTGACCCAACAACAAATGGTTCATTTCGTTACCCCGTAAGAGTTGAATCAGGGTCTGCTGTCGCGACGGCTATTTCTAATACTGATATAGGCGCCAATGTGACGAATCAATATGGTGTAAGTGGTACTATATTTAATGATCCTGGTTATGATTCTATATCTACAGCGTCATTATGGCCATGGCCAAATGAAGATAGAATTAAGCAGGAAATGTGCATCGATGAAGGCATAACACGTGGTTTTTGTTCTACAGATTTTCAACGAAATGGAACAAGTAAGATAACAGTAACATCGTATATATGGGAGTTACTTGGTAATGCTATTCCATCAGGAATTTATTAGTCGTTTTTAAGCATTAATTACATCAAAATATAATCAATTAAATTAGCGCTCATACCTTAATACAGTATGAGCGCTTTTGTATATATAGAAAACAATTATGAATAATGAAAAGAAGTACAATTTTCGAATTGCATTAGTATCAGAGTACCCACCACCCGCCGCTGGAATGACTGTGCAGGCACATCAGTTACTCACTCGTTTCCAATCTGAAGGTATAGATATAACGAGTGTAAGAACTAACCCGGCATTAGGTGTGTTTTCCTGGGTTGATAAAATTAAAGTACTTCGTTCAATAGTTAAGTGGATTATATTTTTATTTGATTGTAGAAAAATATTCTTTACCGATATAGTGCATATTTTTAGTTCGTCAGGTTTGAATTATTACTTATTCACATTGCCTCCATTATTGCTAGGTAAGTTATTAAGCAAAAAAATTATTATTAATTACCATGGAGGTGGTGCAAAAAAGTATTTTATTAAACGGCCCTATCTATTGGCTAAAAGCATGCAAATGTCGAATAGTTTAATTGTTCCATCAGGTTTCTTGCAGGATGTTTTTAAGGACCTGGGTTATCCGTCGAAGATAATTGGTAATATAGCCAATATAGAAAGTTTTACATTTAAAGAAAGAAATAGTTTTCAGCCTGTTGTCATTTCGACGCGAAATCTCACGCCTGTTTATAATATACAATGTGCGTTAAGAGCCTTTAGTGTTCTTCAAAGAAAATTTCCCTCTGCAATTTTATATGTTGCGGGTGACGGCCCTGATATGACTAGCTGTAAAGGTTTAGCATTAGAGTTGAATTTGAAAAATGTAAACTTTCTTGGCAACCTTCCAAATGAAGAAGTTCCTGTCTATATGGGTAAAGCGCATATTTTTATTAATACATCAACAATTGATAATATGCCTGGATCAATTCTAGAAGCCTATGCTTGTGGGTTACCCGTAGTTAGTACTGATGTTGGTGGCATACCGTATATGGTAGAAGACACAATATCCGGCTTGTTAGCAAAAAATAATGACCATCAAGAGTTGGGAAATCACTTAATTAAAATAGTGGAAGACCCAGACTTTGCCGTATCCCTGGTTAAGAGAGGGCATGAACTGATAAACGATTTAAGTTGGGAAAAGATAAGAGAGTTATGGTTGAACGAGTATCAGTCATTGATGAATAAATAGAAGTATAAAATGCTAATTCAATACTAAAGTAAAATACAAACACCTTTAAGTTGTTATTAATCTATTCTTATATCTATTTCTGAGCCACACATTTGCCGGTCGTTCAATTTTATATGTCATAGTAGAGGCCAGGATAATGCTCATGAATATTGTTGCAAGAATTGCTATATTTGAATTTATACCAAAATCAGATAATAACCGAATTATAATAAACCCAATGTTTTCGTGAATTAAGTACAAACTATACGAAATTGTACCTAAAAATATTAATGGTTTTACACAGATAAAACTTAGCTTTCCATAGATAAATAAATAAAAGCTAGCATAAATTAATCCTGTTAAAAGGCCTAGCTCCAGCCCGTGTCTTATAAAATAATTTATAAGACATAGAGCTATTAAATAGTGAAGGTATTTTAATTCTGGTTTTGTTTTTAATAAATAAAAAACAATTCCTGCCCCAAATAAATTAGCATATTCCAGATTGAGTAAAAAAGTGATCTTCCAGGGGAAGTATCCGGTATAAATTAGCATTAGTTCTGAAAATAACTGTATTAGTAACCAGATGCTTATAATAGGTATAATTCTATTAGTAAAGCCTAATTTATAAATAATTAGAATTGAAGCATAAAAAATTAATTCTCGTGTCAGGGTCCAGTACACACTATCAACAGGCTCAACACCCATAAACTCTTGTAACATAGTAAAATTAACTAATACTTGAGATATGCTTAAAGTTTTATCAGGTAAGCCAAACGTTAGCATGACTATGGTTGTCAGTATAATTGCTAACCAATAAGCGGGGAAGAGCCTTGAGAATCTCGAAACAACAAAGTCCATTGATTTGTTTGTTCTGTTAATGGTCATAAAAATAACGAAGCCACTAACTACAAAGAAAAAATCCACACCGAAATACTTTAGTGGTAATTCGAATAATAGTTCATCGCTATGTACATATTTTTCGTTAAACCGGGTAGTGTAGTGGTAGATTACGACTATGAGAGCCGCTACTCCACGAAAAACATCGAGTTCTTCAAGTCTAAATTTAATCATGTAATTTCAAATTTTATAATATATCTATTTAAAGTCTTTGGGAGATTTTGAGCCTAATGACTCCCAAATATAAGTGCTGATTGTATAAGGTTTACCACTTAAATCAGTTTTACTTTTATCGCAAATACCTACGGTCGTTTTTTTACAGAACTCGTTTAATATTAGTTCTTCGTTAGGCCATGGCCATAGAGCTTCTTTTGTTAACTGGTTATAATTCTTATCACCATATCTTGAATTGCTAATACCGTAACGTTGCATAACAGTTGCACCTATTGGCTTTTTGTTATGGCCAGAATTATACAGTTTTGAATTTTTTTCTATGCGAAGTGGGTATTTTACTGATACAGGTTTAGTTTTAAATGGATCTAAAGAGAGGCATTTATTACCGCATCCAGATGAATATTTGTGAAACATTGATTTTCTGCTGGTTATATTTATATTATCTGACTTCGAAGGGGCATTTATGCCTATATTAGCATTAGTGACTAAGATGTTATTCATAGTGATAACATCACCGAGCTCCGGACTAAAATAAACCCCATAGCCTTTATTTTTCTTATGATTATCATCTATAAATACTGATGCATTCTCTACAGTAAAGTGTGAGTTCTTTTTATTATTATATGGAGTATTACTTATTGTTATACCTCCTTTCTTCGGATGTATCGCAACAAAATTTTGAATGTTTAATATGTTTTTGTTATGGGCAATAAAGTCGGCTTCTGAATTAAATGCATTATCAACAGAATTAATTGAAATACAGCCAAGCCACTCGTTATTTGCAAGAAAGAAATCTTCACCTGAAATATGATCTGGTAAGTATGATGCATCACCACTAGTATGTTGAGCTGTTGCAAAATCACCATAACTAATAGCGTTTCCTAACTCTCTATCTATTACGATAACATTTTGTACAGAGACATTATGCGAATCGTATACTGTAAATCCTACGCTTGGGTCTTGTTTACCTTTTGGACCATCGTTACATCCTCGGAAATCACAGCCTTCTACCTTAATAATAACTCGTCTCCATACGTTAAAGTGAGAGCGATAGTTTGATGCTGCAATACGTACATTCCTGGTCCATATCCATACATCTTCAATAAGGTTATAGCTATTGCCATTATAATGTGAGCTATCACCAATGCTTAATCCACCATGAAATCCCGAATTTTTTATTGTGATGTGAGAAGAGTTTGAGAGGCTGCCACCACCTTCAAAGATAATTCCTTCTATATGTATATACTGATCTTTTCTTCTTGATCGTCCAATATATAGTGGTGCACCACGGCCTTTACGAACGTGTTTTACTTCATGGATTCTTACGTTTCCCGGGTTAATAGATTTAATAATAGTTGGCTCTAGTTTTGATTTTCCAGATGGAATTGCTGCAGAATAAACTAGCTTTTCACCATATGAACCTACATCTCTTAGAACGCCTGTTTTATTTTTTTCAGAATAATCACCGTCCATTAACCACAGAGTATCACCAGCTGTAATATCGCTAAACGCTTGTTTAAACGATTTAAAAGGCTTTAATTTGCTTTCACCATTATTCCAGTCACTGCCTTGAGGTGATATAAAATATTCTGCAGATAGAGCAAAATTTGACATTACTAAAAATGAAAAAATAGTAATTATTGTTTTTTTTATCATAGGTAATATCGATTTCTTAAATGGCAGTAAAATGGTCTTTGCTTATATTTGATATAATGTAACGACGTTTACCCGATTCAGGTAATTCAATTTCATCTGCTAGTGTTATTTTTAACGTGGCCTGGTTTTCAAGCATTGATTCAATTGAGGTTCGAACATAATTTTCAAACTCATCATTGTAATGTTCATCAGGAACCATAATTACTTCTATTTCATCAATTTTATACTGACGAACCTGATAAGCCTGTACGCCCTGTTTATCACTAAATATTAAAGTAAAATTTGGTGCTGTAAGTAATCTGTCTTTTAGAATGATTACATCTGCGATGCGACCTTGAATACTTTTAAGTTTTGGTAAGGCCATGCCGCATCCGCAGGTCTTAGCTTCATCCATCGTACCTAAATCACCGATTTCGTAACGAATAAATGGAAACGCGTGATTAGTTAAGTCAGTTAAGATGACTCTTCCTAGCTCACCTGGTTTTACACTATTACCATTAGCATCAACAATTTCTGCTATGAGTACATCAGCATGTATGTGATAACCATCGTGTTCAGAGCATTCTGATGCTATATATAGTTCTCGACTACCATATTGGTCATATACTTTATTTTCTCCAAAAACCTTATTAATTATTTCCCTCTGTTCTGGTCTTAACGTTTCTGAGCTTGTCATAATTGCTTTAATAAATGGAAATTTTGTATCTGGGTGTTTTTTATCAATATATTCTGCAAATGCATTTATTCCACCAGCATATCCCCAAATACTAGTCGGTTTATATTGGAGAAGTTCCTGATAATATTTTTCAAGGCGTTCTTCAGTTAAGTATGCAATGTTAAAGTCTCGAAATCTTTGGAGAAAGTATACGATTTTGTTTTTAAGATTCTGGGCTTGTGTATAGTCAAAATGTGAACCTGACATCTGAATTGTTCTTTCACCTAGCTTGGTGTTTGCCCATTCTGCGCTTCTATAAACACTGGCTCTATTTGCATCCATTCCTTGAGTATCCCAGAAATAAATCATAGGTACACCGGTAGAGCCACCTGTGCGTGCGGCAAAAAACCGTTTATCAGGAATATTTTTGCATTTAATTTCTTCGACATTGGATCTAATATCATCCTTAGTCAGAATAGGAATCTTATTTAGATCATTAAGGCTCTTCAGAGGAAGAGAAATATGTTTGAGTTTTTCTTTGTAGTAATCAGAGTTATTGATTGCCTGAGATAATAAGATGTTCAGCTTTTTGAGCTGTGATTCCTGGATTTTTTCAAGTGACCAGTGTTGTGATTTGCGTAATTCATATAATCTTTCAATTGTTTTTCTGCCGCGAAGTATATCCATGCTTCTGAAAAAAATATCTTGATAAAAATTCATTAAATTCCCTTAGATTAAATATAAGGGCAATTTTATCATAATATTCAATCACTTAAAGAAAATAGTTTAAGCAATCGCTAATGCTATGGTTATCAGCGTAACTCATTGAATATTCGATGAATTTTCAAGAGTACGCTTAAAATTGATTCAAAATAGAGGTGGCCTCAGTAAGAACCCGTCTATTGTCGTTCGTAGGCACCTGCATCAGGTGCGCCAGATCGGCTATTACCCGATTTATCTAATAAAGGTGCATCAATACCATTAAATGAATACAAACCATAATTAACCGCTGGTGCGCCTAAAATTAATGAATAGTCATCTAATGATGCATTATTAAACAAGGCTGTTAAATTTGAAGTGATTGATGACATACCATAAAGATTTCCTGTATCGCCTTCAAAGGTACAGTTTAATGAATAAATATTGTTATCAGATGCTACATTGCTGTCTTCTACACTTATACAGCCACCGCTGTTATCCACCATGATATTATTAAAAAATGTATGACCTCCAATATCATCGGTCATTTTTATCGCCATACTGGCATTTGATACGATAGTATTATTAATATAATTTAACCTGGCTGCACCTGCACTCGCATCTATTTTGAATATTCGTATTCCATATCTTCCGTTCTTATATATAACATTATTTAAGAAGGTTGAATCATAAACTCCGTCTCCATCTATACCATTAGCAACATTACCGTAGATAATATTACCTTCGACTAGAAGCCCATGATGTAGACCATCACCACCATAACGTGCATCACCATTAAAATGTATACCGTTCTTTGCATTACCAAACGTAGTATTGTTTTTAAGAGTTGTATTAATGGAGCCTGCATTGGAGAGATATATGCCGTGACTATTTACTGAATTATACGAAATATTATTTTCTATTAAAGAGTCTGCAGTATGTGACATATAAATATTAGAAGAGCTGCAATTAGACACGATATTGTTTCTGATAGTTACGCCAATCATTGGATTAGTTGCCGTGGCATCGTGGCCGCCAATACAATATGCTGCTGCATTACTTATATTAAAGCCGTCTATGGTTACATAATCGACACTTGATAAGTAAACATTGTCACCTCCACTACGACTATTTGCTGATGTAATAAAAACATTATTATCAATGGCTTTAACTAATACGTTCATATTAGCTGTTCCACTTGTTGATATCTTAAAGCCTTCATAGGTGCCCTGATGAACGAGTACTGTTTCACCAGCGGCTACTATATCAACAGCATCCTGTATTGTTGAAAACTCCTGCGTAGAACCAAAGGTATCATCTACACAATGAATATCGTTACGAGTACAGTCATTATCAGTATTTCCACCATAAATTGTTGCAGGAATCTGGTTGCCTAAATACTCCCAGATATATGAGCTTAATGTTAGGGGAGTGCTCGCATCTAGTTGTAGATTATTAGAACAAAAACCACGAGTAATACCTGTATCGTTACACATTTCTTTCTTTATGCGGTCTTCATTCGGCCAGGGCCATAATGGTTCATCACTGATTGTATTGTAATCAGTATCACCTTTAATGCTTCCGTTAACACCGTATCTATATGAAATGTTTGCACCAGAATTAATATTAGAAATAGCAGATTCAACAGTAGAACCAGTTTCAACTCTGATTGGGTATAAAATTGAGCCATCAGATGTTGGGTTATTAACTAAGACCTGGCAACCTGTACAAGCAGAGCTAGTATCAAAATCACCCTCTGTTGTGGAAACGCTGTAATTGAGTGAGTTTTCAACAGTTGATGAAATTACATTAAAACCTGTACGTGTTGCACCAATAGCAAGTGAGTTTTTAACTAATACGGAACTTTGCATTGGATCAACTCTGATACCACTAACATCATTGTTCGCAGATGTAATTATTACAGTTGTATTTTCTATAATACTCGGAGGTGATCCAGCTGAAGTGTAGTTAGATGGTGTGTTACCAATATTCACACCCGTTTCATTCGATCCAACGGATACGAAATCTTTGATTGTCCAGATAGGAGATGATCCAGACATAACATTATCAGCTTCAAACATCATACTCGCATCTTGTGAATTGATAGATAAAGCACCTAACCATTCGTTATTGCCAAGAAAATAATCTGTACCGTTACCGTCTGCATCACTAGCAGAGGTATGTTGTGCAGTTGCGAAATCAGCATAAGGTACATCGTTGTTCAGTAGTCTATCTATTACAATAATGTTTTGCATAGATACGTTTTGCGAATCATATACAGTAATACCAACGCTTGGATCTGCTTTAGGAGCATCTTCACATCCTGCCAGGTCACAGCCTTCACTTCGCACAAGAACCCGTCGCCATACATTATTGTGTGATCGATAGTTCATAGCGATTATTCTTGTATCTTTAGCCCAAATCCATACATCTTCAATTAAATTAAAATCATTCCCTTGATAGTGGTCATTAGTACCGATTTGGAAGGCGCCATTAAATCCAGAATTCTTAATAGATACATAACTGGTATTATAAAGATCTCCACCACCAATAAATGTAATACCCTGTACTTCTATAAAACTATCTTTTCTGGTAGAGCGGCCCATAAATAGGGGGCTAATACCACTAGGACCAATAATTGTTACTGTACCTGGGTTTTCAGAGCGAACTCTAGTGGGGTTAGATCGGCTCTGGCCAGATAAAATGGAAGAAGAATTATTATTAGGTAATGGGGCACCATAGTTACCATCATCTCTTAAAATACCAGTAGTTGCTTCAGTGTAATCTCCATCTAAAAGTATTAACTCATCTCCAGGATTCATTACATTTTCAAATGCATGTCTAAATGTCTTCCACGGTGAATTACTGCTAGATCCCGTATTGTTATCATTACCTGTAGGAGATATATAGTAAGAATTGAACGCTGTAATTGGGCCTGATGAAATAACAAGACTAACAGGACTTGATGTTGCTACAGATGAGCCCGATACAGGGTTTTGAGAAATTACGTTGCCAGCACTAACCGAGTTACTTGACGCATTGCTAATTGTGCCAGAAATTAATCCTGCCGAGGTAATTGCAGTCTGGGCACTGGACTGAGTTTGCCCAACAACATTAGGAACGGTGATAGATGCTGCTCCAGATGAAATAACAAGACTAACAGGACTTGATGCTACTACAGATGAGCCCGATACAGGGTTTTGAGAAATTACGTTGCCAGCACTAACCGAGCTACTTGACGCATTGCTAATTGTGCCAGAAATTAATCCTGCCGAGGTAATTGCAGTCTGGGCACTGGATTGAGTCTGCCCAACAACATTAGGAACGGTGATAGATGCTGCTCCAGATGAAACCACTAAACTTACCGAACTACCCGTTGCAACAGATGTGCCTGATACCGGGTTTTGAGAAATAATATTACCCGTAGTAACACTACTGCTTGAAGCGTTGCTAACATTACCAACGGTTAATCCAAGTGCAGTGATAGAAGACTGAGCATTAGTCTGTGTCTGACCAATAACACTGGGTACGTTTACCGATGAATCTCCAGCGGACACAACAAAGCTGACCAGTGTGCCAGCATTGACCAGTGAACCAGCTGCTGGATTTTGGCTAATAATATTGCCTAAAGCCACGCTATTACTTGCTACTGTTGTAATGTTTCCAATATTTAAGCCTGCATTTGTAATAGCTTGTTGAGCTGTACTCAGAGTTTGCCCTACCAGTCCGGGGACATTCGATTGTGCAACTGTCATGACAGATAAAATATTACTAACAGATTGATTTTGAGATGCGTCAATTGCAATAATTTGATACTGATAATTCTGACCAGCAGATAGTGACGTATCAGTAAAATTTGTATTAGTTACAAAGCTAATTTGTACGCCATCTCTCAATACTTGATAACCACTCAATACAGCGTTGTCTGTTGATGCATTCCAACGAAGAGGAATGGAGTTGGCCTGAACGGATCCATCTACTCTAAGGTTTGCAGGTGCCGTAGGTGGTGCTACATCATTAATTGATGCGGTGGTGAATTCCCATATTAAGTCTGAAACTGGCTCTCCATCTATAGTTTCTACACCTGATAAGGTAGCAGAGTAATTAGTGCCGGCAACAAATTCATCATGAACGGTAATAAATAATACCTGTCTTGATACTAGTAGCGATTTATCAATTGAAATACTTGTTTGTGGATTAAATGTAAATTTGTCTAATGTTACTGAATCGGGATTTACCGGATTACTGAAAGCAACAGATATAAGTTTAGTATTTGGAGGTACATCGCTCTGGCTGTCAACAGGTACTGTTTTAATAGTGACAGTGTTGTCTTCATCAAACTTGGTTGTATCACCGCTTTCTTCGGAAGTACATGCAATCAGAGTTAATGAAAATAATATAAGGGTGAATAGTGTACGAATAGATTTATAGCACATGGTAATTTCCACTGGTAACGAGATGTAAATAAATAGTTGTAAAGTAAGCTTTGATAATTTATCGATGAAATGAAGTAAATAAGATGGTGGAATTATGACTAAATTGTATCCAAATAACTGTGCACTAGATCTAACCTTCAATGCTTTGTTTGGGGGGGTGTAAATTTGTGAGCTAGTTCTCAGAGAAGTTGGTTTAGTCCTGAGATGTGGGGCAGGGGGTAGACAGGCACAAAAATCCTAAATCAATTAGAAAAGGATATTTGTTATGTATATCACAAAGTTGAATCGTTTAATTAAGGCGCTTTTAGATGATCTATATCGTTAAATATCACTTTATATACTTGTTACAGTGGATGTATGAATAAGCGGCTTAATCTTTAGCTGATATTTTTATATAATGATGGCTTGTATCCATGTGTCAGGCTTTAAAAGGAATAAAATTTATGCAGGTTCAGAGAGGATTAAATTGAGAGTTGTTGTATTAGATCTAACCCGATTTTTACAGCACTGACAGTTGTTTTATATCATTATACAGCTAGACATGACTCAAGTTTATATGAAGCATTCTCTGCATTTTCACAATATGGATATCTAGGTGTCCCATTGTTCTTTATTATAAGTGGTTTTGTAATACCCTTATCAGCCAGTAATCGAAGTGCTACTGAATTTGCAATTTCTCTATTTGTCAGGTTATATCCCGCATATTGGCTGGTATCGTAATCACGATGCTATTTGCTTTTATATATGGAAATTATGAATATAGCCTCATTCAGGTACTTGCTAATCTAACCATGCTTAATGATTATTTGGGCATTAAGAATATCGATGGTGTTTACTGGACTTTGCAAACTGAATTAAAATTTTATGCCTGTATATTCTTACTGGTTTATTTTTATTTACCGAACAACCTTCATTTTTAGGTGTATTTATAAGTCCATTTTATTCCAGCTATTTTATTGCAGGGGTCGCTTTTTATCTGATTTAAAATGAGAGGGTTAATAAATGTAATACTTTCATTTTATCAGTATCTCTGATGGTATCTAGTTACTGGCAATACCATCTAGCAAATGAGTTTATAAGAGATACAGATATTTTTATTAAGCTGGTTTCTGTTGTTATAGTATGTCTGTTTTACGTTTTATTCTATCTAATAGTAACAAACAGAATAAAGCTGACATCACGAAAAATATATATGACTCTTGGTGCGCTTACTTATCCATTGTATTTGATACATGGTCTTGCAGGTCGATATGTGATTAATGATTTGCGTGAACGTATACCTGAAGGTATTGCTGTCACCATAACCATTGCTCTTATGTTATTAATTTCATATCTGGTGCATAAATTAGTTGAGACAAAGGCAGCACCTGTTATAAAAAGAAAACTCCTTAATTTGCTAACTCGAAAAACAGCATAAAATTTTGTGTCTACCTTTAGCTGATAATTTTCCTCATATCACTAAAATACTGTTGATATGGTAATGTTGATATAGCAGACATCTTACTAAACTCACTATCTGAGATGTTTGTGGGGATAGAGCTCAGGGACGCAATTAAAATTGTATTGATGGACTCTATATTTATTGAATGAAGAGGCAAGTTGAAAATTTTACTTATTTCATTAAAGCCAGGGTAGGTTAGTATATTTTTACCAAGATGGTTAAATGTTGCAACACCCTTGTGATTTAGTCTTGCTGAAATTCCTTGAAGAGATTCGGCTATGTCTACAGTAATATCTTTCTCACCAGATCCGGTTAGAAATAAATCAACGATAATCAAATCATATTTATGCTTATTATCACTTTTCAACCAGTCTTCAGCAGATGAGTTATAAATAGTTAAACGTTCATCTGCATTGGGTAACATAAAGTATTCATGTGCTACCTCAATTACAGTTGAGCGTAATTCAATAGCATCAATTTTTAAATCAGGGTGATACTGGTATAAATATTTTACGATAGATCCAGCACCCAGACCTAGTACCAGAACCCGTTCAGCCTGTAACCAGCAAAGTGGCAATATCATTGCCTGTGCATATTTGTGAATAAGAAAGTAGGGGTTACATAACAGGCTGGTAGATTGCTGTGTTTTATTGCCGAAGTGCATAGCCCGGAGTTGATCCATGTAATCAACGACTTCTATCGTTCCGTATTCATCAGAGGTCTGATGAATAAGCTTTCCGCCAGGCATTTAGTTATAACCTACATGGTTTTATATTCGTTAGTATTAGTTTGATCATCTTTAGACTTGATTTTATAGGGTGTAGCTAATACAACAACACCCACTAAAGGATGATCAATGTAATGAACTTCTTTGCTACGCATTCGGCGTTCATTTACTACAGGTAACACCATGTTTTGTATTTCTGTGGTGTCATCAGTTTGCACGGTCTGCGGTCTAATGTATTGCAGGTTCACATTGAAATGTAAATAACGACTCATTATTAGTTTTACATTACCTTTAATAAATGATTCGTTAATTTGTATGTTATCTGAGGTTTCAGTCGTTTCTGGTATTGTAGTTTCTGATTCTGTTTCAAGTATTGAGCTGTTAAGTGTGATATTAAACGCATGTTCTCTATCCAGGCCTGTTTGTTTCCAGCGTTTATTTGCTAACACACGATAATTAGAGTTGTTTTGCAAACGTTTAAGGTTGCTGGCTAATTTGGCACCTTCCCATTCTATTTGTTTGTATTGTGGGTCTGGCTTAACAGATTTAGGCTCTACTTCCTTAGCATTATTAAGCATGTCATTATAACTCCAGTCTTCAGAGCGTAAATAACGGCCGTTTACATCTTCAAATATGATTAACTCTACTTCATAACCCGTTTCATCAGCATATACGGCAAATGATAATGTCTGTAGTAATATTAAAATGAGTGTTCTGTTAATGAAAAGTCTCATTAAGCGGCTTCCTGTAACATGAGTGAACCGAGTATATCTCGCAATATGCTAACTCGTTGTTCGCTTTCGGTGGTTTCTTTGTAAATAATTAAGGTATTGGTTCCATTCAGTTTATATACCTGAGGTTCTGATTGTATCAGCGAAATTAACCTGGCGGGGTTGATATTCGCATTCAGGTTAAAAATAATTCGCACCAGCGAATCTACGGCGGTAATCTTTTCAACACCAATGTCCTGAGTTAAAAGTTTGAGGGATGTCACATCAAACAGGTTTTTGGCCTGTTCAGGTAATAAACCAAATCGATCTATTAGCTCAATTCGGATTTCATCAAGCTCCTGCTGACCAGGTGCATTGGATATACGTTTATAAAGAATTAAACGGGTGTGAATATCGTATATGTAATCATCAGGTAGCAGAGCCGGAACACCCAGATCAATTGTTGTACCCTGGTGTATTGGTTTATCAAGATCCGCTGGTTTACCTGATTTTAGTGCTTTAACGGCTCTGTCTAATAACTCAGTATATAAACTAAAACCAATTTCATGTATCTGCCCACTTTGATCATCACCCAATAACTCTCCGGCGCCACGTATTTCAAGGTCATGGGTTGCCAGGGTAAACCCAACGCCCAGATCTTCGAGTGACTCAATTGCGTCAAGGCGTTTAATTGCATCTTTGGACATTACATTTTTAGGCGGTGTTATTAAATAGGCGAATGCTCTGTGATGTGAGCGACCAACACGCCCGCGAATCTGATGTAACTGAGCCAGACCCAGTTTATCGGCACGATTGATAATAATGGTGTTTGCACTGGGTATATCTATACCGCTTTCAATGATGGTAGTGCTGACCAGAATATTAAATCGTTGATGCACGAAATCAAGCATAATCCGTTCAAGATCTCTCTCTCGCATCTGCCCATGTGCAAACTGCACATTTGCTTCAGGAATTAAATCTTCCAGTGTTTTACACATCTTTTCAATTGATTTTACTTCGTTATGTAAAACATATACCTGACCACCGCGTTTAATTTCACGTAAACAGGCTTCATGAACCTGTTGATCATTCCATTCGGATACAAAAGTTTTTATAGCGTGACGCTGAGTTGGTGGTGAAGCAATAATAGACAGGTCACGCAATCCAGCCAGTGACATATTTAATGTGCGAGGAATTGGTGTTGCAGTTAAAGTTAAAATATCAACTTCTGCTCTGAGGTTTTTAAACTGTTCTTTATGTTTAACACCAAATCGATGTTCTTCATCGATTATTAGCAAACCTAAATTATCAAAACCAATATCTTTCTGTAATAGTTTATGTGTGCCAATAATGATATCGACTTTTCCATTTTTTAAATCGGTAATGACCTGATCCTGTTGCTTTTTAGTATTAAAGCGAGACAGGCATTCAATTTTAAATGGCCAGTCAGCAAATCGATCTTTAAAGTTCTGGAAGTGTTGTTGAGCGAGCAGGGTAGTGGGTACCAAAATCGCAACCTGTTTATTAGCATTTGCAGCTACAAAAGTTGCACGCATAGCGACTTCAGTTTTACCGAAACCAACATCGCCACAAACAACTCTATCCATAGCTTTAGCTTCAGATAGATCTTCTAATACAGCATCAATCGCATTTTGCTGGTCTTCAGTTTCTTCAAATGGAAAGGCTTCAGAAAACTGATTATACTCATCCATATTAATACTATATGCCAATCCACCTTTTGCGGCACGACGCGCATGTATATCGAGTATCTCTACCGCTATGTCATTAATTTTCTTAGCGGCTTTTTTACGCGCTTTTGACCAGGTTTCAGTTCCCAGTTTATGTTGTGGTGCATGATCTGCATCAGCGCCTGTGTAACGACTAATTAAATCTAATGATGAAACAGGTACATATAATTTATCACCACCGGCGTATTCTATGGTGAGAACTTCTGTTTCTATATCGCCAACGCTTAACTTCTGTAACCCGAGATAACGACCTACACCATGTTCTTCATGTACAACGGGTGAACCAATGCTTAAGTCTGTTAAGTTGCCAATTATGGCTTCGGCATCACGTGTACGTTTTCTTTTTCTGCGTTGTTGTTGTGCGCGTTCACCAAAAACCTGCGCTTCCGATAATATGCAAACTTCTGGTTCAGTAATATTCAGACCACGATCTATAGTTGCAACGGCAACACCCAGATGATCTGTTGACTCGCTAAATGCCTGCCAGCTTTCAAAGACTTTTGGGAATAATCTCTGATCGTGTAACATCTCAAGCAGCATTTCTCTACGCCCGGTAGACTCAGCAATTATTAAAATGCGACCTTTATAACTCTTAATATAATTAGCTAGTCTAATTAATGGGGTATCTGATTTTGATGTTGAGATTAATTGTACAGGTGAGCTAAAGGGCAGGTCTGCTGCATTTTTACCCGGCAGATTTTTTTGTGTTTGAGTGTTAATTTGTGGAAAAGACTGTATCGATTCCTGTAGTTCATCTGCCTGTAAATATATTGTTTCAGGTTTTAAAATGGGCCTTTCAATATCGTGACATCTTTGCTCATAACGCTCAGTTACATCTTTATTGAACGTTTCAATACTATTCTCTAATTCAGTTGTTGAGCAGATAATTGTATTACGCGGAATGTAATCAAAGATTGTATTCAATTCATCAAAAAATAATGGCAAGTAATATTCAATGCCATTAGGAATAATTGCCTGTGATATCTCTTGATAAATTTTACTGGCAGTCGGGTCACCCGTTAGTTTTTCACGATATCGGGTACGGAACTCACTGATAGCTTCTTTGTTAAAAGGGAACTCTCTGGCCGGTAATATTTCAATAGACTTAATGGCTTCTAATGATCGCTGTGTTTCCGGATCAAATTGACGAATTGTATCTATATCCGTATCAAACAGGTCGATTCTAAAAGGTAAGTCATGACCCGATGGGTATAAATCAATGATTGAACCACGAACAGCAAATTCACCATGTTCCATAACCTGAGATACACACTGATAGCCATTCTGTTCCAGGTTTATGCGAAATTCATCAAGATTTAATGCCTGATTTTGTTTAAGTAATAAAACCTGAGACTTTATATATGATTTGGGTGGTAAGCGCTGCAACAAGGTTGAAACCGGTAATATTAAAATGTCACCCGACTGCATATCTGACAGTTGATATAATGTCGTTAGTCGCTGGGATATAATATCCTGATGTGGTGAAAAGATATCGTAGGGTAAGGTTTCCCAGTCCGGTAATTCAAAAATGCGGCTTTTACCGGATACAAAGAAATTTAACTCATGTTGTAACTGCTGTGCCTGATGTACATCTTCTGTAATAACTGCAATGGGGTTAGATTTTTTTGCTGCCAGTATGGCGAGTGCTAATGACTGGCTGCAGCCATACATCTGCGCATATTCATTTAACGATGCTTTTTCTGGCGTGTTAAAAAAGTTTAATTCAGTTAGTGTAACGGGCATAGATCAGGGCTTGATGGTTTTAAATTATATAAGGCGTGACATTATCCGTTAAAAGTAGAATATGTAAAGATTTAACTTGCCTTATTGATTATTAGTGCATATATATCAAGAGGTTAAAAGCTATTTTTAAAGTTAAATATGCGCTACGGTTTAATAACGTATCTGTGTTCGAGCACTGTAAGTGTTAAAGGGAATATTTATCGATCTCGACTTTGTTTACAGTTTACGTGATCATTTTTCTTAAAAGGTAACATAAAAAATGAGTAAAGTTTTTTTTCATAATGTTTTTTAAGTTGCCGAGTTTAACGAGTGTGATATTGTGCTGAATATGCGTTTAGGCATATCGGTAATCCAGTGCCTTTGCTACAGAACCTTACATATTCCCAGTTGTTCCTCTTACGGAAATAAGCAAGGATTGAGATCTGCTTTTTTTAGATACTAGTTGCTGAGGTTTCTTTGATTGAGGCTTCTTTAAGTTACGGATAATTCTTTATGTTGAAAAAAATGATTATTGCAGGCATTGCGGTTACGTTACTGGTTGGTGTACTTGTTTCCGTGAAACTCGGGCAGTTTGGGGCGATGGAAGACGCTGCTTCGAAGATGGCGTACCCACCTGAAACTGTCACCGCATCTACCGCCAGCGAAAATCAATGGGAACAGTTTATCCCCGCGACGGCCTCCGTATCTGCTGTACAGGGTGTGCTTGTCAGTGCTGAAGCGGGCGGCCGTGTTACTAAAATAAAATTCGATTCGGGTGATAGTGTTATAGAGGGCCAGGTCCTCGTGTTACTGGATACAGGTAGTGAAAATGCACAACTCGCTTCGAACAAAGCTTCAGCCGCTCAGGCCAGAGCCGATCTAAAACGAGTGCGTACCCTGAGCGATAAAAATCTGGTTTCTGAAGATGCTGTTGACCAGGCAACTACCCATGTCAAAGAAAGTGAGGCTCAGGTTGAGGTAATCAATGCTTCACTCGATAAGAAAACGATACGCGCACCGTTTACCGGACGTCTGGGTATTCGACAGGTGAATCAGGGGCAGATACTTTCTATCGGTGACCCGATAGTTGCGTTGCAGATGTTAAATCGGGTGTATGTGGATTTTTCTATTCCACAGCAGAAAATGCTGCAAATATCACGAGACATGAAAGTGCGGGTGAAATCAGATGCCTCACCCGATGATGTATTTAATGGTGAGATTACAGCGGTTAACCTGGAAGTTGATCCGCTTACCCGTAACGTGCAAGTTCGTGCGGTGGTAGAAAACCCGGATGAGAAACTACGCACGGGCATGTTCGTTAATGTCGAGTTGATATTGCCTGGTACGCAAAAAGTATTGCCGATTCCAGCGACGGCTGTGCTTTATGCACCGTTTGGAAACTCGGTGTTTGTAATTGACGAAAAGAAAATTGAGGAAACCGGTGAGACTCAAAAGGTGTTACGTCAGCAATTCGTTATTCTGGGGCAAGCGCGCGGTGATTATGTTGATGTTACAGATGGCCTGAAAAATGGTGAAACCGTAGTTACCAGCGGGGTGTTTAAGTTGCGCTCTGGATCGCAAGTGGTCATTGATAATACGCTGGCTCCTAAAGCCAGTCTTGAGCCCAATCCGAAGGACTCCTGATGCCATCAGTTAAACCCAGTTTCACGGATTTATTTATCCAGCGCCCCGTGCTGGCTCTGGTAATCAATCTATTGATTATCATTGCCGGTTTAAGTGCCTGGAACTCATTGAGTGTGCGGCAATATCCACTGAGTGAAAATGCATCGGTACAGATAACAACCGTGTATGTCGGGGCCAGTGCGGAACTGGTTCGTGGCTTTATTACCACACCTCTTGAGCGAGCCATTTCGGCAGCAGAAGGCATAGATTACATAGAATCAAAAAGTTTGCAGGGTATTTCTATTATCAATGCTCGCCTGAAACTCAACCAGGACTCCACCCGAGCGTTGGCGGAAATTTCCTCTAAGGTTGACCAGGTTCGTAATGATTTACCTGTCGAAGCACAATTACCTACCATTAGTGTGCAGTCTGCGGATTCCGAATTTGCAGCTGCGTATCTTAGTTTCTGGTCGAATATTCTGTCACCAGAGCAAATTACCGACTATCTGACACGTGTCGTACAGCCACGCCTGTCCGCGGTTGCGGGTGTGCAGCGAATAGAGATTTTTGGAGCCCGTACTTTTGCTATGCGTGTCTGGCTTAAACCCGACCGAATGGCGGCTTTGCACGTTACTCCGTCTCAGGTCAGTCAGGCGCTGGCGGCCAATAACTATCTTGCGGCTATTGGCAGTACCAAAGGCGCGTTAGTCCAAACCTATCTGGCAGCCAATACTGATTTGCATAACGCTGATGATTTCCGGCGACTGGTCGTTTATAAGAGTAACGGCAGCATCATAAGGCTTGAGGATATAGCTGATGTAGAGCTGGGTGCGGAAGATTACGATACCCTGGTGAGATATTCAGGTGATACTGCGGTGTTCATCGGTATATTCCCTCAGCCCAACGCCAATATCATCGATGTCATTGATGGCGTGCGTGTTGAACTGGACAAGTTAAAACAGGAGATGCCGGCGGGTCTGGATGCCAGTATCGGTTATGACGCTTCACAGTATGTGAGTGACGCTATTGATGAGGTCACTGGCACACTCGTTGAAACGCTGCTGATTGTTATTATCGTTATCTTTTTATTCCTCGGCTCAGTGCGCTCAGTACTGGTGCCCGTGATGGCTATTCCGGTCTCACTAATAGGCGGTATTTTCCTGATGCAGATGTTTGGCTTTACGCTGAACCTGCTTACCTTGTTAGCGATTGTACTGTCAGTTGGGCTGGTGGTCGATGATGCCATTGTTGTGGTGGAAAATGTCGAGCGTCATCTACGGGAAGGACGCACACCACGTGAGGCAGCTGTGTTGGGCGCACGTGAACTAGTATCACCTGTTATTGCCATGACCCTAACGCTGGTCGCGGTTTATATTCCCATTGGATTGCAGGGTGGATTAACAGGCGCACTATTCCGGGAGTTTGCTTTTTCACTGGCTGGGGCCGTTGCTATATCCGGGGTGGTTGCGCTGACATTAAGCCCAGCCATGGCCGCGAGATTATTGCCCAGTGCCAAAGAAGAAGAGCGTGGTTTGAGTGGCTGGTTAAACCTGCGTTTCGACCAGCTTCAGCAAATGTATGGAAGGTTATTGGGCTCAACGCTTAATGCCAGGCCAGCTGTTTATCTGGTATGGGCGGTGATCAGTCTTAGTACGATTCCGATGTTTATGTTTTCTCCTAATGAGCTGGCGCCGACGGAGGACCAAAGTGTTCTGTTCGGCATAATCAATACAGCGTCTAATGCTACCGTAGATCAGAATGCGGTCTACGCCGAAGCCGCCGAAAAAGTCATGCTTGATGTCCCTGAAGCCGCATTGACTTTCCAGCTGTTATTCCCACCTTCAGTGGGAGCCACGATTGGTGCCGACGGTTTTAGTGGGATAGTGGTAAAACCCTGGGGAGAACGAAACCGGACGGTTACTGAAATGGTGCCGGAAGTGCAGGCGAAGGTATCTGAAATACCCGGTCTGCAGATGTTTATTACCACGCCACCTGCTTTACCCGGGGGGAGTAATTTTCCGGTTGAGTTTGTTATTACTTCGACTTCGGATGCAGATGAGCTGCTTGAGATTGCTAAAGCATTGCAACAGAAAGCCATGGAGAGTGGACTGTTTGCGTTTCCCCCCATTATCGACCTGAAACTGGACCAACCACAGGACACAATTGTTTTTGACCGGGATAAAGTCGCTGATTTAGGGCTCAATCTATCGCAGGTTGGCGCTGACCTAGCTGTTGCCACCAGTGGTAATTTTGTTAACCGTTTTAATATGGATGGACGTAGTTATAAAGTGATACCCGTTATCAAACGTGAATCCAGATTAAACACTGAGCAGTTGGGCGAGATTCATATTGCGGGGTCAGATGGTCAGATGGTGCCTCTTTCATCGATTGCTCATATTGAACATTCGGTAGTTGCGCGTTCACTTAACCGATTCCAGCAACTTAACGCGGTTAAGTTATCTGGTGTGAGTACTCGCACATTAGACGAGGCCTTAAGCTTTCTGGAAAAAGAGGCTGCTGAAATTCTTCCGCCAGGATATAGCTTCGATTATACGGGTGAATCCCGTCAGTTGCGCACTGAGGGCAATAAGTTTCTGCCGGCTTTTTCGATGGCTATCCTGATGATATTTCTTGTACTGGCCGTTCAGTTTAATGCCTTTCGTGATCCATTAGTTATTCTGGCTGGCTCCGTTCCATTAGCCATGTTCGGCGCGTTAGTGTTCACACTATTGAAAATGCCGGACCCCAATATGCCGTACTGGACTAATGGCTGGACAACGACCATGAATATCTATGCCCAGGTAGGGCTGGTAACACTGGTTGGGCTTATCGCCAAGAATGGTATTCTGATTGTTGAGTTTGCCAACAAGTTACAACTCGAAGGTGTTGATAAACTCGAAGCCGTGCATCAAGCAGCAATGATACGTTTACGCCCGGTATTAATGACAACCTTCGCGACCATTGCCGGGCATTTTCCATTAGTGCTGGTCACCGGCGCAGGTGCTGCTGCACGTAATTCCATAGGTTTGGTGCTAGTTGGTGGTATGGCAATCGGCACGCTGTTTACGCTGTTTGTAGTGCCATCACTTTACGTATTGATCGCGAAAAAACACACAAAAGAAAATGAACAGTAAGATTTTTTCTAGCCAGTAGGTAGGACCAGAATAATTATGAACTATTCACTCGCGGCAACGCTGCTTCTCATCGTTGCTGTACTCATGGGATTTTATCTCGTCTCCGTTGGCATCCGTAAACGTAAACGCTTACCCGCTCTCGGACTAAGTCATGCCGCACTGGCCATATTAGGTTTCATCGCACTCTGCTTACAGATAGCGTCAGATACTTCGGATAAATTTAATAACGCTGCCGCCTTTTTTCTGACTTTAGCTATCATCGGTGGTTTGATGGTATTCGCCTTACATGAAAAGGGCAGCGCACCATCCATGCCCGTAGTAGTGCTTCATGCCATTATGGGTTCGGTAGGATTAATTTTGATATTTATTAGTGTCTTTAGTTAACGGTATATTAGGATTTGAGTATAAATACCGTTTAATATGCTTTTAAATTATTTAATAACAGTGAGTTACATAATTAACTTAATGTTATTTATTTAAATATCATTAGTTGTAAATCATCATAAACACATGTATATACACTTGCTATATACCCCATGCTATATATAATTGGTATATAGCATGAATGTGTGAGGTATATATTATGGCTATAGGCTCAGTATTTGAAAACAATCGTACACAGGCAGTTAGACTACCTGCGGAAACCCGATTTTCGGATAAGGTTAAAAAGGTAATGGTTAGAGTTGTTGGGCAAGAGCGGATTCTTTCGCCAGTTGATAAAACCTGGGATAGCTTTTTTCTAGCTGAAGATAATGTTTCAGATGACTTTATGGAAGAAAGGGCTTCACAAGAACAAAGTGAAAGGGAAGAGCTTTAATGCTGAAGTATATGCTTGATACCAATATTGTGATTTATGTGATTAAACGTAGACCAATAGAGGTACTAGATGTATTTAATGATCACGCTGGACACATGTGTATCAGCTCTATAACTCTCGCAGAACTTTTGCACGGGGCTGAAAAAAGTGAGCAACAAGAACATAACTTTAGAAAAGTTGAAGACTTTATATCTAGATTAGAAGTTCTGTCGTATGGCGATAATGCAGCTGCACATTATGGTGAAATACGATCAAATCTGGAACGAAAAGGTAAGCCAATTGGAGTGAATGACTTGCATATAGCTGGGCATGCAAGAAGTGAAGGTTTGATACTTGTAACAAATAATGAAAAAGAGTTTGAACGAGTGGAAGCATTAAGGATTGAAAATTGGGTTAAGAATTAAATTGGATTGGATATCTGTGGGTTACTGGTAAAAGAAATATAACGTAAAAGCTAGGATAACGGGGTCAGGTCTATGATTTATTTTGGTTTGCGTTAGTGTCTTTAGTTAACTGGGATATAAGTGTAGAGCATGTAAATCGACATCAAAATAATATTAAAAACAGTAAAGAGTCAGTAACAACGAGAATCATAAGTATTCACAATTGTCAGCGACTACCTTAGCTTGATTCCTTTAGTGCTTATAATATATTCCATTAACTTGATGTGTTTTATATTATGGTTATCTATACATCATATCCCCAGTGCCGAAAATACGTCACAGGGATCTATAGTTATTTGCATATTTAAAAACGATTTGGCAGTGCTTTTGACTCTACTAATGGTTAGGGGTTCTCTTACGATATCTGGCCGATTTTTTAGTTCTTATTACGTTGAACAATAAAGCAACTGTATAGGTGCCTATTATTATTGAATACAATCCAATAGCAGTCATTTTTGCTGTAATGTCAGGTATGATTACTGAGATTAGAAGGAATGCTAACATGCCAATGCCATACAATACATTCGACCAATATGAATCAGGCCTGTAATCAGTTTTTGTTGATGAATCACTGGCATGACGTTTTTTTTTGCTTTTAGAAGTGTTTTTATCTGATAGTGAACTGTTCTTAATTGAGTTACTTATATTTTTCATCTCATGTACCTGTTGATGTTATTAGCGCCAGAAGTAGCATTTTTTAAGAGTTGATTCTTGATGCATGAGTGCTTTTCTAATGCCTGATTTAAATGATAGAAAGAATTGTCTATCGCGCAATCAATCTCTGTATCAATATCATCGATATCAAATGTTAAGTTGTTATTTCCTCGCACCTTTAAATGGCAGCGTTTATCAATACCACTTTTATTTGGTCCATTAATGTCTTCAATTTTGATGTCTATTTTATTAACTAATTTATATTTATCTTTTATTTCACCACAGAGTTCCAGAATCATTTTTTTATTTACTAATGACGCTATCATATGGCGTATAGATATTTGAATATCCATAGGTTCCCCCAAAATATTTGCGATAGACGCCAGATAACCTACGAATAATTCGTATTAAAAAATTGAGGTTTAGGCGTTTATCTTAAAAAGTGTATTTAAGATTGATTAAACAGTAGTTGGAGGAGCACGGGGTTTGAAGGGGGTAAATTTAGAGCTGTATGCAGCCAGTATTGCCCCATGTGAAAAAGTTAGATGAATAAGGTAAGGATTTACTTTTAACGGATTGTTTCCGCAAAGCATGGATTTTTCAGCGGATTCGGAGTCATCCGAAAATGTAGAGGAAGGTGCTTCAAAAGCATAACTGGGCAATGCAGCTTCATCATTGAGCTGATGAATAGTTTCAGGCGTAAACGCACCATAACCAAAAAAGATTAGGGTAGTAACAAACAGTATTGTCCACTTTTGACGCGTTATCATAAAGCTTTCTACAATGTAGATTTATTGTTTCTTATCGTTTAACTAAGGCAACAAAAATATAGCATAGTTCATTTATCTATATACTTAAATAGTAATCGCTTTTAAGAGCGCTATTTTAATATCAACGACTTAAAGAAGAATATGCGGCATGGAAGGTGGGGCCTTCTATTAATATTCCACTCATTGACGGCGAGGTGATACATGCAGGTGGTGTGCCTGATCGTAAAACAGTTGATAGCTGGCTGGGTTAATATAATTTTAGATTAAACATAAAGTGAATAGTTATTGATCGCATTACATAAATAGTTAATTGATATTGTATGGAATTATTAAGAAGAATTATTGTCCTAAGAGTAACTAAGAATAAGATTTGACTCCTGTAGCTACTGGTCATGGCTAATTGTGACGCATAAGGGCTTGCTCTTATGCGTTTTTTTACGTTATAAAACTTATTTAGTGTATCGATATGATCATAAACGTGATTTGCTAAGTTCACGTCTGAAGGCATGTTCTGACAGGTGAAATACATCTAAGCCTCAGATGGCTAATGCTCAACTACAGTAAGTACTAAAGAGAGTAATTATTGAGCTATTATAAAATCAATAAGTTACGTGACCTTCTTTCACAATAAGTACTAAACTAACTATCAAAATAATTCGTTAGTGAGCGAAGTCACAAAAACTACTAATAGTTAACCAGTATGCCGATAATATGTCACCTAAGGCAATTTTGTGCGTTCACATATAATTATTACTTCTCACATTTATTTAATTTTTTATGTTAGTTACTTAAATCGTCTATAAATTAATCCAGGAGCTGTGTCTGTAAAGATTAACTGAGTACTTTGAAATACCAAGTTATATAACAAATACGTCGAAACTGGATTTATATCTATCTTTGCAGCCATCGCAAACCCCATAATCGAATAAACAACTGCCCCTATTATTAAACTAAACTTAATCCCCTGTATGACTGGATGTCCACCTCGATAATAAAAATGGTAGAGGTAGGCAATAATCGCGCCCTGAAACAACATATAAAGCATACCTAAAGCAATATTAGGTTCTGGCCTTGTATAAGCCGCCATCCCGGCATATAGATCATGAAACCAGATCATATCTATGCCTTTCACCTATGTTAGCTCGGGTGGACTAATGCTAGAAGGAGCGACTGACCAATCATACGAATTGGAAAAATGCTCAACTAAAAAATCTATGAATACGCGAACCTTTGGTGGAATAAAACGTTGATAAGGATGTACTACATACAACGGTGACGTGGCAGGGTAAGGTGTATAAGTCGGTAGCAGTTCAAGCAGATCACCTCGTGCAATAGCAGGCCCAAGGATCCACTCAGGTGAAAGCATAAGGCCGCGTCCAAGTCGGGCAGCAGTCTCCAATATATTTCCACTGTTAGCATCAAATTTTCCAGATGCACGCACATCGATTACCTTGTCTTTATCACTAAATTGCCAGACGTTATAGCCGGGGTTTCGTCGTAACGTTAGGCAACTGTGGTTCTCAATATCGCGTGGATGAAGCAGTTTTGGTGCATTGGCAAGGTAGTGTTTACTCGCGCATAAACGACGTTTTACTTCTGTAATTTTACGTGCACGTAGTGTGGAATCAGATAATTCGCCGGCACGAATTGCAATATCAAAACCTTCGGTAATTAAATCTACATTACGATCTGTTGAAGTTAAATTAAAACTTACATCGGGCCACTGTGCCTGGAATTGAGCGGCCGCGACGACGATATGTTGCTCAAGACTTGCTGGCATACTAATGTGCACAAGCCCAGCGGGTTTATCCTGAAGATTTGCTGAAAGAATTCGAGCTTCTTCTAAATCAAGCAAAATACCTTTTGTGTGCTCATGAAAAAACTGTCCAACCTCTGTCAGATTCACCTTTCGGGTGGTGCGATGAAAAAGCGTTGCGCCAACCCAGCCTTCTAGATCAGCGATGCGTCGTGAAACAGAAGAAGGAGCAAGATTAGATTGCCTGCCTGCTTCAGAGAAAGACCCCGTTTCTACCACTTTGTTAAATAAGGTAATTGCGCCCAATTGATCCATTGTTGTCTCCTAATTTGATTCTTAATGACATCTTTGCATAAAACGCAATAGTGTTTTAATTATTTTTGGTCTTATCACAACAATAAAACGTCGATATAGTTACTGGGAATCGACACACAAACCTAAAATAAACAGGAGATTTATGATGTCAACGCATACAGAAAACAGAGAACGTACGGCCATAATAACAGGCGCATCAACCGGCATTGGTTATGCTATTTGCCAGCGTTTTTTAAACGACGGTATCAACGTTGTTATGAACGCACGTACAGAAGCTGACTTAGTTTCTGCTTATCTAACACTGGGCTCTCCCAGCAATGCATGCTATGTAGCAGGAGATGTATCTAAAAAAGAAACCGGTTTAGAGCTTGTAGACAAAGCGAACCAGGAATTTGGCGCCGTCGATATTCTGGTGAATAACGCGGGCGTCTTTAACCCTAAACCGTTTCTGGATACCGAAGATGCTGATCTGGACCGATTTTTCTCGATCAACTTCAAAGGCGCCTATTTTACTGCCCAAGCTGTCGTCCCAGCGATGAAAAAACACGGTGGTGGCCGTATTGTCAATATTGGAACGACGCTGGTTGAACATGCTATCTCAGGTTTTCCTGCTTCCGGCGCAGTAGCCAGTAAAGCCGCGCTACATAGTTTAACGGAGCAATTGGCCGCTGAACTTGGTCCGGATAATATCTGCGTCGCGACCATAGCAACCGGCATCATTGATACACCTTTACACGCAAAGCAAGGCATCGATGACGCAAATAATCTTGCGGGATTACATCTCCTAAATCGAATCGGTACTTCCGAGAATATGGCCGATGCCGTTGCGATGCTGGTTAATAACGACTTTATCACCGGTGCTACGTTACGTGTAGATGGTGGGCACGCCGCTGGTCACAGCTTCGGTTAATCAGTCATAAGAAACACTTCAAACTTAGACCTAGAGGAAAACTATGCCTTATATCAACATACAAGTAACAGACGAAGGTGTTACCCGCGAACAAAAGCAACAACTTATTAGTGGTAGCACTAAATTGCTCCAGGATATTCTTGGTAAAGAACCGCAGACCACCTTTGTGGTGATTGAAGAGATCTCTACTGACAATTGGGGGATCGCAGGGGAGCTGGTAACTGATATCCGCGCAAGAGCGTCAAAGAAATAACAGCACGCATTGAATTAACTAAGGAATAAAACCATGAATACAGAACAACAAACTGGCAACAAAGAAGACGTCCAAATTATTGAAACGTTGTTACATGATTACTTTGATGGGCTTTACGAGGGCGATGTGACAAAACTACGAAATATTTTTCACGATGATGCCTGGCTGAAAGGAAATAATTACCGAAAATCTCGTGATGAATGGTTGGCAGCAGTAGCGGCTCGCCCCATACCTAAGGATGAGGGGATGGATTATGGGTTTAAAGTAATATCGCTGGACATTGTTGATGATCAAGCCATGGCAAAGGTAGATGTTCCGCTTTTGGCCGCACATTTTATCGACTTTCTTGGTCTTTTAAAGGAAAACGGTGCATGGAAAATCGTGAATAAAATGTACACGACTATTTGATTTTATTTATTAAACCAATAAGCCAGACAATTATGTCAGTTTTGAATTGCCTTAGTGCTCGGCCATTTTTTCTATAAATATGTATGTAAAGCTATGATGAAAGTTAAAATTGAAGCAATCCACGATCTTGTTTGTTCATGGTGTCCGATTGGGCGTAGCAATCTTAAAGCGGCACTTAAAATCTTAGATAAACAAATCGTGGTGGAAATACAATATCTTCCCTTTGAACTAAACCCAGAAATGTCGTCAGAAGGTGAAACGATAGAAGCCCATTTGATGCGACGCAACGGTTGGACGAAAGAGCAGTTTATACATTATCGCACCGACTTAGTAGACGTCGCAAAAGAAGCCGGTTTGATTTACGACTATAGTAAGCGAACGCATTATTATAATACGGCCAAAGCACACCGACTGGTTCATTTTGCGCAGGCGTTTCAGAAGCAGGGTGCCGTCGTAGATGCTTTAACTGAACAATATTTTACGCAGGGTGTGAATCTGAGTGAAGATGAAAATTTACTTGGTATCGCGACATCTGTTGGTCTTGATCGCGAGCTAGCAGAATGGGCATTATCATCAGCTGAGGTTGCAGATATTTCCGAAAATATACAACATAAATATGAACGTGTTAGAAGGTTAGGTGTGGGTAGCGTTCCCGCTTTTATTATCAATGGTACAGAGTTAGTTCTAGGTGCTAACTCGGTGGACTATTTTGTGCGATATTTTACGCAACTTGCAAAAATTTCATAATGATAAATAGATATATGGGTGACCAGTCAGGTACAGGGTTAAAGTTTCATAAATTCCTGTAACTATATGATTATATTGGTATAAATTATAATAAAACCGTTATTTAGTAGACTTATTAACCTCAAGTTTTTTAAGCTTTGAGTAATTAAACTGAAAGTCTTTAGATGCTGGTTTAGTGAAATCATACTCTCCTGAAAAGTTGATATGCCTCCATGTAAGAACACTGCCTTTCATAATAGAATCAATCATATCCTCTTTATCCTGTGGGTTCTTATTATTCAACAGTCGATCGCTTAAAAATAGGTAGTTCCAGAAGATAATCGAATTCTGAATTATCGTCTTACAAAGTGTATATTGTTCTTGCTCTTCTTTAGTCCCAACATGAAATTGTTTGCCTCTATCCCAAAATACAGCATCAGAGAATTTATTAGACAACTCAACGCGGTTAAGTTGTTTTTGTATTTTCTGTCTAAGCTCAAGATCGTCATAGTAGGCTAGAATGTGTAAACTTTTAAGTATTCGTCCAAATTCCTTAAGTGCTTTATATAGTGGATGGTCTTTTGAGTATGAGTTTAATCGTTTAAATAACTGTGATGCGCTTGTGCGTCCCAACTTAACCGTTGTCATAAAACGTAAAATATCATCCCAGTTTTCTTCAATTAATTTTTGATTTATTTTTCGGCTAGGTAGGATACGATAGTTTAACTTTTGATATTTGGATTTCGCATAAAAACTGTATGTTACCTGATCTTCAATACGTTTAAAGCGTGGAGCAAAAGCCACATCAATGAGGTGAGTAGCTGCAAAGATGGCCTCTGTATACCCATGAGTATCAGTTGCATGTATATGCTGTATAGGTGTTGTATTGTGTAAAAGACCATCAATTAAATAGATGGCCTCTCTGTCAGAAGAGCTAAATACCGTTGAATGAAATAGGGTTTGCTTTTCGTTTATAAAACTATAAATTGCAACACCTCTTTCTTTTCCATAATACTTATATGAGTAGTTAGCTATTAGAGAATCAACGGATACCGTAATTTTCTTACCATCACTGCTAGAAAGAAGACAGTTTTCATCAACTTTAAAAATATTGGGTAAATTAAGTGACTCTATTTCTGCAACAATTTTTTTATTTATTTTACTAAGATTCTTATTAGAAAATCGCCAATTAACCGCATCCAACAATACACTGTTTTTTATCCCAACAGATTTCTGTGCCATACGACGTGTTCCTATATTACATCCCAGGCCCATAATGCCCGCAATACCTACTTCTGATGTGATTTCCTTGACAGAGTTACGATTTGAGTGATGTGTAAATAACCCTGTAAATTGACAAACACGGTCCGCTTCTCTTAGTACTTGAATAATTGGTATTTCACCATCATTGGCCAATATAGAGCTTATGTATTTTGATTTTTCATAGTCAATAGCAGGTGTTTTAACATGAAACCGGCCATTTGGCCGCATTAACAAATATACATTTTCACCCTCTATAAATCGATTATTTATATTAGTGTACATATTTTCTAGTTTTTCTTTGAGAATATTTAAGTGTTTTTTAGAATCGGCGTATTGTGACAATCCGGCATCATTTATGAGTTGTTTTTTTCTTTTCTTCCAGCCGTCAATTGAAATCATATAATCATCGAGAGATCGATATTCATAGCTATATTTTAGCGAGAGGTCACCGGATTTAATATGACTCACTATGTGGCGATATAAAAAGATTTTATATAATGCTATATTAATAGTTCCATTTTCAAAAATTGCATCTTTTTCTTTTTTCAATAAAAATTGAGTAGGGGCATTGTGTGATATTTTACATTTTTTATCTTGGTAATATTGTATCGCTTTTATAATATTAGCATTGGAACTGATATCATCAAAACTCAATAATAATAGTGTTTTCCCTATCGCGAGACTAAGACTTCTAGATTCTTTTTTTAAAGCGTTAATTAAGATAATATCTTTTCGTTCTTTTTCACGATAATGGTCTAAGAAATCTACTTTTTTTATGAAATTGTCATCATGACTATCAATTATATTAAGAGCCTGGTTGCGTATAATTTCAACTTTACGGACATGACTGATCGAAGGATCGTCGGTAATCTTAATAATATTGCTAACAAATTGTGTAAGACGTTTTTGCGAATCAGATACGGCATCAATCGCTTTATTTTTTTCGGCGTTATGTTTTATCTCATACTCTGTCGCTATTTTAGTTGCTTTATTAACGCTCTTTCTAACTCGATCTAAGATGCCTTTTACTGCATCATCTTGACGTAAGTAGAATTGATGTTTAATAAATGCCAATAGATAAAGATAAGACTTATTTGGATCTTTAAACTGGTTGATTTGAAATGTATTAGCATTCATAGTCCAGTCAGAGTAATAACGGGTTGCCGAATCCGTCAAATTTAAATCATTGATGAGTGCTTCATTGGTTAAAAATAAAGTCTTAAATAAAGATAAATACTCAGCATTTTGTTTAAGACTATAAGTTTTAGTTGATTGATGTATGCGTTTGACTTTAGCTAGAATGCTGATGTTATTTTCATCCACTTGAAAAAGCTGCTGCATTTTATCTCTATTTATTTTTGATAATTGTGTCTTGATCTTTTTAGTGATCGTTGTCTCAAATTCTGTGTAACTGTTACTAACCACTGTGCTCAGTACATCATAAGAAGGGATGACCCATTTCATTCTCCAACAGTGAGAAACCAATGCCCATAACATCTCATCTGGGGCCGCTTGTTTTTCCGTTTCCCATTTTGCGAATTGAGTTAAACGCTTAAGCTCTTCTTCTTGTACTATCTTGCAGCCATTAATTTCCAGTATTTTTTGACGATGGCGAAGTGAACTCGCACCACCATATCGTTGAACATTATTTTCTTTTGATATGGGTGTTTTGGGTGAGGGCAAACCAAAGACTCGATGTATATATTTAATGTCTATTTCTCGATACTGATTGGCTTCAAAAAAACGGCGTTTCGAACTGAAATAGCCATATTGAATAATAAAACTCACTTTATTATCGACAGTTCTCAGGCTTTTTAGATACTGACGTGCTTTGTCTCCAATTTCAAAAAATGCCTGTCTTTCCATTGTTCCAAATCTTGGTGGCGCTTGAAATATGCGTTGATTAGATGGGTTTAAAACATTGATTGTTGTCGGCATGTGGTTTCTCTGATAATCTATTTATCTAATATGTTAAAAGGCTATTTCGTCGTTAAGTGGTCTCATCTTTTACACTAAATCTGTATGAAAATTAACCATTTTCTGTTTCGTACGAAACAGAAAATGGTTAAAAAATGATCGATAATGGCTATTAGATTCAATCTATGCACCTATCTATGGTTAAAAACCAATTAGCATAATCCGGTTAAACATTGCATAATCTTCTATCGTACGAAATATATTATGACGAAATAGACGAAGTTCAGGTATCGCAATGCATCCAACAGATGAACTCTATCAATCACTATTATCAGCCTATGGGCATTTCAATCATGAATTATTTGAAAATGCCTTACCGGAAGTTATCTTTACAGTGCAACGGCAGAAAGGTGTATTAGGCTACTTTGCACCGGATCGATGGTCATCTATTGAGGGCAAACATTGCCATGAAATCGCCATTAACCCTGCCCATCTCGGTGAGTCACTGATCATTGATATCCTGCAAACCCTTGTGCATGAAATGGTGCATTGCTGGCAGCATTGTTTTGGAATACCCAGCCGAGGTAGTTATCACAATAAAGAATGGGCTTATAAAATGATCCATATCGGCCTTCAGCCGACGTCAACTGGGTTACCAGGTGGCAATATCGTGGGTCCGCAAATGAGTGATTACCCAATAGATGGTGGCAAGTTTTTAGGGGCGTGTGAAGGTCTCATAGCCAAGCAGTCTTTTAATATTCCGTGGATAGATCGACAATCATCACCAAAAGCATTAATACATGAGAACAGCGCAAATACGGCCGTTGACGTCGTCAGCCATCATCATCATGATATTCAGCATGAACCGGAAATGACAGAAAGTAGTGAGAATACGATCATGGAATTAATGCAAATGACCTATTCGGATCTTCTGCCTGACGATACCTTTATTCCCGTCTCTCATAAAGCGAGAGCAAAGCACAAGTATCAGTGCCCAACTTGCAAAAATCGGGTTTGGGGAAAACCCGAGATGAACATTTTGTGTGGTGATTGTGATGTTGCATTTATATCGATAAAGTAATTGCGAAGTTGTGGTGTACCGCTATATATTCGTGAATCGCTTTATTACAGTATCAATTAAACACTCCATTTATGCATGATTATTCATCACAAGCATAATTATTAGGCGGGGGGCTTATGGGATCAATTTGTTACGTCTTCAGACATGAACCCAATACATAAAATATCGATTTTCACACCATCGGAATCACTTAAGTTAGCAAGAATGACTGTATGAGTTGACTAATAGAACTAGGTGTTTTTTCTAAGTTTAAACTCCACAGATTAAGTATAGTAGATTCTCTCTTGAACGATAGTTGGATATACCGTTCCGCTTTCTTGAATTCGTTAGCTTTAGTCATAAGGCAGTCTATTTAACTTATGTGAACTAACTAGTACTCGTATATCAGTCGTTTATATTTAATAAATCAAAATACATGACAATATTGGTTCATATAATTCACTTCATAAAAGAATTTGTGCCAAATACGCCTATTGCATAGACAACCAGTGCATCACTGAACGTAGAACAAATAGTTATCGTATTATATATTCTAAACCCTCTATAGGGTCTACATTCAGAGCCTGGCAATATTGGACATATTCATAAACATCCAGTCTTCTTTCGCATGATTCGACTTTTCCAATGAACTGGTGTGGTTCATCAATAAGCTCACCTAAATCACGCATAGTTAAGCCTTGTTCTTTTCGTGTACTTTTTAGCCAAGCTACTAGGGACAAATATTTATCAGAAGCAATAGATTTTTTCATATTGTCCCTATTTTAGGGACGTGGTATTCTTGTCCCCAAATAAGGGACAAACATAGATTGATCTTATGTCGCGTATAGTACAGCTACATTAAGTTCAATGAGCTGTTTAAAAGCATATAGCGTTATATGCATGGTCTTATAAATGTAGTGATTGAATATTATAAAAAAGGTGATTTATGTTTGAGACAAATAATATGTCAAGGATGAATAACCCATTAACATTGTTAGGTGATGACAATTATCTTTGGTCAAATGTTTCTCTGCGACTTCATGTTCCTTGGTTTTACGTTGTATATAATATTGATTATGAAGACGATTCAAAAAATCTAGAAATATTATTCGTATCAAATATTAAAGAATTAATTAATATGAGCAATGAGATAATTGTTCATATCGAACAGGTTTATCTTGTTAGTCCAGGTCATTTGAATAAGTGTGATAAATGGATGATGGAGCCAATAGATAAAATATTGGAAGGCTCAGAACCTGAGTATAATCAAATATCACATATTTATATTGTAGAAAATGGTAATAGATATATAGATTCTGGTTTCGGTAGTAAAGAAGAAAAGTTAATAAATATTAAAACCTTATACGCAAATGAGCACGGATAATTTTAGGTTATTGAGTTCACGAGAAGGGATTAGTTATCACCCCTGTGATTAAACAGCCTATTTTCAATTCGCCAAATCATCTTAGTGAGCCTAGCAACAAAATCTGAAATGGCATGCTTATATTTTGATTTAGATGTCCATAATATCCCGCTTTTCATATTTAAGGCTCTGTCTGATCGACAGGTCCTCCTTTTACTATCGGCACGCTGATAATTGGCGGGATCTGGTAAAGGAATATTCTCATGCGGAATTTCAGGGATGTTTTCTTCAGAGCCGTCGTCATTCAGATGTTTAAACAATGACCGAATAATGCGCAACCGAATTTCTTCTGGTAAGGCATAAACATCCGTTTCAAAAAAACGGTTAACGGCATCCGGATCGTCAGTATTTATATTGCCATACTGTATCGCCAGATCTTTATACACGCTCATGGGTGTCGTCATAAACATTACCTAAGCCACTTTGATTACCGACTTAAAAAATTGGGGCTGTATCTATCAATTATTGATAACGGGCCGTGCACCTGAGTTATGACGGTCCAGCTTAATAGATATAGCTATTGTACTAGTTATAAAGACCAAAAGCATAACCGACCACAAAATAGGTAGAGGAACGCTTGTGTGCATTTCCTATAAGTTGAGATGGCACGGGCTCTTAATGCTTGTTTTGCGGTGTTATTCATTATATATTTTGTCAATATGTACCAATGCAAGGTTTTGACACACTTGAGTAGAGCAGAGTATACCCCTAAAAAAGACCGAAATAGGTTGTTTAAGAATACATTGGCAGATCCATCAAATGGAGTCAGGGATCATGCTATCTTAAGACTGCTATACGGTATGCCAGTCCGGCCTATAGAATTGATCCGATATAGGACTTATGAGTTTGTGGATCAACAGGGTATTGTGAAACCAAACGAGAACCTGGTTGTTAGAAAAGAAATTTCTTTTTCAGGTATTGAGCGTCCTATGCCATTACTTGATCCTGTACTCATTGATGGCCTACAAGATTGGGTAAATTACCGATTAAAGAATAAATGGGGAGTAACACAGACTGGTTATATTAATTTGGATACTCCATTTTTTATGGTCAATAAAAATAATGGTTTTACGGTTCATAAAACCATTCAGGATGGTAAAGAGCGATTTTCAACAGAAAGTATCAATCGTGTTATACGAAAACGATTTACGCTAAATGGTATAGAAGGCAATGTTGAAAATGGATTGCGGACATGGACACTTGATCGTCACCATGAAGGTCGAGATGCGAGAGCTATCTGGCAGTTACGCGATGATTTGAGATTTGATACTGTACAGAATGCAATTCGTAATGACCCAATTAGGTTGGGTGCCTTGGTTGAGAAGGTATTTTGAAAAAAAATAGATGAAGTTGTATATTGAATGACTTCTAATTTCAAAGCAGACAAAAAAATATTTTTGTATTATAACTTTGTTTTAAATGGGTATCTACATTAGATAACCTACAAGGAGTGTTTTTTGTATATCTCAGAAATTTCAATAAATAATTTCCGCATTTTTAAGAATTTTAAAACTCAACTTAACGCGGGTCTTAATGTACTGATTGGAGAAAATAACTCAGGTAAAACAGCATTAATTGATGCTATTCGTTTGTCGCTAGATACGAATTCATCAGAATGGACAAAAATATCAGATTTTGATTTTCATGAAAGTGAAGAGCAGTTCCATATTCAAATTAAGTTTGATGGTATTTCACCACAGCAAGCATCAGTATTTGTTGAGCACCTTACTCATGAAGAGAATGATGATAATGGTCGTAAGTCAGTTCTGTACGTTAATTTAAAAGCGCTAATCACAAATATTATAAAAAGAGGAAATCGTTATATTCGTTCAGAGTTTCGCTCAGGGGATAATGCCGATGGACCAATGATTGAACGTGAAATTCGCGAATATTTATCGGCTACTTATTTGAGGCCATTACGAGATGCCGAAACTGAGTTAAATGCTGGTCGAAATTCTCGATTGGCGCAAATTATATCTTCTTCAAAAGAGTTTGAACGAGATGGTAAGAATTTTAAAAAAATTCTGGAAGAATTTATAAAAGCAAGTGCAGCTATACTTAATAATAATGGGATCTCAGCAGATGAAGGTAAGATAGATAGTAATCTTCAAAATTTGATTTTCAATCAAGATAATTTTAAATTAACTATTCAAATGTTGGGGAGTAAAGATTTTTCAGACATGTCATCGACTGAAAAGGAGCGGGCGTTTCAGGATATTCTACAAAAATTAAGCTTAGTTCTAGATGCGAATAAGCCATTACAAGGGCTTGGCTATAATAATGTGCTCTTCATGGCAACTGAATTACTGTTGCTTGAACAAGAAAAAGACGAGTTTCCATTATTGTTGATAGAAGAACCTGAAGCACACTTACACCCCCAGTTACAAATGAAGTTTCTGAAATATATTCGTGATGAATACTCTGCTAAAGAAGCTCAAAAACTACAAACAATTATCACAAGCCATAGCCCGAATTTAGCTTCAAAAGCTCCTCTTGAAAGCATTATATTAATGAATGATGCAATGGCTTTTCCTATGAAAAAAGGAGCTACAGGTTTAGAGCCAGATGACTACGTGTTTTTAGAAAAGTTTCTTGATGTGACAAAGTCTAATCTGTTTTTTGCGAAAGGTGTTTTGATCGTAGAGGGTGATGCAGAAAATATACTTTTACCTACAATATCAGAACTTCTAGGGCACCCACTTGAGGATTATGGTGTGAGTATCGTTAATGTGGGTAGTACAGCATATGCCCGGTTTGCTAAAATATTCTTAAGGTCATTAGAACGAGATGATGATGTTGTTGGTAATTGGCTCAATATCCCTGTGGCTTGTATACGTGATCTAGATCTGTGGCCAGAAAAAGCTGATAGGAACGTTGATGCAGAAATTGGTTGGAAAGAATTAAAAGATGGAAACAAGCATTGTTGGCTTCCACGAAAGGATGTTGATAGTAACAATTTTGGAACTGACCCTGAAGATAAAAAAACAGATCTTAAAAAGCTGTCCTCTCAGAATGTTAAAGTGTTTGTTTCCGATGAATGGACATTAGAATATTGCCTTATTAAATCAGGTTTGGATGTTTTAATTTGTGAAGCATTAGATGATGTCGTTAATTTACGAGACGACTCTGAGGAAAATGCTATCCAGATTTATAATAAAATTGAAACGACAAGTGGTGCAAAAACTGACGTTGCCTATAAACTATCTGAATTATTGAATCGTGACTATCGTGATATCGATAAACGAAGTGAGTTATTGGGTAATCTTCCCACTTACATTAAAGATGCGCTGATGTATGTGCTTAAGCTTAAATCACTCGAAATCGAGGCTGTCGCTGATAATGCTGATAAAGGAAGTTAAATGCTAGATGGAACGCAAATAACAGAAGCAGATATTGATGCGTTTTTAGCAAGCTATAATGCAACTCTTTCCGATGGGAAAAAGCCACTTGAATTTGATGAGGTGCGTCGAACAGCTTTAATTGGATGGGGTGATTTACAAGCATGTCCTGGAAGTGGAAAAACAACGCTTGTTGCAGCCAAATTAATGATCATAGCTAAAAAATGGAAGTCTAAGTATAGAGGTATTTGTGTTCTTACTCATACCAATGTTGCATGTGATGAAATCAGGTTGAGGCTTGAGAAAGACGTTGATGGATATAAGCTATTATCATATCCGCATTTCATTGGCACAATTCAAGAGTTTGTGAATAGGTTTATGGGACTACCCTATATACGTAATCAGTATGAATTTACACGTTTTGTCGAAGAAAATGTTGGCTGTGTTGAGGTGAGACGAGCTAATATAAATGGATATCAAGTACAACAAATTTGTCAAAACCTATACAGGCAGTGTAATCAAGCAAATTATGAAAATATTAAAGATTATCTAGGCTCCTTGCACTATATCAATGCTGCAGAAGATTTGAGGTTTTTCAAACAGAATAACTCAGAAGAAATAAGTAAAGCCTCTAGTCCCTCAGGTAGAAGAAAAATGCTTTATGCGCTTAAAGAAGCAATGTGTAAAAGTGGGATATTCAATTATCGAGACATGTATGCTTTTTCGGAAAAAATTTTAGTACAGAATTCATCACTTACTTCAATATTACAGCATCGTTTTCCTTTTGTGTTTATTGACGAGATGCAGGATACACAAAAGTTTCAAGATGATCTTATAAACAATGTGTATGACTGCGATGAGGTCAAAATTCAACGCTTTGGTGATCCCGATCAAGCCATATTTAATAACATGGGCAATGAGGAATCTAATGAAACATTTAATGAGAACAGTAACCTCGCAATTCTAGCACATAGCCATCGCTTTTCTGAGGATATAGCATCGAAAGTCTCAAGCCTCAGTTATAGTCAAATTGGTGATATTCAAGCTCTCGCTATACCAGACGATCCTTACCAACATACAGTTATCGTTTATGATGATGATAGTAAGAAGCAAGTGCTCAATATTTTTGCTGAAATTGTTGCAATTCATGATGAGGGCAAAGTTTGGAGTTGTGTAAAAGCTGTTGGAGCTACCGAAGGTGAAGGGGAGTATATCAGTGATTACTGGGGAGATTTTGATCGACGTAAATCGGTAAAATCACCACGACCTGAAAAGTTAATCGATATTATTAGTCGGGAATGGTGGAAGCATGACCAAGGGACGGAGAGACAATATAAATTAATAGTGCAAGGTGTCTTAGACTTATTACGAATAGCTAATGTAATGGATGTCCGTCACGATGTTCAAAGATATTTTAATGTGAATAGTTTGAAAAGCTGGTTAATGGAAAATGAACAGTATTTAAATTTTCGTAAACTGGTAACAGATTGGATATTAAACGATTTCCCATCGAATGATCGCTGGAATATTCAAATGAATAAACTTAAAGAGATACTAGGGCTAGCAGAGAATTTTTATGAAATAACTTATATTACTTATAATAATGCTGGGAGGGTTGATGATTTCGTAGGCACTAAAAGTAATATTTTTCAAGCTGATAATGGAAGGAACATAGAAGTGGGGACGATTCATTCAGTAAAAGGTGAGACCCATGATGCCACTCTTATATTAGAAACTAAAAATCATAGAAATGACTTAGAGGTAATGCTGCCATATTTCATTGGTGAATTACCTAGTCGAGAGCTTCAGAATATCGATTTGCGAGCTAAACCACACCACAATGCAAGCCCTCCTCAAAACAAGCAGTTTCTGAGGCAGTTCTATGTGGCGTCTAGTCGCCCTAGTCATCTATTATGTTTGGCGATTCATAAAGACCATCTTATAGAAGTACAAGTTAATGCTCTGGAGGTTAGTGGATGGTGTGTGAAACCAATTTATGAGATTGTCAATCAGTCTTAGTCCTTCTTAAAAAATCTACAAATTGAGTAAAGTCCGCTTTTAGGTGATATTGTTGGTGTTTGAAGATGTACATTATAAGGTTAGAATTTCAGGTCAAATAAAATACAGTCTGATGGAAAATACATAGGGAAAATATGTTCAAAAATATATTCATTGATACATCTACGTACAATACTGAGTCTGATAAGAGGATCATATCAAGCTTAAATTTCTTAGCAAAGAATACGTATGAATATCCTATTATAGATGAAGATTTTGATGAGGATACGGGAGAATCGTTTTTATGGTATCAAGATTGGAATGAGGTTATTGCAAGTGGAGGAAAAGGATTAGCTACTGAGTTACAAATATTTGATAAATTTAACAAATTTATTCTCTTTTCAAAGAGAGACTCATTTAACTCTATCTTCATGTCTAATAGAGGACATGATGCAGAAACATCTATTCTATTATTAGCCGCTGCTGGTATTGAAATTATATTGCCTAATATTCCATTAGATTCATCGACTAACTTGATAAAAGAAGCATTAGGGGAGGAAAGAGATAAATATCTTATTGCGATTACTAAGTGCGCTGATGAAGCATATGATCGCCTAAAGAGTAACGAATATAATGATATTATAAATTGGGCAAGAAATGAGGCCGTGTTTAAAATATTGCCCGAAGTGAAACGAATTGAAATGTCGATTGAAAAAATATCGGATAGAAAGTCAAGTCGCATTTATTCTGAACTATTAAAAGAAGTACCTATTGTAATTGGTCAGTCAATAATTAATCCATCTGAAATTGCAAAAAATATTACAGAAAGAATATTGCCTATTTTTTCTTCAGAGCTGGCTAAAAATGATGTATTTCTAGAGTCCAGTATTGGCAGCTATTTAATAAAACTTAAAAGCAGCTTAAAAATATAGGTAATAGATATGCACAATCAACCTGACGGTGGTATCACTGGTACGCATCATTCATTGACGTGATGTATATGTATCTATTTAATTAATATAGAAAGGAGTCGAATAATGGGAAGAGCTAAAGATGAAATGATGCGCTATGAAGAAGAGGAACCCATGCGCGAATGGATAGAAGAGACTTACGGTGATGATGCAGGAGAAGAAGGTTCAGATACATGGGAGGAAGCTGTTGAAGCTTATGAGCATTATTGTCAACGTCAAATAGAATTAGAAGAAGAATATTTTTGGCAAGCTGAGTTAGAGTGGTACATAGAGAGTCAATCTCAAATTGGTATTTTTAACAATCAAATAGGTAGTGTTAAGCGTCTTCTCGAAGTCGATGTTGATAAAGAAACACAATTTAGCTTATTCGTAATGCTTTATGGTCATGTGGTTGCGGCAGTAGAAGCGTATTTAGCTTCAACGTTTATTCATAAGGTCACAAATTCTGAAGAGTTGATCAGAAAGCTTGTTGAAACAGACCCCGTCTTTTCAAATATGAAATTCTCTCTACAAGAGATATATGAAAAGCAGGAAAGTTTGAAGTTAACTGTTGCAACCTATTTAAAAAAACTAATTTTTCATAAACTCAATAAAATCAAACCGATGTATAAAAGTGTACTCAATCATGAATTTGGGGATATTACATGGTTGTTTGATGCGATTGAAGTTAGGCATCATTGTGTGCATAGGGCTGGTTTAGACATAGAGGGAAAAAAAGTAGAACTGTCGGCGCATTCAATAAATGAGCTAGTTGAAAATGCAACATTACTGGTAATTTCCGTAGAAAACAGTGTTAATAAAATAGCGGATACAGATGCCCCAATATCTCTCGGCTTCAATTAAATACTCATAGGGAATACCATGTATACGGAAGAGCAAGTAGAAGAACTTTATCTAAAAAGCAGAGAACTCTATTCGAAATGTTATGGGTTGCAAGAAAAGCTAATACTCATATCTACACATATGCCGGAAAAAGCTAAAGAACATGCCATTTATGGCATCGCACGCAGGTTGAGTACACTAAGAGAGTCAATGAAATTCTTTTTTGATCAGCTCCCACCCGATTTAAATGAAGAAGCCGAATCTTCTCTTTTAGCGCAAGGCAACGCTAATCTACATGCATTTTTAATCAACTGTTCTGGTATTAATGACAATATGGCGTGGTTTTTAGCATACCATCTTGCTCTAGATGAGAAATTGGATTTAGAGAAAAATAAATTTGAAATTGGGCTATTTAACAAGAAATTCATAAAGCACTTGCCTGATAATATAGCAAATAAAGTTGTGGAGTTTAATGACTGGTATGGTCATATCATTGGGCACCGTCATCCTACAGCGCATAGAATACCCCCATATGTAATTCCTTATATACAATCAAATACAACAAAGATAAATGACTATACACCTCATTACATACATGCTTTTGATAAAAGCGTTCCTGTACCATTACATGCACAATTAATTTGTGATTTAGGTGCAGTAGTTGAGTTGGTAGAGGCACTGAATATTGACGTAGAAGGATCATATGCCTAACAAGCGGGATGAAAATAGTATACGACCCTTAACTACGCATTAGATTAATATAAAGGAAATTTCATGGATGTATTTAAATCATTGGTTCCTCTATTTATTGAAACTGAAATACCAAAAAGAATAAAACAAATAGGCACTGCAATTTTTTTAGAATTCCAATCAGAGCCATTTCTGTTCACTGCAGCTCATGTTACAGATGATAGGCAGTATGGAAAACTACTAGCACCAACTATAAATGGATTAAGTGAAATAGATGGATATCTGGCACACATTGATATGCCGCCAGAGATTAAACGAAGTTCTGATACTGTAGATATGGCTTATTATAGGTTAAGCTCTACTTTTGCTAGTGAGCTGTGCTTTCACTTTCTCCCTCTACAAAAGAAAATAGAGATTATCCCTTCCGCATTAGAGCTATCAGTTGTTTCAGTTGTTGGTTATCCTGCAAGTAAATCTAAAAAGAAAGGCACAAGCTTTAGCTCTGAATTAATGTATTATCGTGGAGTAGCTGCTAGCCAAGAAGTTTACGACCATCACAACCTATCTCCCGAGGAGTCTACGATAATACACTTTCATGAAAAGCGTTCTGTCTCTCCGGCTGATGGTCAAAAATATAAGCCACCAAGTCCTAAAGGTGTTAGTGGAGGAGCTATTTTTGCATGGCCACCAGGTCACGGAGTATCAGATGATTGGTCACTTCCAAAGCTTGTTGGTGTTTTTCATACATATAAGAAATCTGAAGGTCTTTTTATAGGAACCAATATAATTTCTTATGCGGCAGCCACTTCATTAGGTAAAATGAAAAATTATGACGGGGTCATTTAATATTAAAACTAACAAAAACATCAACGCCGACAAATTAAAGCGTCACTTTAATTTGTCGGTTATGCAGGCATTAGAAGTAATGAAAATAAAGGAAAATATGCGTATATTTCATCCATCTAAACGTTTTTCTAATCAGCCTTTGTATAATCCGGTTGTTCTATTTAAACGCCTAAGTATTCTTCCTGAGAATTGCTCAGATATAGTACATGAGATAAAGCGTGGTATGGATGTAGCTATAGTCGATACCTTAAGTAAAGAATTAGGTATTTCTCAAAAAAAACTCCTCCATTGCATTATGCTTTCTCCAGCCACATTTAAACGGCGCTGTACAAATAAAAAGCGTTTAACTACATGTGAGAGTGATCGTATTTATCGGATAGTGATGGTCTATAGATCTGCTCTAGAACTATTTAATGGAAATATTGAAGCAGCTCGTCGCTGGTTAATTCAACCGGCTAAATCACTAGGGGGAATTGCTCCTTTTGATTATCTTGATAATGCAGCGGGTGCTGACGAAGTATATGATTTAATAGCACGTATAGAACATGGTATTATTCAATAAGCATAAATAAATTTAAATCTCAAATTATCTTCGTGAATATTAATGTCTATAGTCATTGGGTAGAAAAATTCAGAATGATCATTCATGCCGTTTTTTAAGTAATCATTATAAGAATTTGACGTCAAATTAAATAAAATGGACACTGACGGGAATATATAGGGAAGCAGGGTAAGGATATAAACATATGACAAATCTCAAACTAGCCATAAGTACCAATTTGAGTATTTATTAGCTGAAGTCTGCTTACACCCCACAAAGCAGTCATTTAATTATCTTGTTTTAATAGTGATTCGACAATAGGGCAGTGTTGGTTGTTTTGGCTGGAATGGCATTTCTGGATTACCTGATTGAGAGTGTCATGCAGTATCTTTAAATCACAAATTTGTTTCTCAATTTAATCACGCTGGCTTTCATCACGGACTCTAACATTATCAAAACTGCCAGTACCTAATTTTAGTAATTTAGGCTGTCTCTTAAGCGAACCCCTAGTTTTTGGGCGCGCTTGATGAACTTAATATTTTCAACAGTATTAAGAGGATATTTTCGAAATCCCTGCAAAGGTTTATGAGGCTCTGAAATTAATTATTTTCGCTGTTAATAGCGCACAGTTTCTAAATTTACACCGGCTGCTTTGGCCAGAGCGCCTATGGTCAACTCTAGTAGCTCTTTACTCATATTCTGAATACTTTTGACTATGTACTTAGGTTTTGATAAACCGTAGTCCTGCATTCTCTTTCAATTCTTATTAATTTATCCACATGATATAGAGGCTGATACCGATCAAAAGTAGGCCAGATACACGCTGTAACCATCTTTGGTGCTTAGGCGCAATAAACCATTTTTGTATTCGATTAAAACCATGACCGATAAGTAGCAGTGGCAGTCCTGTTCCAAGACCATATATGAACATTAGTGCTCCACCGTAAAACAATTCGCCCTGCATGGCGACGAGGGTTAGAACCCCTAGAAGGATAGGTGTGGCACAGGGTGCGATGGCCAGTGAAAACAACAGTCCGGCGCTGAATGCCGTTAGCTTGTGATTGATTTTTTTATCGGCAATGTCACGCAGATTGATACTATGCCAGACAGGTATGCGGAACGACAATAAGCCCAACAGATTCAAGCCCATTAATAAAGGCACCGCCGCTAGCAGCATAAGAAAAGGTGTATCGAATCGTCCGAACACCCAGCCGAGACCGGCAGTTAGCATGCCCATGATGCTGGTCGCTGTAGCCATACCCAATACAAACAGAAGAGTGATATTGGTTAATGGTTTTGATGCCGTTTGATCACATTCAGCCAATGTTGCTTTCTCATTATTACAACAGGTACCGCCGATAAACCCGAATATCGCTGGGTACATGGGTAAACAGCAGGGATTAAATGCAGTGATCAGACCACCTAGCATGACCAGGGGCAGCGCCAGTAATGAGTCTCCAGATAAAAATGGTGTTAACCACTCGGCGAAAGCATCCATAAGCTATGGTTTAAGTAACTGTTCAACCTGAGTCAAAGCCTGCTCAAGTTTTTGTTGAATAATAGTGCTTTCACCTATGATGCGTCCCGCTTCTTTACCGTTATAATCGATAAATACAACAGTAGGTAGAAAGCGAATTTTGTATTCTTTTATTAATGAGTTATCTGATGACCAGTCCGTTTGCACAAAGTGGATCTGACTACCGTGCCGAACTTTTGCTTGATCAACCAATTGATGTATAACCTGACAACTGGGACTATTATCGCCCCGAAATAAAATCACCGCAGGGCCAGCAATTTGTGTAGGCAACGTACTGAGCGCTGCTTCTTGTTGCCAAACTTTCCAGCCGTACACTGCTCCAATAATAATTAAAAGCATCCAGAAACTAGTGCGTTTTAACTTCATGATTCATCTTTATCTGGGTGACTTTCGCAAGAAATTGTTGTCTGTTTATTTTCTGATGCTATGACATGACTCAGCTCACCCGGTGCACGATCCTGTATATAATCCTCGCCATTTTGTAACGCGTGTTCCGCACGGGCCAGTTCACGCCCAAGATAGGCCGCGTGATCTAAACGACTGATAAGACCTTCTTCAATTACACTTATATATAAAGCCGCAGCTGAAGTAGCTGTAAACATCCGATCCAGTACACCCTTGTTACTATAATGTTCGAGCAGTAATTGTTTTTGGTTACGCTCTGGATAAACGACAAAATAACCTTCGGGATCCAGTACCAGCTTGCCCGGTTCTTTTGCCGTTTCAATAGTCATTGGAATAATATCGCCAGGAGCATCGGCAAACGGACCAGGATCACCAAGAGCCGTGAGGGTAATCAAATCATTCAAAGCAACAATATCGGTATTCTCGATTTGATCAATCACCTGTACCTGTCTGCGAAAAGCCTCGATATGTTTAAGCTGAATATTTTTTAACAGAGGACGTTTACCCTTTGCTTCTATAATGCGCATTTTTTCATTTATGCCATGTTTCATCAGGGCAAGTAGAGACTGCCCCGGCAAATGACCAATCGACTTTTGCGTATCTTCACCACAAAGAATAAGAAAGCGGATGTGGGGATTGGCCAGTGTGTTTCGAATCAGATGTTCAATACCGAGATTCTCGGTGTGCAAGCTACCAACAATGGATAATCCTTTAACCGCTGTAACTGCCAGTTCCTTAATCATGTGATTGGAATTCAGTGTGCACACCGCCACGGGTGCCCTAAAGCGTATGATCTGATAATCACCGGGTAAGGGCGGCCAGCCTTCCCGTTGTTCGGGTTCTTCAGTGGCGCAATGACTACCTTCAGCAATGACCGGGTCAAGCTCTGCTGCCAGGTTCTGTGCCACAGCAGGCCAGCACACTTCGCAGCCCAGACAATCATAACGTTTCTGATCAAACAGACTGCGAGCTTCTTCCAGGAGTGCCCCCAACGGGGCATTGATTGCGGCCGATTTCATTAGTGTATTGACCGTATCCTGATAACAGCCGCATCGCCAACATTTCTTCGCAGCCATAGCCTGGCAAAGTTCATTTTCAATTTGTGATAACTGAAGCGGTGCTTTTAACATGATTTTATTAGTTTCGTTTTTCCTGTGTTAATAGAAAATGCGATCATCTTTGTGCTCTCAGCAAGTCTTCTATAGTTTGCTTTTGAACTTTTCTTGATGTGAGAACAATATTTCCATCTTGCTGGATATAAAAAATCTTTGGCACGCTTTGCAAACCATACTGAGCAGAAACTCTGGCATCTGCATCATAGAGTACAACATAAGGTAGACGGTATTGTAGGGCATAGCCTTTAGCATTTTCCAGACTATCAGCCAGTCCGGCATTAATTGCGACCAGTTGCAAACCCTTGTCACCGTATTGTTGATAGACCTGTTTCAGTTTTGGAATTTCTTTTTGGCAATAGGGGCACCAGGTTGTGAAGAATACCAGCATCACGGGACCTTTTTTTAGGTATTCATTCAGACGATGAGGTTTGTCTGCCAGGTCAGGCAGGGTGAAGTTGATTGCCTGTTTCGGTGTTTTAATTTTACTGCTGGTCTTGTCGGCCAAACTATTGTGATTTGATGAACCGGAATTGTCACAGGCGGTCAGAGACAGACCGACGAGAAGTAATGTCATGAAATATTTCATATACCCTGTCCTGTCGGTGCAGCATTCAGTACAACAATTCCAATCACAACCAGAAGCACACCCATCACTTTCCATGCACCTGCTTTTTCGTGTAATGCCAGCACACCCAACAAGGCAACACCGGCCGTACCACCACCTGCCCAGACGGGGTAAACAGTACTCACAGGCAAAGACACCAGCGCAAGGCTGACCGCATAAAACGCTGAACCGAATGCTGCCAGTGCAATCACCGTGGGTAGAGGCTTGCTAAAACCATGACTAAAACGCAGTGTTAATGCGGCAGTAATTTCGGCAATAATTGCCCATGCTACTAATAACCACTCATAAGTCATGCGGTTAACACCCCGATGTTTTTTCGGAGACCCGATTAATCATAATGACGCCAATAAAAACCAGAACAATGCCGGTGAATTTCAGCAGATTCATATTCTCATCGAGCACAAGCACACCCAATAGCGCCACACCAGCAGTGCCACCGCCTGCCCAGATCGGATAAGCAATGCTAACCGGTAGGCTTTTCATAACATGACTCACTAGATACAGCGCCAGGGTAAATGCTCCAAGGGCAAGTACGGTGGGTAACAGCAGTCTGAATCCTTCACTGAAACGTAAACCAATAGCAGCGGCAATTTCAAAACATACCGCAAGACTTAGCAGTAACCATGCGAAAGTCATTGACTGTTTTGTATCAGCACTTTGTTGGTCGCATGAAGAATCATTCATCACGTCTCTCTTTATCAATACAACCATCACGTAAATAAATACGGTGCTGTGCACGAGCGGCCAGTACTTCACTATGGGTCACAGTGATAATGGTTAAACCATCCTGATGTAATTCATCCAGCAGGGTATAAATCGATTGTGCATTCTGGCTGTCCAGATTGCCTGTGGGCTCATCTGCCAGTAAAATTTTCGGTTGGTTAATCAAAGCGCGTGCAATTGCTACTCGTTGCATTTCACCACCGGATAATTCGTCGGGTAAATGTTTGCTACGATCCGCCAGGCCTACCCGGGCAAGCAATTCGTCAGCTCTGGATTCAGGCTGTTTTTGTTTTGAAAATAATGTTGGCAATAAAACATTTTCCCGCGCAGTTAAGGTCGGTTGTAAGAAAAATTGCTGAAACACAAAACCAATGGTATTGGCTCGTGTGTGCGTGAGTTCTTTTTCATTCAGTTGAACCAGTTCTTTATCCACAAGTTGAACCGAACCCTTGCTGGGTAAATCCATCGCACCAATAATATTGAGCAGCGTACTTTTACCGGAACCGGATGGTCCTACTACAGCAACAAATTCACCGACCTGTATTTCCAGAGAAATATCATTGAGCGCATGAACTTGCTCCCGGCCTCGACGAAATATTTTACTGACATTGCGCAGAGTAATTAGATTAGGCATTACGCACGGCCTCCATAGGTGATGCATTGGCCGCTTTCAGGCCGGGAATAATACCGGCCATAAGACCGCCAAAAGTGACAAACAAAACCGATGAAATAATAATCAGCGGATCAAATGAAATAAATTCACCTGCCGGTGCATAAGGCAATATATTATGCAGCCATTGATCTGTTACCGATGAAAACAACATGCCAAAACTCACACCGAAAATACCGCCGCCCAGGCACAGCAATAATGTTTCAAAAACCACAATACGAAAAATGTGTCCGGGTGAGGCACCGATGCAGCGCATGTAGCCGAACTCTCGCAGCATCTCAAACACACTCATTAGTACGGTATTAATCACACCGAGAAAACTCACGGTAAGTGCCACAATGAGTACCGCCGCCATCAGGGTTTTACTGGAGGCGGTGATGGCTGAAATCTGTTGCATAATCTGATCACGGCTAACCACATACACATCCGGCAGCGTTTCAATCTGACTCTTAACCTGTTCAAACTGTTCTACATCGGCCAGGCTGACACCGACACCGGTCAGCTTGCCTTCTTTTTTAAAGGCTTTTTGTGCCGTTGCCAGTGGCAGATAAAAGAAACCATCATCTTCACTGCCGGTGCGTTGCAAAATACCGGACACCGTAAATTCAGCATCAATACCCGGGAAATAAACCTTATCACCCACTTGTCGTTTTTCCACACGCGCCGCTTCCGCACCCAAAATAATCGAATCGGCTCCGGTGAACCATTCGCCGTCTATTTTCCAGTGTGGTTTTAAATCACGATAGTTATCATCCACTCCGTAAAAATAAATGGCTCTGCCTTCATCTTCAATTAACGAAAAAATTAACATGCCGGTGGCGGTTCGAATGCCGGGGACATCGCGGATTTCCGGCAGGCGACGGGCATCCAGAAATTTCGGAATTTCACCCCCGTGTAAGGCCAGTGAAGCGGCTTCCATTGGGCAACCTTCGGTGGACACCAGCATGTGAATACCGGAATTGGACATTTCTTCTTTCAGCGCCCGATCAAATCCGGTATTAAACGACAACAGGCTAAATAAAGCCGCCGTCGCTATGCCCACACCGGCCATGGTTAATCCAGAACGCAGTTTGCGTCGCTGTAAATTTTTAATGCTAAGTGTGAATAAATTCATGTTGACCTCAGCTACGATTTGTCTGAATGACAGTGGCGTGAATTTTTACGTCCGGTTCAATTTCGCCTTCTTCATGGTGTTCTTCAGTTTCTTCATGCTCACCACGTACCATAACGACCCCCTGAATTTTCAGTGGTGTACCCAAAATAATATCTGAGGGTAAACCGGATGCCGGTGGAATAACTTCTATAAGATCTAATTTATCCTTGAAATAAAAATCAGCACCATCGGCACACATGCCACCGAAACGGCCGGTGACCGTAATAGTTTTACCTTTATATTGTTCACCCTGTTTAACCAGGTCGGCCATTGAAATGACCGGTAAACTGTCATCCAGTTTTGCTTGCGTATTATTCTGATCAGAGCAGCCTGTAAGCAATGCAAATGCGGCAAATAAAGCCAGTATTATTTGAGTTTTATATTTCATGTTATATTCCTCTATGAGAGTTAATGTGTAAGCGTTAATGTGATTGATGATTATTTAATACGGCATCATAGGCGAGCATCTTTTTGATCAGCCGACTGATTTCGTTGGAGGCTTTTTCTGCACCTTCAACGGGCTTAATCTGAAAATCACTCTGTTGGTTTTTACCTGTAAACTGGCCAAGAAAGTGATCACTTTTAAGGGCCTTGCGTTTGCGCTCTCGAACCCGTTGTAAATAGGCGGCGCGAATACTGTGATCAGTATTTATTCCAATCACCGTTTCAATCACGCCGTATTCGCCTACACCGGCCAATGCCATGACCCAACCCAGTGTCTGACCATTTTTATTAACCGCGTAGATGTTGTATTCATGTTTTTCAGACTCATCCAGAGGTTCTCCCAACAGTGACTCAATGTCTTTAATCTGTTGCGGATTGAGTTTATAAATCTGAGTTTTATAATCTTCTGCCTGTGGAAACAGTTTGATCATGGTGCGCTCTGGATCGCGCCATACACAAACATCGGCCAGCGCGACATTGCTGAGTAACAGCATCACAATAAACAATATGTATTTTCTTGCTGACTTATAAGGCATGTGAAAAATCCCAGTAGAGTTGTAGTGAAAAAATAGTCTCATCGACATCATTGAGTTGCTGCCAGGTTTGGGCTAAACGGAAAACGAAATTATTTGGAAGTTGGTAACTTAAACCCAGCGCTATTTCCTCAAACTCGTCAGCGCTATCCCAATAACTTATTTTGCTATTGAATGATAAACGTGCGTTCACATCGTAATCGGCGAGCAGTGTTGCACCCGATACAGAGCGCCCATCATCTTTACCTGCATCAAGTTGCATGCGTAACACCCAGGGGAATAAATCCACTTCAGCATCAATGGCCAGGCGTTGTTTTTCACTATTGCCCTGTTGAAAAAAATCACTGTCGTCTGTATTAATTCGACCATCGAGATAGGATAAACCCCAGCGGCTTTCTTCCTGCTGAATGCCAATACGCGCCACCAGTAGTTTGTTACTGTCCTGATCATCAAGCGTGCCGGTGCCCTGAGAAACTGAAAGTGCATAATCAAGCGCACCCGCAAATCCAAAAACCTGTACCCCTGTATCGAGTTTTATACCCAGCGCAATGGATTCCTGGGTCTGCATAAGTTGCCGTTCCGTATCTAAATTCGCCAGTAGGCCAAAGGGTAAAATATAGCGACCTGCACGCAAATTAGCCCCACCAAGTGAACCCTTGAGCTGTGCATATACCTGATAGGCCTCAAACTCACTCATATTGTCATCGGCATCCATCTGTGCCACAAAAATATAACGATCGCCTTTTGCGTCACTGATAACATGGCGCAAATTTACAAATGCACCGTGTAAATTAAGGTCTTCTTCACCTGCGCCCCAAAGAGGTTTTGCCGACAGGGCGCGTCCATCGAGCCCAGCAGAAATTTGTGTGGCATCGGCCAGAACCTCTGTGTGCTGTACAAGAAAAAATAGAATAATGAACATTAACCGGAACATAGATATCCTCTCATTCATCTATATTTTCGAAAATATCGAAATGATTAAGTAATAAATATAGACTCATCCCAGTCGAGCCTCCAGCATAGATAAATCACCTTTGAGAGCTTTTAACAGGTCCTCGCTATGCAGTCGGTAATACACCATCTTGCCGTCATTGCGCATTTTCAACCAGCCCTTATCCCGTAATAGCTTAAGCTGGTGGGAGGTGGCCGCCGTACTGAGTCCGAGTACGTGGGCAATATCACACACACATAATTCATTTTCCGCCAGCGCCAGTAAAATTTTTAGTCGGGTTACATTGCCCAGCAGCTTATAAAATTCTGCAAGCTCAGGTAGACGCGTTACATCCTTGGCCAGGGTGACCTGGATGGCTGATACCTTATCCTGATCAAAACAGGGAATTCGACAAATTTCAGCGGCTTTTGTGGTGTTCATGAATAAACTCATTTAGATGTTTTCGAAAATGATGATATAGTAAGCGATATAAGTCAAGCCTAAAGAGTTATTAACTAACCAGATATCGCATTGAACTCATTTAAGAAAATACGGTCTCTTAAGTTATCAATTGAGAAATTGAGAAAACCATGCGATAGTTATGCCTATGAAATCACCGATCCTCATATTATTTATTATATTCAATTTGCTGGCCATTAATCTGGTTTCGGCAAGTAATATGTATGATGAGGAAATGACTGAATCACATCTAATCCAGTTACAGGCTGATGAATCTCTGAACGAAGCTATGTTGGCGAGCTGCATAGATGAGTCGAGTTGTGATGATTTTTGTCATGTCACTACTCATATGCTGGGCTTTATTAGCCAAACTTCGGCACTCACTGTCGTTGGTGCTTTTGTATCAATCACAAGCACACATGAAATATTTTATTCCTTAACGCTAGACCCACTCTCAGAACCACCTCAATCCCTGATTTAATTCTCTAAATCCGTCTGTTGTACTTTTTTACAACGACGTAATATTTTTATTTTTAACTAGCAATAACACATGAAGATTTTAAATTCTTAACAGCTTGCTGTGAGAGTGTTTTTGCTTGCAGTTATTTCACGGGAGAAAGCCATGAAAAGAGTAAACCTGGTAATAATCTATTTGTTTAGCCTTACAGGATGGATGTCATTTTCTATTAATACAGTCCATGCAGATGAGAGTCCTTTTACACAAAAAGATGTCACATCTTCATCAGAAAATAGTAAAACTTTCTCACAGGGGAGGTGTGGCATGGGTCGATGTGGCATGGGCCGTTGTGGTGGAGGCGGAGGCGGTATGATGTGGGGTGGTAAAGGAAAACCAAAAATAGGTGATGTTACAGAATTACCCGAATCGAAATCTCAGGGCGCTAAATTAGTTAATCGATATTGTACTCAGTGTCATGCATTACCCAACCCCAAGCTTCACAGTACAGAAGGCTGGTCAGTGACCTTAGAGCGTATGAATGCTCGAATGCAGTGGATGAGTCAAAATGGGAATGAGATTTTGGCGCCGACTACAAACGAACTTGAAACATTGACAGCTTATATGCGTAAGCACTCTTTGTAGGTGAAGTTGTAGTGATCAATCTTTCTCGTCATACCAAAAGCTTGTGCCAGACTGTTTTGCTCATATATCAGGAGAAATGCCGCTGGTTATATTACCGGTTGGCAAAGCGGCCTGTTTATCTGCAACAGCTTATTGCTATGGTGTGTTCTTTGCCTGATTCGAATGTGATTTACAACATCGATTCAATGCACTTCAATTATCCTCTGCTATTACGCAAGGATGGTTGGTGCAGGGCGGGTATTTTCTCAAATGACTTAAACGTGGAGGTGAAATAATGGCCTGCCCAGGTTGTGATGCCGTTGCCAATGACCAACCCATGCCGCCACCCTGGCGCAATCTTCAGGTGGTTACTTCAGCCTTATCAGGTTTATTGCTGGCGATAGGTTTTTTCGGTTCTATGCTGGGCTTGCCACCCTTACTGGAAATCAGTCTCTACCTGCTGGCGGTAGTCATTGGTGGCTGGTATTTCATTCGTGAGGGCATAGAAACACTGCTGCAAGAACGCCACATCGGCATTGAAATATTAATGACCGTAGCCGCTATTACTGCGGGGCTTTTAGGCCAGTGGGCTGAAGCCGCCATGCTGGTTTTTCTGTACTCTATTTCAGAGGCAGCAGAGGGTTACACCGAAGAACGCACCCGCAATGCAATTCGGGCATTAATGGATCTGGCACCTAAAACAGCACTGGTTCTACGAGATAATAAAGAGATCGTCATTCCTGCAGAAGAGCTACTGGTCGGCGATATTTTTATTGTTCGCCCCGGTGAGGCGGTGGCAACAGATGGTGAAATAATCGAAGGTCATTCGAGCCTGAATCAGGCGCCGGTTACCGGCGAATCTGTACCAGTGGAAAAAAACACAGGTGATCGTGTGTTTGCCGCTACCTTAAATGGTGAAGGCGCGTTAAGCATTCGAGTGACCAAAACCACGGCAGATAATACCCTGGCGCGGATTATTCAGCTGGTGGAAGAGGCTCAGTCTAGCAAGGGAAAGAGTCAGCAGTTTATCGAGCGTTTTGGACGCCGTTATAGTCCTGCCGTTCTAGCCATGGGTGTTTTGTTGGCCGTATTGCCGCCACTCTTTTTCGGCCAGGAGTGGCACGAGTGGTTGACGCGCGCGACCGTGTTTATTGTGGCCGCTGCCCCCTGTGCGCTGGTGATTTCTATTCCCATTACGTTGGTTGCGGCGATGGGTACTGCCGGCCGCAACGGTATATTAATCAAGGGCGGTGTGCACCTGGAGAACCTGGCCAGAGTGCGAGTTATCACACTGGATAAGACCGGCACGTTGACATTAGGTCAGCCTGAGGTGAATAAAATCATTACGTTTTATGGCGTGACGGAAAAACAACTGCTTGCCACGGCTGCTGCACTTGAATCCCGTTCACAGCATCCATTGGCCAGTGCCATCATTAATTATGCGACGAATAAAAATATTGAAATAACGCCCGCAAAAGATTTTCAGTCACTCACCGGCGCTGGCGCTAAAGGTCGAGTGAATAATGAAATGGTCTATATCGGCAAACCCGATCTGTTCACCGGTATGGGGATTGACCTGATGCCAATTCAGGCACGCATCAACGAGTTACAGCATGCGGGCAACACCGTCATACTGCTGGGTACAGAGGAGCATGTGCAGGGGTTGATTGCGGTGATGGACCCACTCAGGCCCGGCGCGGCTGATGCAATCAGTGAGCTTCGAAAGGCAGGCATAGAAAAAATCATTATGCTGACTGGCGATAATCTATTGGCGGCTAAAGCTATTGCTGCCAGAGCCGGTATTGATGAAGTGTTTGCCGAACTTAGTCCCGAAGATAAAAAACGTAAAATTGAACAGTTGGATCAACAATATGGTCGTGTGGCTATGGTCGGTGATGGTGTTAATGATGCACCGGCACTGGCGGCGGCGCATGTGGGAATTGCCATGGGCGCTGCCGGTACGGATGTGGCGCTGGAAACCGCCGACGTGGCTCTGATGGCGGACGATCTGTCACGTCTGCCTTACCTGATTCGTTTCAGTCGTCGTAACTGGGGCATTATTCGGCAAAATTTGATGTTATCGGTACTAGTCATCGGCGCGCTGGTGGTAGGTGCCGTGACGGGCGTATTCACACTACCCATTGCCGTACTCGCACATGAAATCAGCGAATTCGTGGTGATTGCCAGCGGGCTTCGGATGCTGAGGTCATAGGCATGAGCACAAGAACGGCTGAGTCGTTGCGTGCGATTATTCGACATTCGTGCGCTCGCATGGAGCAAGCTATCTATTGTCATCGGCTTTCTAACGATTACCGTGAACTGATAGGGGCATGTGTTGCCTATCCGCTGACCAGACCAGTCACTGAGTAAAAAAGAGTTTTAACAAGGAAGCCTCTTATGAAGATCATATTATTAACCAGTAAAACCTGTCACTTCATCGATGTGGAAAAAGTGCTGAACGTACTCGGACTCAGCTATGAGCGTTTCGATGTTGAAGAGTACCCTGAACTCGCTCAGCAGTTTGGTGTGCGACATTGCCCTACTCTTATTTTGGATAATGATCGGGTGATCCCCATTGATGAGAACAATGCAGCTCAGCTCAGGCAACTGCTAATAGTCGAGTAATACAAACTTTCAATCTAACCCTTAATAATGAGGCAATTAACATGACAACAAAATATGGTTTTGGCAAGACGATTCCAATGAACTTCGAGCATACAATCGAAGCGGTGACCGAGGCCCTTAAAACGGAAGGCTTTGGTGTGTTGACCGACATTGACGTGCAGGCAACATTGAAAAATAAACTGGGAGAAGAGATGCCTCCCTACCGAATTCTGGGAGCCTGTAATCCACCGCTAGCTCACAAGGCGTTAACCGCTGAGCCTTCTATTGGTCTGTTACTACCCTGCAATGTCGTGGTGCGACAGGACGAAGTTGGTGCCGTGCATGTTGAGTTTATGGATCCGTTGGCTGTGCTGGGCATGGTTGATAATCCGGCAGTGCATGATCTGGCGCAGGATGTGAATGAGCGCCTGAACCGGGTGCTTGCAGCGCTTTAAGTCAGCGTGTCTTTCCGTATCATGTTTATGCGTTGCATTATTATCTCACTATTAACCCTGACCATACTGTTTAGCAATATGGCCTGGGCTATGGATGAGTGTGCATTGCAGGTTAATGTTTCGGAACAGAATATAAGCTCGGTATCGAATACCTTGGCGGATGACGGTTCTGAAAGCGTCATCTGTAATATATTTTGCGTTGGTTGGGCTCAGCTTCTATATATTGGCCACAAAACGCCTTCCACCATTAACATTGCGCATCATTTCAACGTGATACCTTACTCTTCTTTTTATCATTCCTTAAACCAGAAGCCGCCTACCGAGCCTCCACAGGCCTGAATTCTTTTTAAATGTCATGCCACGTTAATCGTGGACAATTATTAAGCCTTTGATAAAAAAGGACTCGTTTCATGTTTAAGTTTTTTGTTTTACCTGCATTATTATTCAGTTGTTTATTTCCGCTGGCCGCCTGGTCAGATACGGGCAATAAGTTATCAAAAACCAATCGTCATTACCCCGCTGGAATACCCCAGCTTTCAGCACTGGTTGATGAGGTGCTTAGTCATCACCCCAGCATTCAGGCTGTACGGGCGGAACGGGATGCCGCCATTGCCAAGACACAGGCTGCCGACCAACCGCTCTATAACCCGGAACTGGAGCTGGATGTTGAAAACACAGATATCCAGACAAGCAGTGTGGGCATCACTCAGGCCATCGACTGGTCTGATAAACGCGGTGCACGCAGTCAGGCGGCCCAATATGAGAAAAATAGTTTTACCGCTAAATTTCAGGCAGCACGACAGGCGCTGGCAGGTGAGCTTCTTCAGGCGTTAGCGGATTACCACACATATCACGATATGGATGCATTGACACAACAACGTATTGAGTTGTTACAGGGGTTTGTTGAACTGGCAGAAAAACGACGTCAGGCGGGTGATCTCAGTCAGGCTGAACTAACACTTGCGCAATTGGCGCTGGCAGAAGCACGTATGCAGCGGAGCCGTGCCGCCAGTCGTTTAATGGAAACACAGCAACTATTGATTACTCTGGCAAATGGTGATGCAAGTGATTGGCCGGGATTGCCCGATACACTGCCCACTCTGAACCTGGACGATGAAAATATTGATGAATTATTACATCAGTTACCCATCTTGCAGGAGCAACTATCAAAGATTGCGGCAGCTAAAGCCAAGATTCATTTACGTAGCCGAGAACAACGACCTGACCCGACCATTGGTTTACGTGGTGGCCGTGAAGATGATGAAAATCTGCTTGGCGTGACTTTATCCATTCCTCTTTATGTGCGTAATAACTTTCGTGCGGAAGTTGATGTTGCTAATGCCGAATTAATTCAGGCTGAGGGTGAAAGTCAGAATATAGCCCGCAAAGTCCGTTCACAACTATTTTCTTCTGCACGGCGTTATCAGTTGGTTCTGCAAACATGGCTAGGCTGGCAACAGGCTGGCCAGACCAGCCTGAGTAGCCAGCTTAGCCTAATACAACAACTTTGGCAGGCCAGAGAAGTCAGTACCGCCGAGTATTTTATGCAACTTAATCAGACCCTGAATACCCGTGCCAGCGCCATCGAGCTGCGTCAGGATTTATGGCGTGCCTGGATTGACTGGTTGTTGGCCACGGGTCAGGTGAATACCTGGCTGGGTCTTGAAAATTAAATTTGAAAAATTAAAACTGAATTCTGGAGCAACATAATTATGGCACTTTTTTTTAATCGTATATTAATCCTGTTTTTATTGGGCAGTAACCTGGCTTACGCTGAAGAAGAAAACGAGGAAGAATCACAGGGTATACCACAAATGACGGCTGAAGAGCGCCAGTCTATGGGGATAGTGACCACCCCGACGGGAAGTCGAATGCTGTCGAATGAAATCATTGCGCCAGGCGAAGTGACCATTAACGCCTATCGCAGTTCACAGGTAACCAGTCGTATCAGTTCGCAGATTATCAGCCGTCACGCACGCATGGGTGATGTGGTTAAAACTGGGCAAAAGCTATTGACACTCTCAAGTGTGGATATGGCCGAAGCACAAGGGCAACTGCTTGTTGCTGATCGCGAATGGAGAAGGGTTAAAAAGCTGGGACGTAAGGTGGTGTCTGAGCAGCGTTATATTGAAGCACAGGTAAAGCGTCAACAGGCTTATGCCAATGTACTCGCCTACGGGATGACCGAGTCGCAGATTAACGTGTTGTTGAAACAGGATGACGCATCAAAAGCCACAGGGGCCTTTGAGCTGTTGAGCCCACAGGGAGGTACCGTGATAAGCGACTCGTTTGTGTTGGGGCAGGTCGTTGAACCGGGACAACTGTTGATGGAGATTAGTGATGAGTCCCAGCTCTGGGTGGAGGCGCAAATCAACCCAGAAGATGTTGTTGATATCAAACCAGGTACCTCTGCACGCATTCATGCTGATGGAGATAAATGGCTAAACGGCCAGGTGGTGCAAATTCATCGTCGTATAGATGAGACCACCCGTACGCTGCCAGTGCGTATTGAAGTGAATAATGATCTTGGTCTATTGCGCCCGGGTCAATTTGTAAAAACAGCTTTGCAAGCCTCGGCAGGATCAGAAGTCATTGCGATTCCCAAAGGGGCGGTCACTCTGCTGCAAGGTGAGCGAGTGGTGTACAGGCTGGAGGGTAACGAGTTATACCCGCAACTGGTTGAAACCGGTGCGGCTCGCGGTGATTGGATAGAAATAAAGGCTGGCCTGAAACCGGGTAATGAGATAGTGACTAAAGGCATGTTCTTGCTGAAGTCGCTATTACTGAAATCACAGATTGGCGATGCGGACTAGGCGGGGAAATAACACATGTTAAATAAACTGGTTGAAGCGTCTTTACGCTATAAATTTCTTGTCATTATTATCTTTTTGGTAGTGGCTTTTCTTGGCTGGCGTGCGCTAAGTACTATCCCCATTGACGCCTTTCCCGATGTGACACCGGTGCAGGTCAATATATACACCGAAGCTGACGGACTGGCCGCTGAAGATATAGAACAACTGCTCACCTTTCCAGTGGAATCCGGCATGGCTGGCTTGCCCGGGGTACAGGATATTCGTTCTGTGAGCCTGTTTGGTCTATCTTATGTGTCGGTATATTTCGAAGATGACCTGGACATTTATTTTGCACGACGCCTGGTGATGGAGCGCTTACAAGAAATTGGTGATCGCATTCCAGAAGGTTACGGTACACCGGAAATGGGACCGAATACCTCCGGTCTGGGACAGGTTTTCTGGTACACCATTGAACGAGCTGATGAAAAACTCAATTCAGATATTTCGGATATGGACCTACGCACCATACAGGACTGGAGTGTGCGATTGATGTTACGTACCGCACCGGGGGTAGATGATGTGATGTCCTGGGGCGGTCAGGAATTGCAGTTTCAGGTGGTCATTGATCCGCTTAAATTAATCAAATATAAATTGAGTTTTCGTGAAATCATTGAATTGCTGGAAACCAATAATCGTCAGGTGGGTGGTCAGTATATTAATCAGGGCGCTGAACAATACCTGGTGCGGGGTTTAGGGTTGGTAAAAGATGAAGCCGACATCGGCAATATTGTAGTTAAGGTGGAAGATGGTACGCCGGTCTATTTACGACAGGTTGCGACTATTTCACAACAACCAGCATTGCGTTCGGGTGCAGTAACCCGTGATGGAAAAGAAGTGGTGCTGGGGATGGCGCTGGCGCGTATCGGTGAAAATGCCAAGGATGTGGTGGATAATGTAAAAGAGAAAATGGCTGTGGTTGAATCAGCTTTGCCTGAAGGTATAGTAGTAAAACCTATTTACGACCGTACCGATCTGGTAGAAAAAGCGGTTAAGACCGCGGTCTATGCGCTGGTGGAAGGCTCAATTCTAGTGGCCATTGTGCTGTTCCTGTTTCTGGGTGAAATACGTTCGGCTCTGGTGGTGATTGCGGCTCTGCCTCTGGCGATGTTAATTGCTTTTATTATGATGGCCGAGATGGGGCTCAGTGCCAACCTGATGTCACTGGCGGGCCTGGCTATCGGTATTGGGATGATGGTGGATGGCGCGGTGGTACTCACCGAAAATGCCTTTCGTATTATGGCCGAGCGCCGAGAAAAAGGCGAAACAGTTGATCGCACCGCAGCCGTATTGGCTGCCGCCCGAGAAGTGGCTAACCCGATTGCCTTTGCCATATTAATTATTATTGTGGTATTTCTGCCACTCTTTAGCCTGACGGGTTTGGAGGGAAAATTATTCAAACCTATGGCCTTTAATATCAGTTTTGCTATGGCAGGTTCTCTGCTATTGACGCTAACCATTATCCCCGTACTGGCGGCGATGATACTCAAGCCGAAAGAAGAAAAGGATACCTGGCTGGTTAGCTGGATCAAGCGCGGTTATCTACCCACGCTGGCCTGGTCGCTGGCCAATAAACGCAAGGTTGTTATATCGGCTGTTGCTTTGCTGATGGCAAGCCTGGCGCTGTTTCCCTTACTGGGTAAAGAGTTTATGCCTCAGCTACAGGAAGGCTCGATTATGTGGCGCATTGTGTCGATTCCTTCAACCTCTCTGGAAACCTCCATTGAAATATCCAAAGATGTGGAAAAAGCGTTAAACGAATTTCCTGAAGTGAACAGCACCATCGCCATGATTGGTCGTGCGGAAAAAGGTGAAACAGCGGATGTAAATTACATGGAAATTTTCACCGACCTTAAACCGCATGACGAATGGGAAGATGATAGAAGCTATGAAGATCTGGCCATCGAGATGCGTGAAAAGCTGGAAAAGGTGGTGCCGACTTCAGTCATCAGCTTTACCCAGCCCATTCAGATGCGGGTTGAAGAATTAATCTCCGGTGTGCGCGCCACCCTGGCGGTCAAACTCTATGGCGAAGACCTGACTGAACTGGATAGTCTGAGCCAGAAAATTAAGGAGACAATTTCAAACGTACCGGGTGTGGCGGATCTTTCCCTGGAAGCCAATCTGGGGAAACCACAGATTCGTATCCAGGTTAACCGCGATGCGCTGGCACGTTATGGCATGAACGCAGATGAGGTGCTCACCGTGGTGCGTAACGGCATTGGTAATGATCCGGTGTCCAGTTTGATTCGCGGTATTAAACGTTTTGATATCACCGTGCGACTCGATGACGCGGCCAAACTATCGGTTGATTCCATTCGTAATATTCCGTTACGCACCAGCGGTGGTGCCATTGTTCCACTGAAAAAGGTGGCGGATATTTCTGTGGCTGAAGGTTATTCCTTTATTCGCCGCGAGCAACTGCAGCGTTATGCCGTTATTCAAATGGATGTACGCGGGCGTGATGTGGATAGTTTTGTTGCCGATGCCAATGCACTGATTAAACAACAGGTGGATATGCCACCGGGTTACTGGCTGGAATGGGGCGGTGCGTTTGAAAATCAGCAACGCGCGCTTAGCAAGCTGGCGCTCATTGTACCACTGACTATTTTCTTTATTTTCGTGCTGTTATATACCGCCTTTAACTCGGTGAAATACGCCACATTAATTATTGCCAATGTACCTTTTGCCACCATCGGTGGGCTAGTGGGTTTATTTATTACGGGTCAATATTTATCCGTACCATCGGCCATTGGTTTTATTGCGGTATTCGGTGTCGCCATGCTCAACGGCATCGTGCTGATCAGTTTTCTGAATGAACTGCAGGAAAAAGGCCTGTCGGTTCATGACGCGGTGCGCAAGGGTGCGGAACTCAGATTGAGGCCGGTTATGATGACCGCCAGTGTCGCAATTTTAGGCTTGATTCCCATGCTGCTGTCCAGTGGTGTTGGCGCCGAAACTCAGCGCCCTCTGGCGACTGTTGTAGTGGGGGGGCTGATTACGTCCACTTTACTGACACTAATATTACTGCCGGTAATTTATGAGTGGATGGAAACGCGAAATAAAACACAAAAAAATTAGCCATCATGCATGCTACCGATTTCGGTAGCGTGCAATTTTTTATTGAGGATTTTAATTATGAAAGAAATCAAAGCCTTTATTCATCGTAATCGCATTGCCGATGTAGTACATGCACTAAAAAACAGTCACTTTTGTGAGGGGCGATGTAATTTATCCATTAACGATGTGGCTGGCACTCTCAAGGCGCTGGACAATAAAGAGCAAAACTTTTCCATTGAATTTGGCGAAGATATTATCACCGAAATAAAACTGGAACTGATCTGCGAAGATGAGCGCGTCGATGATGCGATTTCCCTGATTCGTGAACATGCACGAACAGGTCAGTCATTGGCAGGGTGGGTCTATACGACGGATATTGTTAGTGCACTACCAGTAGCAGATTAAATAGTGATAAATAGATTTCAAAGTTATTTAATTCATAAGGGCATTGACACGATTGAATCGTACAGGACGAGAGACAAAGGAAAAACAAAATAATTAAAAGGATTTATTATGACTTTAAAACAGCGATTTTTAAGTGCGGTAGTGTCTGGTGTGTTGGGTGTGCATGATGAGCGTGGTGTGATAGTAACGCTTGCAGAATTTAAGAATTATTTTTCAGACATCACATCAGATTATATTAATTCGTTTTTGCCTGCGGCCACATTTGAGCCGGGGCAAGCTACGGTAACCCATACTAAATATTTAACGCGTATTCGTAAGGGAGTTTATCTTGTGCATATGGATGCAGTTACAGAGCAGATTAGATATGAAGAATCTGTCAACAAAGGGTTAAGTGATGAATTAATAGATTAAAAAAGACATCGGGTTGCGCCAATAATTCGGTGATTGGTCTGTTTATTTCTAGAGTTACTAGTTGGTATTTATCTGAAACATTAAACCTATGGCGACAGGTTTTATTCCCTCACTAGATTTATTTAAATGAAATTGTTAACGAACCAGTCAGTGCGATAAATACATTTGAACTGATAACAAATACCGTCACTAACAAAATTTGATTCACAGCTGACTAGTTGATAACAACTAATAAAGCGGTTAATCGTTAAACATAACATTAACAATTTGTTCTGATAGCCTGAAGTAGTTTTCTATCTGTCAATATGGCTAGACCCAAAAAGACACTAAGTCTGGCGATGGCGACATTAAACAGGAAACCTTTAGATAAATGAAAAAGAATTTGGAATCATGAAATATAAACAAAACAAGAATATAAAAAATCATAAAGCTGGAAAACTTTCATACGAAAAAGTTTTTTGGCAGGCAGGTGTATTCTCTACACATACACCGTTATTCAGGTGTGATTGAAGAAATGAAGGATTCAATTATGGAAAGGCAAGACTACCTGAAGATAACGCAACTGCTGGACTTTGAAAATAAATATCTGGTTCAATTGGTGGAAACACGGGGTTGGCGCGATTTATCAGAATACGACAGGATCGGTGCAATTTATAATTTAGTTAGAGAATAAATTGTTCCTGGTTACATTTAATCCGATACGATGCCTGCATCGCGGGTGTTAAAGGTTAAGTATGGTTAATGTAATATCAAATGCATACTGCTGATGTGGATAGCGTTACTTTGATCGGCATGTATTTGAAGGAGTATTAATCTCAAAGTGATTACTATTTGCAATAATGAACCATAATTGAAAGAATCAAGAATTTATTACCAGACTAAATGTAACTAGTAACTTAAATGTTCGTCTTGTAAACACATGAAAACAGGTTCAAAATAATAACCGTTATGTACCGGCTTATCGCACAGTTGCTTGTTGTTTCTTTTCTCACGTTAAATTTTGCATGGGCAGATGACGAGTGTGCGCTCACCTTACTCGATGATTCCAGTGTGTTTGCACAAATCGAGGATAAATCACCGCCTAATCTTTCTGATATTTATTTTGACTGTGATAATTGGTGCCATATTTGGGCCAACCCTGCCGATTTACCTGGTACAACTAAACTCGATGGTTACACCACAGTTGTAACTATCATCACCAGTTTTCATACACTTTCTTATTATTCCTTGCCTTTGTCTCCACCGTTTCATCCCCCTATCGCCTGATCTCTCACAATGCGCATGTGTCTCGGCATAATGCGTTTTAAACAGCTAGCTGACATCGCTTAATTTCACAGCTGCTGACTCTATGAGTTGTGTGTGATTTAGCGCTGATATTTTGATCGATGAGTAAAGGAAAGATATAACATGAATAGAGTATTAATCGTTTTTTTTACGCTGCTGTGGGTTACAGTAAGTGGGGCTGATTCCGTTTTTTTGCCAGAGCCCCCTGTTTTTCAGCTGGATACTGATCCTGAAGTAGCATTGCAGGTTTACCCTTTAGGCATTATTTCACGACAAGCCGCGTTTGCGCATCATGGAGGGCCTGACAAAAAGATTTCACTGGCTAATAATAAAGAGGGGTGGGTTTACATTGTCGGTTATACTTCACAGAGTAAGGCCTATCGCTTGCCCTCGGGAAGGACCAAGGTAGTTGATGAAATCGACTGGTCAGTAGGCGTGCGTGGATTCACGCTGGTATTTGATGATGGTGTGGTAATTGATGTTATCTACAAAGATGATGGTAAGGGCATCGGCGTCACGGCTATGGAATTACAGCATCCAAGGCCTCAGCGAAGAGAAATTCCATAAACCAGGAGTATGGTGATTGCTAATATTTATTATGCTGGTTTTTATAATAAATTAATGAATGTTAGCAATCGCTGATGTATAGCAAAACTTCGCGAAAAGGTCCTCTGCTCAACGTTCAGTTAGTTGAGCTTACAGCCGGGTAAGATTCATAAGTGAACTAGAGATGTTGCATACTCTGAGTGGTTAATATAACGGCTTACAAGTATGATAGTGGCAAGAAAAATGTGCTTAAAGTACTCAAACAGCACCGTAAATATTCAGGTTTCTCGCAACTGTCTGTATTAGATTAACAAATGCCACTTATTTCTAAATAACTTAGGTAAAGACTCTATCACAAGAAAAAGATACATAAGACATTTCGTTCAGCAATGTATTTATATGACTTATAAACGGATGAAAGAAAATGGTCTTAAGAAATATATTAAACTTGTTATCAACAAATACAATACTAGTAATGTAGAATAAACTTACTTTTTTAATAGAATGAAAAGTTGCTAATTGATTGAATGATAATTACGAAAAAACTAGTCGCTGTTGTAGTCTTGTAATAGTTAAATAATTAATGTGTTACGTTTATAAAAAAATCAATCAATTTCTTAGCATTCCATAATATTCTAAAAAGGCTTTGAACTTTCTGCTTGGAATCAAGCCACTTGGTCGTCATTTGTAAAATTTTGAAATATATGAGATAGTTCCACTTATGAAGTCCTCCATCCTCACTCTATTCATCATATTCAATTTGCTGGCCATTAATCTGGTTTCGGCAAGCAATATGTTTGAGGAGGAAGTTTCTGAATCCCATCTGGTTCAACAGCAATCTGGTTTTTCCTTAGATGAGGCGGCATTAACGGATTGCATCAATGAGTTCAGTTGTGATCATTTTTGTCATGTAACCTCTCATATGTTGGGAATGATTAGTCAATTTCCAGCTGTTACTACAACGGGTACTTCTGTAGCGCCTATAATCACACAAGATATCCTTAATTCATTAACGTTAGACACACCCTCAGAACCACCTCGAACCCTGATTTAAAACTCTAAATCCGTCTGTTGTACTTTAGTTTGCAACGACTTATTGATTTTTATTTTTAATCAGGAATAACACATGAAGATTTTAAAATCCCGGCAGTTTGCTGCGTGGGTATTAAT
>Ga0316205_10000299_pt1 | contig 104284 bp, 76 predicted proteins | sample 3monthpyrite_MG_FD_204941 | JGI IMG/M metagenome (GOLD analysis project Ga0316205, IMG submission 204941) | Microbial mat bacterial communities from mineral coupon in-situ incubated in ocean water Damariscotta River, Maine, United States -... | ecosystem: Environmental > Aquatic > Marine >... | reverse complement strand
CACATGCGTTAATTTTCTATATTTACTCATCTTAAAAAGTTTTAGATGGGCAAAACTAAAAAATGGCAGAGCCTTTAAAACATGACCACCGTCAAAGACGGTGGTTTTTCAATGAGAAATAAAAATTGTACTGAAGCAAAAGAGGCACTAGTCAAAGGAAAGGAATTGATTGGAGATAAAGTTTATGAAATTATTTTGGAATTAGAAGATTTAGACAAGTCAGTTGAAAAATGTAAAAATAATTAGTCATTCTGTATGTACTCGTAAAATTCTCTGGTTTTTCTCTGGTTCGTTTTCTTTTGCTATTTTAGTTTCAGCAACACAACTAACCATATACGAACATGTTGACATTAATTATTACACATCACTCATGAAGTTTTTTATAAAAGTATTTCTGATATGCATGTTTCTTTATGGATGTAATAATAATCAATCTAAAAAAAGGATAGATGATAATGCATTAATGAAACAAACAGCTGTAAATACTACTGAAAAACATACTGACCTTTTTTATAAGATTAAATCATTAGACAGTCTCTTCTTTGAGGTTGCATATAACAAATGTGATAGTCTAATGGGTCGAAAACTTATAAGTAAAGATTTTGAATTCTATCATGATCAAGGAGGTGCTCTTTTGAATGAACCCAATGAATTAGCTTCTGATATAATGGTAGAAGACCTATCTTGGATTTGTAATGATGCGCATCGAAAATTAGTAACCAATACAATGGAGGTTTTTCCGCTTTATGAAGACAATGTGCTTTATGGAGCTATTCAAAAAGGCGATCATCAGTTTTATAAAGTCGAGGATAAAATGCCAACTGAACTTCAGACTAATGCAAAATTCATTCATCTTTGGATTCTAGAAGAGAATCTATGGAAATTAAGAAGGGTTTTTAGTTATGATCATCAAAACGTAATTGAAAACTAATGACAATACATGTATAGCTAATTAGCTATTCTGTATGTACTCGTAAAACTTTCTGGTTTTTCTCTGGTTCGTTTTCTTTTCCTAACTTAGTTTCAGCAACGTAACTAAGCCTATACGAACACGTTGGAAATAATTACTAAATGCTATGAAACTGAAAAACATATTTTTTAGCACTACAATTTTGATTTTATTTCTTTGGTCATGTGCAACATCTATGACTCCAACCGAAGTAAGCAATACTCTACCAACTTTAACAAAGTCAGTTTTTTATAATCAAACACAAGCGACCGAAGCCATAAAAAACAACAAGTGTAAACTATTAGTAAAAGGAAGGAATTATGTTGCTCCAATGGGATTTACAGTGAAGGAAGACCTTAAAAATGGAGCGAAAGGAATTGATGAATGGGTTAAAATGGATGACGGAAATGCTTATATTCTCATTAATTATAAATGGGTAACAATTGGAGATGATGGAGCAACTCAACTACATATTGATTTTGATACGATGAATTGTCAATAGAGGCTAAGCTTAGTTAACAACGTATATTATTAATTGCTAATTCTGTGTATACTCATAAAAACCAACGAAGCTCTCTTCTCCCAAAATTTAAATTGATAAAGGCTTATATTTGGTATCGTAGGACACCTAAGATTCAATCACTACATCTTAAGAATTAATGATAAACAGATTAACATTTTCGATAGACATAAAAGCTGACAAAACTGTAATATGGAAAGCACTTTGGGACGAGTATTCTTATCGTGATTGGGCTAGCGTATTTTCTGTAGGTTCTTATGCCATTACAGATCATTGGAAAGAACATAGCAAAGTGCTATTTCTTGCGCCTGACAACAGTGGAATTTACAGTATCATAGAAACACACATTCCAAATAAAGTCATGAAATTTAAGCATCTTGGAACTGTTTTAAAAGGACAAGAACAACCAATGGATGATGAAACAAAAAAATGGTCTGGAGCCACAGAAATTTATACGCTTTCTGAAGGAAAAGAAATTAATACGCTTACCGTTGACATAGATATCCTAGATGAGCATCTTGACTTCATGAAAAGTACATTTCCAAAAGCTTTGGAAAAAATAAAAAATAACTGTGGCTAACTTAAGTACTGTATAATGAATTGCGTGTTCTGCGTGTACTCGAAAAGCCCTTGGTTTTTCTCTGGTTCGTTTTCTTTTATTATTTTAGTTGCATCAATGCAACTTAAGCATATACGAACACGTTGGCAGTAATTTAAATAAAGTCAAATTTTGTCAACTGAATTTAGAATTATAATGACTATCACAGAATAAAAGGAAAACAGACATGAAAACATTTGCAACCATCATTCTAATCTTATTTCTATCAATTAACGTGACTCATGCACAAGATTTTCCTACCGAAGAACCTATTGGTGGAGAAACTTTTGGGCACAGTGTAAAGAAAATAAGCGATGACTTATACGTCTTTCGCTGGTGGGTTTATCGCAACATCTTTCTGATTACTGATGAAGGGGTAATTGTTACAGACCCTATGAATCCTAAAGCAGCAAAATTATTACTAGGCGAGATTCGTAAAATCACAGATAAGCCTATAAAATATGTTATATATAGCCATAACCATCACGATCATATTTCTGGTGGTAATGTTTTCAAAGAAGAAGGCGCAAAATTTATTGGACATAAGAATTTATTAAAAGAATTAACCGACCATCCTAACCCTGTAACACCTCTGCCAGATATTACATTTTATAATAATTATACATTGAAGTTAGGAAATAGAACATTAGAATTATTTTACTTTGGACCAAATCATGGAGAAAGTTTAATTGTAATGCGAATCCCAAAAGAGAAAATTTTATTTATTGTCGATATAGTCACACCTCGAAGAGTTGCTTTTAGAGGAATGCCTGATTTCTGGCCAGACGAATGGGTTAGAACACTAAAAGAAATTGAGCAAATGGAATTTGACTATGTCATTTCTGGTCATGGACCTGAAGGTCAACCAGCAATTGACTCGTCTATAATAGTTAAAGAGCAAAGAGAGTATTTGGAAGACTTGATGAGTGCAGTTAAAACAGCAATGGATTCTGGAACTCATAATCCTGACGAACTTAAAAAAGTAGTGAAACTTCCTAAATATGCAAACTGGCAATATTATAAAGAATGGCTACCAATGAATATTGAGCGTATTTGGGCTTTTTATCATATGGGTTGGTAATTCTGTCATTTTGATAAAAAACTACAGTCAACAGCGTGTATAATTAATTGCTTGTGCAATTGCCTACTTGGAAAACCCTCGGGTTTTTCTCTGGTTCGTTTTCTTTTGCTAACTTAGTTCCAGCCAACACAACTAACCACACAAACATGTTGTGTGCAATTTTAAAACGCTACTATGAAAAAATTACTAATTGCCTTATTAATTATTCCGATAACAAGCTTTGCACAAACCGAAGCTAGTAATCAAGACATGGAATTAGAAGAATTAAACGCCTATTTATTCACGGAATATGCTTTAAACAAAAACACGAAGCCTCTAAGTAATATAGCAACTGAGGATTTTGTTTTGATTGCTGCTCCTGGAATGATTGAGAATAAGAAACAAGCCATTGATGGTGTTGTTAACCTGGATATTTCAGATGTGACTGTAACTGTAAACAAAATTATTACAACAGAGCATGTTGGCATTGTAATAGGAATTCTAGAAATGAAAGGCACCATAATGAAGAGACCTGTTTCTGGAAAAATAAGATTTTCTAGTACATTCATAAAAGCGGATGGCAAATGGCGACTTAAAGCACGAACCATGACTCCTATGAGAATGAACTAAACCATTCACGAACACTTAGTGCTTCATTATAACCAACCAATAACCAATGATTAAATTCTTTAGACATATTAGACAAAACTTACTTATGGAAAACAAAACAGGTAAATACTTTAAATATGCCATTGGAGAAATTGTACTTGTGGTTATTGGGATTTTGATTGCGTTACAAATAAATACGTGGAATGAGTCCAGAAAGCAAGCCATTTCTGAAAATGAATTTATAGCCAGTGTAAAAAAAGACCTAAAACAAGATAAGGCTTTTGTTAATTTTATAATAGACCAAATAGAACCAAGAATAGAGGCTTATAAAGCCTTAAGCATTGACTTACCAAACCGCTACGATAACGATAGAAGATCATTGGATTCGCTATTTCAAGAATACTTTGTAAGTCAACGTACATTTTATCCAATTTCTGGTTCTTATGAATCTGCCGTATCAGGGAATCAAATCAATACATTTAGAAATAAAGACTTACTACAAGACGTAGTAAAAATATATAATTCAACCTATGATAGATTGATTGATAATGGCAAAATAATAGACGAAAGGTGGTTTTTTATAAGTAAAAAATATAGTTATGAAAGACGCACTGGGCAGTTTCGCGATATGAAACCTGAACAACTTTCTGAGTTCCTGGATGATTTGTATTTTCACTATGCACAAATGGAATGGTATCTAGAAATGTTAAATGAAGCCATCGTTGAGATTGATAACATTACGGCAGAAAATTAATATATACGGAAATATTATAATTTTTAATTTGAGCAAACCGACTAATAAGATTCCCGCTTTCTCGGGAAATGAATATGATAAAATTCTTTCGTAAAATTCGACAAAATATGATTAAAGAAAATAAAGCAAGTAAATATCTGCTTTACGCTATTGGTGAGATTGTATTAGTGGTTATTGGGATTTTGATTGCGCTTTCAATTAATAACTGGAATGAGACTAGAAAATCGGATAAGCAAATTGATTTACTTCTGAAAAATTTAGTGCAGTCCATTGATGAAGATCTTAATTACCTTAATAAAACAGAAATCCTTCATGAATTTCGTTCTAACTCATTGGCATACCTATTGAGAATTTCAGGACACAATTTAAAACAATTATCTTTTGTAGAACCTGTTCCCAAGCATAAGAACAATACAATTTGGGAAGGCTCATATCCTGACACCTTGAATATGGATTTTGTTAACTTAACGATGATCTATTCTGGGATACACGATGATGTGGTGGTTAATAAGAACGTGCTCGATGAATTAAAAAACACAGGTTTGTATTCAGCTATTAAAAATGACTCACTTAAAAAAGCCATTAATAACTATTATACTTTTGTGAATAGAAATTTCTTGATTGAAGATTGGAATGAAGGCCTTACCACTTCATGGAGAGAATTTTTAAGAGACAAATATGGCGTATTGACCATGCAACTTTATTTTAAGGATGATCCTTTAAGCTTCGTAAAACTTAATGAATCTGTTCGAGTCAGAATACACGAAATGATAGGTCCTGCAAGATTTCGATCTGGCAATGCATCTAAAGCTATTGATCTGGCAGAAGATGTGATAACCGAAATTAATACGTATCAGAAGTCTAAATAAGTATCGAAAGGTTAACAACGTGTCGTTTTTAATACTTCTAAAACACAGACACGAAAGCAGGCTTGAGCGTATTAAAATTGCTTCCTAGCTCTTTTGTTTCTACTGCTTCTGAAATTTCTACTTTTTCTTGTGATATAAATGACAATTGCCCACGTTACACCAATTACAGCAACAAGAATAAATATATCGTAAGCTTCTTCTGGGATATTCATATCCATAATATACGAAAAATAATTATATTGCTTATAACGTATAAAAGAGAACATTAAATGGCTGGAGAAACAAATTTGTCTGAATTAATAAAAGGAATGACTCCAAAACTAAACGATGGAGACTATGTTTTTTCGACCCTAAAAGATGTTAGTCACATTGACCGAAAAAACACTATTTGTGAATTTAAAGAAAAGGAAGGAACTACTATTGTTATGGAGAAAGCAAAAGCAGATGAACTAAACTTGAGTTATGATTATATTGCCTCTTGGATTACCCTTATGGTTCATTCATCTCTTGATGCTGTAGGTTTAACAGCAGTATTTTCAACAGAATTGGCAAAAAACAATATTAGTTGTAACGTCATTGCTGGATATTATCACGACCATATTTTTGTTGACAAAAAAGACGCAGACAAAGCAATTAAAATTTTGATGAAATTATCTAAAAGTCATTAAAAACACTTGTTGCTAATAGCATGTTTCATTAATTGCTCGTTCTCTGTATACTCGGAAAATTCAAAACCTCTTTGTTTTTTGTAACTTTCTGAACAAGAAAGCTACATATACATAATCAATCAAAAAACAAATCAACTATGTATTCAAACCAAAAAGCTGGACGAATTTCTGGCGTATTATTCTTATTCGTTTTTATTTCAGGTGTTGTGATATTTCAAGTATTACAAGGTCCTGTACTTTTTTCGGAGGATTTTCTTATTACAACGTCTGAGAATTCAAATCAAATTATTAGTTCAGCCTTACTTAGTATTTTAGGTGGTTTAGCGTCTATTATTATTGCCACACTTCTGTTGCCAATTTTTAAAAGACATAGTTACTATGTGGCATTTTTATATCTAGCTTTTTGTATTCTAAACTTTATAGCACTCATGCTTGATAATGTAAGTGTTTTATCCATGTTGGAATTAAGTAGCGACTATGTGGCCAACGGAGATTCTAATACCTTGCAAACAATGGGTAATCTTGTTTATGAAAAGCATTACTGGACACATTATATGTATTTGCTAATTTCTTGCTTTCCTGTGTTTGTGTTGTATTATGGCTTTTATGTTTCTAAGATAGTGCCAAGAGTAATCTCAATTTTTGGGATATTTGCAGTAATACTTATGTTTATTCAGGTGTTGTTTTCAATTTTCGGACAGAGTATAAGCATGAACATGATGCTTCCAATGGGATTAATACAATTAGTGCTTCCGCTTTGGTTAATAATTAAAGGGTTTAGTTCTCCAGTATTAGAAAAGGAAAACCAATGAAAAAATCAATAAAATATCGAAAACTCATTTTAGCAATAATTTTACTTCTGCTTTCTTATGGTTTCTATTGGACATATGAGCCTTTCAGTTTAAATCCTTTTTCAGACAAACCAATTTCCTTATCTCAGCATCAAAATAATCTGAATTGTGATGCATTAAATGATTATAGTTTTAAAGCTGACAGTATCATAAATACTGCAATAAATAATGAGGAATTTTTAGGAATTTCAACAGGTGTCTATGCTGAAAATTGTGGAAGTTGGACATCTACAGCAGGGTTTTTGAATAAAAAGAATCAAGAAAAACCGAATCAATTTAGTCAATTTAGAATAGCTTCTGTTAGTAAGACTATGACTGCTGTAGCAATTCTTCAACTCTACGAAAAGGGAGACATTGATTTGGATATACCAATTCAAAACTATTTACCAGAATTTCCAAAAAAGGAAAAAGGAGATATTACTGTTCGCCAATTATTAAACCATACTTCTGGAATTTCATATTACAAGTCTAATTTAGAATCCGTTCATTTTACACATTATGAGAATTGTATAGAGGCGCTTGAAAAATTTAAAAATAGAACGCTTGAATTTGAGCCTGGAAGCGCATTTTTATATTCATCATATGGTTATTCAGTACTTGGAGCGATTATAGAAAAGATTGCAGGCCAATCCTATCAGGATTATATGCAGGAAAATATTTGGAATCCAGCAGAAATGACCCAAACTAATATAGAAAATAGCAGTTTGAATTATGAGAATAAAGCTGATGTTTACATAAAGCTTGGGAATACTTTTTATAGAAGTCCACAAAATGATTTAAGCCATACGTATTCTGGTGGAGGAATTCAATCTACAGCAGAAGATTTACTTAAATTCGGAAAAGCTATTTTGAATTATAAATTAATAAATTCTGCAACGACTGAGCTGATGATGCAATTATCTAATAAAAATAGCAAAGAAATGGAATATACTTTTGGTTGGAATATTTGGCCAATTTCAAAACATGGAAAAATCATGGAGCATAATGGAAAACAAGTTGGTTGTAGTAGTTTTTTTAGAATCTATTTTGATGAGAAGTTGGTAGTTGCAACCATAGTGAACAATATGAATTCTAGAGAAGAAGTTCGTAGTTTATCTCTTAATCTTTCACATTTATTTTTAGAAATGGAACATGATTGAGAAATGCCAATACTAATTTTAACTTACGGATTTTCAAAAAAACGATATTTACCTCCTTTACTACATGCTAGAAATTTGCAAAACCCTCGATCTTAATTTAAGTCTGATATTAATAATTAAAAGATGTACATTCCCTTAAAATTGTTATCAAGCTAAAAAAATCATGAAGTACTTGCTAAAATTTAAAAGAAGAAGTGTTCAAAAAACCATGTTCATCCTTCCTCTTATGTGTTTAATTTTTTTCAATTCATGCAAGCAAGATGCCAACTCTTTAGAAAGTGAATTGATAAATAAGGTTAATGCCGTTCAAAAACAAATGATGGTGCAAGGAAATATTAGTGAACAAGAAAGACAGGCCATATTGGGTTTAGCCAGTCTTGTAGCTAATGACGAAGATTTCACGAATGAACAAGATATAAAAGATGCTATTCAGTTTGATGTCGTAGAAAATGCCCCTGTTTATCCAGGTTGCGAAGGTCTGTCTCAAGAAGCATTAAAACGATGCTTTATCGAGAAGGTTAATAATCTCGTTGAGACCCAATTTAATTCTGATATTGCTAAAAGTTTAGGGATTTCAGAACCACAAAGTGTTGAAGTGTTTTTCAAAATCGATAAAAACGGACACATGTCAAACCTTAAAGTGAGAGATGCAAATGTTACAATTCAGGCAGAAGCTGCTAGAGTGATAAAACAGTTACCGATTATGAAACCTGCGACTCAAAACGGAGAAGTAGTAGATGTAATGTGTACGACTACCATAACATATGGAGAACAATAATGCCAGAATACGTACAAAATATTAATTTTCTTATTTCAAAAAAAGCAATAAGCATATATTACGAACTCTTTTAACCATGCATAAACTATACACTGTTTCATAATTGTAATTAGTGGTTTTCTATTACGTCCAAAACGTTGTAACTTACAACAACTAAACAACCAACACTATGTCGATTAAAAAAATAGAAATTGCAAAACTTTCTGACTTAAAAGAAAACCAACCAGCACATGCTTTAGTAAAAAATACAGATTTAGTCATCACCAAACATGATACAGGAATCTCTGTGTTATATGGTAGATGCTTGCATCGAGGTGCTTTAATGTCTGATGGTTATGTTGATGGTCACAATCTTATTTGTGGTGTTCATGGTTGGGATTATAGAATTGATACTGGAGTTTCAGAATACAACAATAAGGAGGTATTACATAAATTTCAAGAATATATTGAAGGCGATTCACTTCTTGTAGATGAAAATGAAATTGCAGAATTTGAAACGAATCATCCACAGCCTTTTAATCGTGAAGAGTATTTAGGTACTTATGCAGATACGCATCCTGAGGACACAGAACCATATACAGGTTATATAAAAGAACTGGCTAAAAATGGTCTGAAAAATATTGGCCATCATGGGTTTTCAGCGTCGATGGGAGTTGATAGAAATACCTTGCCGAAATGGAATGACATTCAATTTTTACCAGCACAATTAGCAACACGTCCATTATTAGACCATGAAGCAGTAGCCACTAAAGTTGTTATTGGGCCTAATGCTAAAAAACCATTGGAATTAGATATGCCACTATTTGTAAGTGACATGAGTTTTGGAGCCTTATCACGTGAGGCAAAAATAGCCTTGAGTAAAGGAGCAGAATTGGCAGGAACAGGAATTTGCTCTGGTGAAGGAGGAATGTTACCTGAAGAACAACAAAGCAACTCTAAATACTTTTATGAATTAGCATCAGCGCAATTTGGCTTTTCTTGGGACAAATTAGACAACGTTCAAGCTTTTCATTTTAAAGGAGGACAAGGTGCAAAAACAGGAACAGGTGGTCATTTACCAGGGAACAAAGTAAGTGCAGAGATTGCTGAGGTAAGAGGTTTGAAACAAGGAGAAACAGCAATTTCTCCAGCTGCAAATCCTAATTTTCATACAGCTCAAGATTTTAAAGATTTTGGAGATAAAGTAAGAGAACGCACTGGAGGCATACCAATAGGATTTAAAATAGCAGCCAGTCATATTGAAGCAGATATACAGTTTGCATTAGATGCTGGCGTAGATTACATTATTCTTGATGGTCGAGGAGGAGGAACTGGTTCTGCTCCAACCATATTAAGAGATCATATTAATGTGCCAACAATTCCAGCGTTGGCAAGAGCTAGAAAATATATGGATAAAGTTGGTGCTACAGATATCACCTTAGTCATTACTGGTGGTTTGCGTGTTGCTGAAGATTTTGCAAAAGCCATGATGCTTGGTGCAGATGCGATTGCAGTCTCAAACTCTGCGCTACAAGCTATTGGTTGTTTAGGCATGAGAGCCTGCGGAAGTAATAATTGTCCTGTTGGCATAGCAACTCAAAAAGAATCACTTAGAAGTCGTTTAATAATTGATGCTTCTGCAAAGCAATTACACAACTATTTTGATGCAACAAACAACCTTATTAGAGTGATAGCAAGAGCGTGTGGCTATGATGACATCACAAAATTTAATCATGATGATTTATCTACGTTTGATGTAGATATGCATAAACTATCTGGAATTAATTATGCTGGCATAAATTAGTAACATGTTAAATTGTTAGTATTTAAATAGTTCTTAATATTGCAATAGATGCTAAATGAAATAACCATGAAATCAATTAAAATCATATGTGCTATACTTTTATTTGGCTGTATAATTAGTTGTAACAATAACATTATAAAAGTTCCAAGTTCGCCTTATCCAATTAGTAATGACAACTTTGCTGTTGATACAATTGCACAAGGGTTTACTATTCCTTATGGAATAGCCATCGTTAGCGACACTGAATATTTTATCACAGATAGGATTGGTGAAATGTTTCACTATAAAGATGGTAATAAAACCGAGATAACTGGAATGCCAGAAGTTATTACTTTTCCTACACTAGGAATACCTGCAATTATGCATGGTGGATTAATGGATATTAGTATTCATCCTAACTATTCGGTTAATTCTTGGGTTTATATTTCATACTTAGATGCTGATGGTTTGGCAAAAGTATCTCGACTAAAAATACAGAACAATATTGCTTCTCAGTTTGAGACAATTTTCGCAACAAGAAGGGAAAATTATACTGGGAATGGAATGAGGATAGTATGGGAAGATGAGACTCACTTTTTTCTAAATGTTGGAAATTCTAACTGGTCAACGAGTTATAGCCCTGTTTTAAATGCACAAGACCTCAATGATGATGCAGGAAAGATTCATAGATTAATGGAGGACGGAAGTATACCCTCTGACAATCCAGTTTTTGAAGGTTTTACATCTCCTACAACGATATGGAGTTATGGACATAGAGATGTGCAAGGGTTATTTTTTGAAAAATCAATAAATATCCTTTTTGGCGTTGAACATGGCCCCAAAGGAGGAGATGAATTCAACATTATTAAAAAGGGGAAGAATTATGGTTGGCCTCTATTCAGTTACGGAATTAATTATGATGGTGATTGGGGATCTACAATTTCAAAAGATTCTGCTGCAACATTTACAGTTCTTCCAGAACATTATTGGACAGTTCCCACAAATGATGGTGGTCAAGCCATTGCTCCAGCATGCCTGTTAAAAGTTAATGGAAGTTCTATAGCGGATTGGAATGATTATTTTCTTCTTGGTTCATTAGCATATAGAAGATTGATGAAATACAATCGTGATACAGGCGAAACATTTGGATTGACAATTGAAGGTAGGGTTCGTACCATTAAACAATTACCAAGCGGAGATTTAATTGCATTGATTGAACGAAATGATACTAACCAATCAAATGGAATGATTGTTAGGATTAGTCAATAATAAACGAAATCTCATTTTTTAACTTTCCAAAAAATTAATATACTTGTATCACTAAACAAATACAATTACTTATGAAATTACTAGGCATCGGTTCACGTATTAGTCACTCAGAGTATGGTAAAGGTGTGGTGACTAACGTTACCTCAAAACATTATTGGGTGACCTTTATTGATGATGGTTTAGAAACTATTGATTTAGATAGTGAATTTGAGGTTATTGAAGCTGCAGATGATGATGTAGATACTGTAAGTTTTTATGAGGTTGAATCTAGTTTAGTTCAAATTTTAAAAAAATGGAGCGACGTTACTGAAGTGGTTCATATTGCAGATAAATGGAAAGGCGGAAAAATCATTCTGGAACCTGGAGACACTAATTTACAAAGCAAAGAAATTTCTATTGATGGCTTTTTTCATAAAATCACTATGGTACGTGACAGACTACGTGTGATGGAGCAAAAAATAAACTCAAGCAAAAACCTTGACGAACAAGAAAAGATTGACTTACAGCAATACATTACTAGAAGTTATGGTAGTTTAACAACCTTTAATGTAATGTTTAAACTTAAGAGCGAGCAGTTTGTTGGACAGAGTAGTAAGTAACTTTATATAATTTTAGTAATCTTTTTTGCAAGGATATTGGCAGCTTCAGGATTGAACCTAAACCAAAGCTCAGGCTCAATCAGTTCTAATTCGGCTAAGGCAATCTTTCCATTATTATCATTAAAAATATCTACACGAGCATATATTGGTAATTCTGAACAGCAATGCACTGCATGTTCAGCAAAAGCAATTTCGTTTGGTGTTGGTTCATACAAAGCTACTTGACCACCAAAATCACTTTGCACTCTAAATTCATTTGGTTTGGTAACTTTTAGAACAGCATGTGTGAATTGACCTCCAAACAGCATGATAGAAACTTCACCTTTATTAATAATATCATATTGAAAAGGTTGTAGCATCATGGCTTCATATTCGAGTAATTCTTTTAGAATAGTTTCATATTCTTGGAGATTATCTCGATTTAATTTGTAGGTATGACGAGCAGTTCCAGATACACATGGTTTTAAAACCGTTTCATGCCAATCTAAGGTTTCATGAAGTTCTTGCAATGTAGTAGTTGTTCCTTGCTCAATAAAATAGGATTCTGCAATATGTAACCCTTTTACTTCAAGATCTAAAAGATAATGTTTGTCAATATTCCAATGAATAATATCTAAAGAATTGATGAGCTTGGTTTGCTTAGAAACACTATTAAGCCATGTTGAAAATTCTGGAAATCTGTAAAAATAGTCCCGTACTTCTGAAAATAATAGCTCTTGCTTTAGACCAATTAAAATCTGGATGATCCCAAGTTAATCGTAGAGAAGATAGACCTTCAGCTTCGATGGCTTCTTTTAAAATAGTATCTTCAATAAAGCCAGATTGTTCAGAACCATCCTCATCAAATTGATGTATATTTTTTTGGTCTGTGAGTATAACAATATCTGTCATTCTCTTACTAATTAATTTCTACTGTTGAGGTAAGGTCTGTTTTCGCCTTTTATATGGTCAATTTCAATACCTAGAAAAAGAAGCTTGTGAAAGGTTGGCAGTTGCGCACCGCTTTCAGTGGTGGTCCAATCGGTCCAACTGGCTTCAAGACCATCAATTGGTAAAATAGATGTCCACATTTTAAAGCTTTTTGGTTTTCCTTGGTCGTCAAATTCCCAGAGGTAAGAATCACCAGGCGTAGAGCCTCCAGAAGTATAAGTGACTAATAAACCGTCTTTGCCATTGGCAAGTTTTACTATAGAGCGTTCAACACCATCATCAAAGACCTTATAAGGAGCAACCAGCCAAAAAGAATCATTGTTAAAATAATCAAGCGCCTTTTGAACCAGCTCGTCACGTTTTTCACCAACTACATTAAAACTATGTACAGCTGCTTGACTGCGCTCTAGATATTTTAAATGTAAATCTACTTTAAACTGTTTCCATTGTACAGTACATATATTATTGTACTTGTCCCATTTATATAAGTGTCGCTTTTTAAAGGACCATTCAATGTAATCTGTCGCTTTAAATGCTTCATAGTCCAGAGCATTCAACATGTTTTGAGCAAGCACATCAGCTTGTTCACTTTGAATTCCTTTTGGTAAATCTTCATTGTATTTAAAATATAAAAAGCCAAAAAACAGCAACGTAGGAAGCGTCAAGAAAATGACAGTTCCAGCAGTTATTTTTAATATTTTTTTGGTTTTCATAAACTAAACTTAAATAGATACAAGTAATTTGAGATGCAAATTTCATGTATAAATTTCACATGGTCAATAAATTTCGGCAAAATACTAAAAAGTTTATATGATATTCCTAATCGCTTCTTTTTCGCTTAAAGGTTTTAGTACATTTGACCTTACAAAGTTTAAAACAGACTCAGGATTTGTTTTGCCATATTCACGCAAAGCCCAACCAATGGCTTTTTGAATAAAGAATTCTTCAGAGTGTCTGTGTTCTATACAAAGTTTATAAAAAAGGGCTTCATCAGTATTGTTTTTATACCCTTATTGAAATAGAATAGCACTTCGGTTTAACCACATATTCTCTGATGTTGAAAACTTTGAAATTACAGTTTCAGTTTCTTCAGGAAATTGTTTTAAATAGCCTCCAAGAATTTGTTTGGCAATAAAATCGACGGTGTCCCACCAAGAATTGGTTGTGATGAAAAATTCAATCTGTTTGATATCTTCTTTGCAATATTTTTTTCTGAGGAGTTTTTCGAACAATTCTACACCACAATGTTGTAATTCTCTATAATTGGCTGTGAATAGTTCTTCTGAAATGGTTCTGATATTAGTGTTTACTTCTTTTTTATGATTGGTAACAGCTTCTTTGAGTAACTCTCGTCTTAATTTGGTTTTAATACCATAGAGTTCAAATTTATTTCTGAGATATGCTTTCATTTGAGCTGCATATTCCGAATTGGAATTTGCTTCTAGTAATGCAGTAAGTTCTTTTATGAACGACATTGTATTGTATTTTATTATAATTGTGGATTCCTGCCTGTTCAGGAATGACAAAACTGATTTAATAACCAATAGCAGTATCGTCACCTCTATGGTCCGCACCGCCTTCTAGTTTGGCATCTTTCAGCACTAAAATCGCATTTACTTTTCCAATAACAGGAGAACGTTCTTCATTTGTAGTATAACCTAATTGTTGTAAGCTATCAATAGTTGATTTTGGGAATGAGTTAGGCTCAAACAATACAACATCTGGCAACCATTGATGATGAAAACGAGGTGCATTGACAGCTTCTTGCATGGTCATACCATGTTCATGGACATTAAGTATCGTTTGCAATACAGAAGTGATAATCGTTGAGCCACCAGGAGTACCAACACTCATAAGTAATTTTCCATCTTTCTCAACAATAGTTGGTGTCATAGAGCTTAGCATACGTTTTTCTGGTGCAATGCTATTAGCTTCAGCTCCAATTAATCCAAACATGTTTGGTTCACCTGGTTTGCTGCTAAAATCGTCCATTTCGTTATTTAAGAAAAAGCCTAATTCATTGCAATAAAGCTTAGAGCCAAATCCTCCATTTAAAGTTGTTGTAGCTGAGATAGCATTTCCAAATTTATCAATAATAGAGTAGTGGGTTGTTTCCATACTTTCAACTACCATAATTTCTCCGTGAGAAACTTCACTTGATTTGGTTGCTTGATCAAACGAGAACGATGACATACGATCTTTTAAATAATCGTCGCTTATTAATTCATCACTAGGAATATCAATAAAGTCTGGATCACCTAAATAGTAACTTCTATCTGCATAAGCACGACGTTCAGCTTCTGTGATAACTTGAATTGCTTTTAAACTGTTTGGACCATAATCTGAAAGATTATAAGGCTCAATCATTTTCATGATTTGCGCTAAGCAAACGCCACCACTTGAAGGAGGTGACATTGAGATGATTTTTAAATTGTCATATTCAAAAGCTACTGGAGTTCGCCATTGTGCTTCGTATTTTGCTAGATCTTCTACAGTGATAATACCTCCATTGTCTTGCATGAACTTGGCAATTTTTTTTGCCGTTTTACCTTTGTAAAATTCATCACGACCATTAAACATAATGGCTTTTAATGTATTGGCTAAAGCTGGATATTTCACAGTATCGTTTGCTTTCCAAACACCGTCAAACACAGTTCCATTTGTATTGACTTCAGCAAAATCTGTTTGGTATTTTTTAATGCGTTCTTCTTGTTTTTTGGTAACAACCACACCTCGCTCAGCCAATTCAATAACAGGTTTTAGAATATCTTCAATAGGTAATGTTCCAAATTTTTCATGAGCAGCAAAAACGCCTGCAATAGTCCCAGGGATTCCAACTGCCATAGCACCTTTAGTACTCATTCCAGGAATAACATTCCCTTCTTCGTCTAAATACATGTCTTTTGTTGCTGCTAATGGTGCTTTTTCTCTGTAATCTAAACCACCAATTTCTCCAGTATTTAATCGATATACCATAAAACCACCACCACCAATATTCCCTGCATAAGGATAAGCAACAGCTAGAGCTAATTCAGTGGCTGCCATAGCGTCGAAAGCATTTCCACCTTTTTCAAGAATTGCAATTCCTATTCTAGAAGCTTCTACACGAGCAGAAACAACCATACCATTTTGAGCGATAAGACCTCTTTGAGACTCATCAACAAGCGATTTAACCTCAGTTTTTTTACAAGTAATAAATGCCGTAAGTACAAATAAAATTAGTGCAAACTTTCTCATTGCTAGTTTTTAGTTGAATTAATGTTGTGAAGATAATATTTTTAGTTTGTCTTTTGAAAATGTGATGAGATCTTCAAAAAACACAGTAAATTCTGTTTCAAATTCGTTGTAAAAATCTTCTAGTTCTTTAACTGCCAGATTCATTTTAGAGCGGTTCTTGGTTCGTCTGTTCATACCTTCCAATACTTTTTGAATCCCATCAATAGACTTATAACTCAATAACCAATTATCCGAAATCATATAAGGCATCATATGTTGAATTCGCGATGGTAATATGTTATAATTATCTTCAAGGGAATCATAAAATTCATCACAATATGCATCTAGTGGAATGTCGGAATAAGTACTCCAATTTTTCGCCAAAAAATGATCATATAAAATATCGACAATAATACCAGAATAATGACTATACTTTTCGTGTAGTCGTTTGGTGCTTTTTCTTACAGTTTTATGTGCATCAGTAAAAGTATCTACCTCTCGATGCAGTAGAATACCAATCTGAATATTCTTAGGATAATTTTTATATTTTTTTCCTTTGACACCATCAGCTATAAAATTACCAATGGTTACCATTTCGTTGTCACCAGAAAGGTAAATATGTGCTAAATAATTCATTGGTGTAATTTACAAATTACGATATAAGAAATACGATTTTGAAATGGTATATTTGTGTTTTAATTTGAAAAATTTATATGACACTTATAAAATCTATATCAGGAATTAGAGGAACTATTGGAGGAAGCGTGGGAGATAACCTTACACCAATTGATGCGGTAAAATTTGCATCAGCTTATGGAACTTGGTTGAAACAACAACGTAATAAAGAAGATTATAGAGTCGTTGTTGGACGTGATGCGAGGATTTCTGGTGATATGATTCAGAATTTGGTAATGAATACCTTGGTTGGCCTTGGAATTCATGTGATTGACTTAGGATTGTCTACAACACCTACTGTTGAAGTTGCAGTGCCAATGGAACATGCTGATGGAGGCATTATTTTAACGGCGAGTCATAATCCAAAACAATGGAATGCTTTAAAGTTGTTAAATGCAAAAGGTGAGTTTTTAAATGGCAAAGAAGGACAATTAATTTTAGATATTGCTGAGTCCGACAACATGAATTTTTCTGATGTTGATAGTTTAGGAAAAATCACTAAAAATGAAGCTTATATTGAGATGCATATTGATGAGGTTTTAAATTTACCATTGGTAAATGTTGAAGCTATTGAAAAGGCAAATTTCAGAGTTGTTGTTGATGGTGTAAATTCAACAGGAGGAATTGCGATACCAAGATTATTAGAACGATTAGGTGTTCATGCTGTAAAATTATATTGCACACCAAATGGACAATTTCCACATAATCCTGAGCCTTTAAAAGAACACCTAATAGATTTATCAGAATTGGTAGTTAAGGAGCGAGCAGATTTTGGAATTGTAGTAGATCCTGATGTTGATCGTTTAGCTTTTGTGAGTGAAGATGGAGAGATGTTTGGAGAAGAATATACGTTGGTAGCTTGTGCAGATTATGTATTGAGTCAAACACCAGGAAGTACTGTTAGTAATATGAGTTCATCAAGAGCGTTAAGAGATGTCACGGAAGCACATGGTCAAACTTATCAAGCAAGTGCTGTAGGTGAAGTGAATGTGGTTGAATTAATGAAACAAAATAATGCCATTATTGGAGGTGAAGGAAATGGCGGTATTATTTACCCAGAATCGCATTATGGACGTGATGCTTTAGTTGGAGTAGCTTTATTTTTAAGTTTACTTGCAGAAAGGAATGTGTCTGTAAGTACTTTACGAGCAAGTTATCCTTCTTACTTTATGAGTAAAAAGAAAATTCAATTAACTCCAGAATTGGATGTTGATGCTGTTTTAGAAGCGATGAAAAATAGTTATACTAATGAGGATATTACAATTATTGATGGTGTGAAAATAGATTTCGCAGAGAATTGGGTACACTTGCGAAAAAGTAATACAGAACCAATTATTAGAATCTATACAGAAGCAAAATCACAAAGTGAAGCTGATGCGTTGGCTGATAAGATTATAGGAGAGATTAAAGAAGTGGCTAATATTTAGTAAATTTAGAGTCAGTTAATACGAAGAAGATGATAACTACAGAAGCAAAAACATCACATAAGTCGGAATTGGAGCAATATTTTAAAGCGTTTAGAAATAATATTATAGGCGTTGATTTAGAATTTGAATCACCTTATGGAATTAAAAAAATGATTTATACAGACTGGACTGCTTCTGGGCGTTTGTATGGACCTATTGAAGAGAAAATGATGGATGATTTTGGTCCTTATGTGGCCAATACTCATACAGAAACAACTGAGTCTGGTACTGCAATGACCATTGCTTATCATAAAGCAAAGCATATTATTAAGAAGCATGTTAATTGTAATGAAGATGATGTATTGATTGTTTCTGGAACAGGAATGACAGGAGTTGTCAATAAATTCCAACGTATTCTTGGTTTGAAAGTACCTGAAAACTTAGCAAAGTATACTGATATTCCTGATGATATAAAGCCAGTTGTGTTTATCACTCACATGGAACACCATTCTAATCAGACATCGTGGTTAGAAACTATGGCGAAGGTTGAGGTGATTCCACCTTGTTCTGAAGGCTTGTTTTGTATGGATAATTTAAAGGAACTTCTTAAAAAATATAAGGATACACCGTTGAAAATTGCTTCTATTACTGGAGGCTCTAATGTTACTGGAATTCAAACTCCATATCATGAAATTGCTAAAGTAATGCATGAGCATGGAGGCGTTTGTTTTGTTGATTTTGCGTGTGCTGCACCTTATGTTGATATAGATATGCATCCTGAAGATGAAGACGCTTATTTAGATGCTATTTTCTTTTCACCACATAAATTTCTTGGAGGGCCAGGAACTTGTGGTGTGTTAGTATTCAATAAGAAATTATATCATAATATGATTCCTGATTGTCCAGGAGGAGGAACTGTTAGCTGGACAAATCCTTGGGGAGAACACAAGTATTTTGATAATATTGAAGATAGAGAAGATGGTGGAACTCCAGGATTTCTGCAAACCATTAAAACTGCGTTAGCTGTCAAACTAAAAGAACAAATGGGAGTAGAGCAGATGCTAGAGCGAGAACATGAAATTTTGGAACAAGTTTTTAACATGCTTGGCGATGTTCCAAAAATTAATATTCTAGCACCACAGCATACTGATAGGCTAGGTGTTATTTCTTTCTACATTGATGACTTACATTATAATTTGGGTGTAAAATTACTTAATGATCGTTTTGGTATTCAAACTAGAGGAGGTTGTAGTTGCGCTGGGACTTATGGTCATTTTCTACTGCATGTTGATCAGCAAACATCAAATGAATTAACCAATGAAATTTCTATTGGTGATTTAGCAAGAAAACCAGGTTGGATTCGCATGTCTATTCATCCAACAACAAGTTGTGCGGAGATTGAGTATGTATGTAAGAGTATTATTGAATTATCAAAAAACCATGAAGAATGGTTGAAGGATTATGATTATGACAGATACACAAATGAGTTTGTACATAATTCTTTCAAGGCCACTAAAAGAGATAAAGCTATAGATGGTTGGTTTGAACTTTGATTAGAGATATTTCTCTGGAACGCTATCTTTATGCTTCCAACGCTTGTGAGTCCATAAATAATATTCAGGAGCTTCATAAATTTGTTTCTCAAGTAGTTTAATAAATGCTTCGGTAATTTGATAACCTTCAAATTCATTTGGGTTTTCAGCTATGGTTGTAAAGGTAGTTTCATAAAAACCTCGTTTTAATTTTTTGACACCAAAAAAAACGACAGACATGTCTAGCTGTTTTGCTAGCATTTCGGCTCCTGTATGAACAGGTACCTTAATTCCCATGAAATTGGCCCAATGAAATGTTTTATACACTTTAGGTGATTGGTCTGAAGCAAATCCATTCATAGTTAATTCACCATTATGTTTTGCTTTTATTAAGGTCGGAATTGATTCTTTAGTAGTAATTAAATAGCTGTTATAACGTGCTCTTATACGTTTTATCAATCTGTCAAAATATTTATTAGCAAGACGTTTATAAATGGCGTATCCTTTAAAATTTACATATCGTTGCAGAATAAAAATCCATTCAAAATTTGCATAATGACCACACATAAGGACAACACTCTTATGTTGATTTTCAAATTGTTTTAACTCATCTACATTGGTAAATTTAAAACGCTTTTTCATTGTAGATTCCGAAATGGTCATTGATTTGATTGACTCAAGAATCATGTCACACAAATGATGGAAGAATTTTTTAACAATGGTTTGAATTTCTTTTTCTGATTTTTCAGGAAACACCAATTTCAAATTAGCTTTGACTACTTTTTTTCTGTAACCAATGATATGGTAAACTAAAATGAATAAGCCATCTGAAAACGCATAGAGCAAGCGAAACGGAAGTATAGAAATTAGCCATAAAAAAGGATAAATTATGACGTAAGCTAAAAATTGCATTATTTAGTTTTAGATTTGCAACTGCAAATATATGCTATATTTGGTTTTTAACGTTTACACTTTATGGGCAATTTAGATTTAGTAACCATTTTAATCATTGGAATCAATGTGATTATTTCTATAAAAGGTTTCAATGACTTTTCTTTTTTTGAAAAACACAAGTTCAATATTGGAGGCATTCGCCGTGGTGAGCAAATAAGAATGATCGCTTCTGGTTTTTTGCATGCTGATGAAATGCATTTGTTTTTCAATATGTTCACGTTATACTTTTTTGCAGATGTGGTAATAGGGTATTTAGGAGCTATAAATTTTTTATTAGTGTACTTTGGAAGTCTTATTGTTGGTAATTTATTGTCTTTCTATTTTCATAAAAACGAATATCATTACAGTGCTGTAGGTGCAAGTGGTGCAGTTACAGGTGTTTTATATTCAGCAATTTTATTGAATCCAGATATGAAATTGTATATGATGTTTATACCTATTGCAATTCCAGCTTATATTTTTGGTATTGGTTATTTGCTATACTCTATTTATGGTATGAAAAATAGTGTTGGCAATATTGGCCATGATGCTCACTTTGGAGGTGCCATTGGAGGCTATGTAATAACGTTAATTTTGGCCACGTGGTTATTTAAAGAAAACTTATTGATGGTTGGTTTACTTGCAGTGCCAATTGTATTACTTTATATATTGCGAAAAACTGGTAAAATATAATACTTAAACTTAATCTAAAAGTTCAGCAATTTTATTTTCAAGCGCTTGACCTCTTAGTTTCTTAGCTATAATAATTCCATTTTCATCTAAAACAAATGTAGCAGGAATAGAGTTTATATTATAAAGTTCTGCAACTGGATCTCTAAAATACATCAAACTAGATACCTGATGCCAAGGTAAATTATCATCTTTAATAGCTTTTAACCATTGTTGTTTAGGGTCAGATTGATTACTTCTTCCATCTAATGAAACACCAATAATCTCTAAACCTTTTTCATGATACTTTTCATAAATACGTACAAGGTTAGGGTTTTCTCTTCTACATGGTCCACACCATGCGGCCCAAAAATCTATAATAGTTACTTTACCTTTTATATCTTCAAGAGAAACCATTTCTCCATTTGGTTTTGCTGACCTAAAGTTAGGTGCTTTTTTTCCAATGCTAATTAATTCTTCACGTTCTTTTATCGCAACAAAAGAGTTCAGTTTTTGACCAATAAATTTATTAGCAGCATTTTTGTTAATGACATCATTTAGAGCAGTAATATTTTGCTTGAAGCGTCTAAGATTTTGATTGCCTCCAATAATTTGAGTTTCTAATATGAGCAAAGAAACATCCAAATCTGCATTTGCGTCAATGAAATCATGAGGGTAATCTATTTGTTTTTGTCTAATTGTTTGAAAATCAATATGTTTAGTTTCGTACAAGGCAGTATCGCCATTTTGCTTGGCAGCAATTCTTTCATTTCTTAATTTAGTCACATCAGTGTTTAGGTTTCTAAATTTTTGCTTGTATTCATTAAAGGCATCATTGTTTTTTGTGCCTTTAACTTTTGAATATTGTAAACTGTCTTTATAAAGTTCAATGTCCAATTCCCCAGGCTCCAAAACAAAAGCCAGACTCCCTTGTACACCATTTACGCTAAGAACACGTATTGCGGCACTATTTACTTTTCCTGTAAAAGTAAACTGCTCATTTACAACCATTGCAGTATCTATATTAATTTCCTGTCTTCTGTTATCAATAATTTTGATGTGAGCACGTATGCCATTCAAAACACCTGGAGCAGAGACGTTAATGTTATAAGTGTTTGGTGGTAATGGTTCTTTTTTTTCACAAGAAACCAATAATGTAAGAAGAGATAAAAGGACAAGATACTTTTTCATAAGCTTTTTTATTTTTAGCTATTGATATTTTATAGCTAGGTGATTTTTTCTGCAAATATAAGCGATAATACGATTTTTGACCAAAAAAAACTTATGAACCCACGAAATAAGGTGTTATAATTCTGTTAAACTATCATTTTTGCTACTTTTGCCAAAAATGTGTTCACATGATTGATGACAATTGTATTATTGCTTTGGCTACTGCTTCAGGTTCTGGAGCCATTGCTGTTATTCGAATTTCGGGTAAGGATGCAATTGCCGTATGTGATAAACATTTTAAATCTGTAACAAACAAATCGCTTGTAAAGCAAAAAACGCACACTATACATTTGGGGCATATTATTAAAAATGGTAAAGAGCTAGATGAAGTATTAGTTTCTGTTTTTAAAAACCCTAACTCTTATACAGGTGAAAATGTCGTTGAAATCTCATGTCACGGAAGTTCATTTATACAGCAAGAAATCATACAGTTGTTCTTAAGAGCTGGTTGTAGAGTTGCTAATCCAGGTGAATTTACATTACGCGCTTTTTTAAATGGAAAATTAGATTTAAGCCAAGCAGAAGCTGTTGCAGATTTAATAGCTAGTGATAATGAAGCGTCTCATCAAATTGCCATGCAGCAAATGCGAGGTGGTTTTAGTAATGAAATAAAAGCACTCCGAGATGAGTTACTAAATTTCGCTTCGCTTATTGAGTTGGAGTTAGATTTTGCTGAGGAAGATGTTGAGTTTGCAAACCGAGATGACTTTAAAAGTTTAATAGAGCGCATAGTAAATGTGTTAAAGCATTTAATTGATTCTTTTGCTATTGGAAATGTTATAAAAAACGGAATTCCGGTTGCTATTGTCGGTGAGCCTAACGTAGGAAAGTCTACACTTTTAAATGCTTTACTAAACGAGGACAAAGCAATTGTTAGTGATATTGCTGGCACAACACGCGATGCTATTGAAGACGAATTAAATATTGGAGGGATAGGATTTAGGTTTATTGATACAGCTGGAATTAGAGATACAAAGGATATTGTTGAAAGTATTGGTATAAAGAAAACTTTTGAAAAAATAGACCAATCTCAAGTAATTATCTATTTGTTTGACGGTTTTAATAGTATAGAAAATTTGCAGCAAGTAAAGATTGAAATTGAGAAAATAAAAAACAAAAACCCTCTCAAGCCACTCATTATTATTGCCAATAAAATAGATAGACTGGATGATATTCAGCTAGCCAAGTTAACCACAGAAATTGTAGATGTTAACTTGTTATCTGCAAAAACCGGTTTTGGTGTTGATAGCTTAAAAGATAAATTGTTAAATTTTGTCAATACAGGAGCATTGAGAAACAATGAAACCATTGTTACGAATTCACGACATTATGATGCATTATTGAAAGCACTTGAGGAAATTCAAAAAGTACAGCAAGGTATGGATGCTAATTTATCTGGAGATCTGTTGGCTATTGACATTAGGCAAGCCCTTTACCACTTTGGTGAGATTACTGGTGAGATTACGTCAGATGACTTATTAGGTAATATTTTTGCTAACTTTTGTATTGGAAAGTAAATAATGATAATATAAGAAATTTTATAATAATATATATCATTAAATCAGTTATTTACAATAATATATTTTTCTTTTGATTTCTTTTGTTTTTACATTTTTGTAAATTTGTTACAACTTAATTACAATATCACTTTTAATATTGTAAAAATTGTAAAATATTAATTTATGAAAGTCAAAGTTGTAGAAAGGAAAGTTAAACGTGGTATTTCTTTAATTCTTGAAATTTATTGGGGTTATCAAAAGGATGTAGATGGAAAGGTTAGGCATAATAGAGAGTTTAAAAAACTTGATTTATATCTAATCGAGAACCCTCGAACTTCAGATGAAAGAAAGCGTAATAAACAAATGCGAACTTTAGCTGAAAGCATTAGAGCTAAAAAAGAAGTTGAGATTCAAAGTGGTAAATACGGTTTTAGAAACCCAAATCAAAAAAAGATAAAGCTATTTGATTACTTCTATAAGTTAATGGAGGAAAGAAAAGAGAATAAGGGTAATTATGGCAATTGGGAAAGCTGTCTAAAGCATTTAAAAAGTTATTGCCATGAAAGTACTTTGCTTACTGATGTTGATGTAGACTTTATTGAAGGGTTTAAGAAACATCTTCTTACTCAAAAACTTACTAAAAGTGATAAAGTTTTAGCTATTAATTCTGCAAGTTCTTATTTCAATAAACTTAGGAGTTGTATTAATCAGGCATACAATGATGATTTAATACTTAAGAATCCTGTTAAGAAAGTTAAGAGTATTAAAGGGGAAGAAACCCAAAGGGAATATTTAACTGAAGATGAAATTAAACTTTTGGCTAAAACCGATTGTAGATATGAGGTTTTAAAAAGAGCATTTCTATTTTCTTGTTATACAGGTTTACGTTGGTCAGATGTAAATAAACTAACTTGGGATGAGCTCAAAAAGGAAAATGAAGGGTATAAAATCATTTTCAAGCAAAAGAAAACTAAAGGACAAGAATATTTACATATTAATGACACGGCAAGAAAGCTAATGGGAGATAGGAGAGAAGCTTCTGAAAGAGTTTTTAAAGGGTTGAGGTATAATACTCAATGGAACTTGGCTTTAGACCAATGGGCGTTAAAAGCGGGTGTTAAGAAACACATAACCTTTCATACGGCAAGACATAGTAATGCTACTTGGTTGTTAAATAAGGGCGTAGATTTATATGTAGTAATGAAAATTCTTGGGCATAAAGATATTAGAACAACACAAGTATATGCTAAGATTGTTGGGGAAAGGCTTAAAGAAGCAATGGATAGATTACCTAATTTAGAAATTTATTTAGATGATTGATTTTTCAAATTATAATACTAAACAAATAGAGCAACTATTTGAGGACAACATCATTCAAACAGAATTGATAGATGTTTTAGATTCTAATATGAAGAAACTAAAAAATAAGAGGAGTATTTTAGTATATAATTCTGATTTGTTATCTAGTTTTCTAAATGAAATAAATAAGATTTCAGATATTAATGCTCAAGTTGAATGTGATATTGAATTTAACTTAATTTTGGATAGGTACTCATTTCAGTATGAGGATAAAAAGGCTTATAAAAACTTTATAATTAAAGAGATTTCTATTTTGCAAAATCTACTTATTGGACTTACTCCAGATAATTTATTTCTAAATCAAGAGGAGTTTAATTGTTATGTTAAAACATACATAACAATTGAAGATATGGTGTTGTTTAAAAACAAAAACCTCGTTTTACTCAATAATCAGAAATATAAAGATTTAATATCCGAAAGAATAAGTGTTTTAAAATTAAAACTACTTATTGAGAAATTAAATAAAACTTTGAACAAACATTCTGAAAAGGAATTAGTAAGGGTTACTTTTAGATGGCTTAAGTCAGATAGAAGTTTGGAAGAGTTATATAATAATGTAAATGATCTATATATTAATCCAGTTTCCTTTGAAGAATTTAAACAGATATTCGATCACCAACCAATCAAAAAGAATTTTCAATTACTGATTTGGAAGTCTACATTAACAACCCTTGTTTATTTTATGAGAGGGTTAATTGAAAACGGTTTTGTAATGGCAGGTTTTGATGAAACAAAAAATTCTTATAAAATACCTCATACACAAATTGCAAGTTGTTTCTTAAAAAAAGATGGGAAAAGTTATTTTAAATCTTCATCTTTAAAATCAACATTAACAAAATTTGATACCAAAGATAATTCGGTTAAGTATAAGTTTTTTGATTCTCTTTTTGAGGATTTAAAAAAGTTTACCCAATAGTTTACCTTGTATTAATAAGTAAACCTAATCCTTTCTTTTTATTTCTTTTTTTGCCCTGTATACATAATTAACAGCCGGCTGTTTCATTTAATAATTTAAAGGAAACAACAATGGAAAATGAAATTCTTCAAAAACTAAAAAGCATTGAGGGTGTATTGCTAATGCAAGATGTCTTAAGAAAACCTATTTTATCGCTAAAGGAAGCAGCTCTTTATTTAGGGATATCTAAGTCAACTTTATACAAGATGACTTTTGACAATAAGATAAGTCATCACAAACCTTCTGGAAAGCTTATTTATTTTCAACGGAAAGACTTGAATAACTATCTATTAAGGAACAGAGTTAAATCTAATGATGAATTAGAATCTGAAATCGAATCAAGATTATTGTAAAAACTAAACTCCTTAGTCTAGTTGCAAAAGTGACTAAGGAGTTTTTAATGTATTTTAATATGAATACTAACAACAAATTTATACAAATTCCTGAAATAGTATATAAAAGTAAAGTTGGTTCAACAGCTTGTTTGGTGTATGGATTGATATACGCTTTTAGTCAAAAAAGGGGATATTGTTTTGCTCGTAACATTACTTTACAAAAAGAATTAGGGATATCAAAACCTACTATCGAAAGGTCATACAGACGATTAATTGAAAATGGTTTTCTTGAACGAGAAATTGTAAAAGATTCTTTTGGTAAATCAATAAGAAAATTTAAACCTTTGATATCAATAGAAAAATCAAAAGTGACACCTAAAGGTATCAAAAATAATACTCGAAAAGGTATCAAAAATGATACAGATTATAGTATTAACTCTTATAATAAAAAGAATAAATCAATAGATAGATTTTCTTTTAAATCAGATTTTGAAAAAGAGATTATGGATTATTTAATTATGATGATTGAATGTTTTAATAAAAGACATTTAAAAGAATCAAAATTTAAAATTGATGATGGAGAAAGAAAATACGATAATCTATTATTTAATACTTTTATTGATTATGTAGGTGAAGAAAGGTTTAATTCAATGACTAAGATTAATGATATGTTCTTTATCTATTTAGGGCATTTCTACGCTCATTTGAAAAAGAAAATTAATAAAAAGAGTGATAGATATTATCCAAATAGATTTAAATATTTTGAATTAATGGGAGTGAATTTTGCAAATTCACAAGTAAAGGATTTTAACCTAATAGAGTTTAAAGAGGAGTTATTTGGCAATGATGATTTTGACCCAGATGCTAATTCAATCTATAATTGGATGTATATTAATGAATAGTTTAAAATATCAGTGAAACTAAATTAAAATTGTTTCATAAAAAAGAGTGCAAGCTTTGTAATTTACCTTTTTATGGTTCAAAATTCAATATATATCAACGATGGTTAATCATTTGAAGTTTATCTTAAAATAAAAAGTAGATGGCAATGACATCATGTATAGATAATAATTTAACATGTATAGTCTTCACCTTTTTGACTGTCCTTTTTAAGTGATATATTTGTTTTTAGATAAAAACTATTATATAGAAGAAAAACATATTTGACATATTAGTGAAGCGTTAGCTTTTTAGGTATTAGAAAATCGCCAAAATTTGAATATCCACCTATAAATAAGTATAACGTTCACGCTAGAAATGGCGTGGACTGTTCTTATTGGTGGATAGGTGTTTGGCGATGCCTCTGATACTATAAGTTTCAGATCCACGCTTATTATTTTACAAACTTATTCTTTTGGAGCTGGAGAATACTAAATTTCAATCTTATGAATAAAAGTTCCAAATACCTCAACATTCTTTCAATTGTGATAGCCATAGTTTTACTGTTATACGCATTATTTAATTTTATTGATAATAAATTTTCGGCTTTCTTAATTTTGATAGGTGCAGTAATAGTTAGCCCTTTATCAAAATTGCTTTTCAAATCGATGAGTAAGAATAAATTGAGATTTCTTCGAGTTGGTGTTCCAATACTTACAATTTTGCTGGGTACTATTTTAAGTGTTACTACTCATGAAAATCAAGAAATTGATTTGGCAAGAAAGTATTTAAAAGCTCATCCAGAGTTAGTTTTTTTAAAACAGATAGATACACTAAGGTATTATGAAAACTATTTCTCTGGCGCATACGAGAATGATTCTGATGAAGCCTATTTACAAAAGCTTTTAAATAGTAAAATACAATCTTCACAATTTTTAAGAGGGAGCTTCAAAAAGGAAGTTGATTCTGCATTAAATATTACCAAAGTTATATTCTCTCCAGAAATAGGTGTTACCGATACTCTAATTAATGAATTTCAAATCAAGTTTGAAAATAAATTTATTAAAGATTATGATATAGTTTTTGAGATTGATAAAAAACAAAACATTAAAAGTGTTAGTTCAATAGTTTCTTTTAGCAATTTAGAAAAAAAGGAATTTACAAGTGAAAATAAAATAAGACTTTCAAACTATATCAATCAGAAACAAATTGAGAATCAGACGAAATACATTAATGCACGTTTGAATATGCTACAACGTGTTAAAATCGAGAAAGAGTTTGTTGAAAATTGTTTTAATGCTTGGAATGGTAGTCATATTGCTTTAGTTAGATTAGTAAAAGAAAATATGCATGACCCAAAAAGTTTTGAGCATGTTGAGACTTCATATAAGATATTAGGAGAGGAAGCATTGATTATTATGAAATATAGAGGACATAATAAGTTAGGAGTATTGGTTCTAAATCAAGTTGAAGTGAAAGTAAATATTAAAGATTGTCAAAACATTATTGAAATAAATCATTAAAAAAATTGACGATACTATTCCAATCTAAATATATCCATCGAATAATAGTAATTGTTGCAGCTACTGCTGTTATAATTCTACCATATTGGCTTAAGAACCTAATAACAACATTATTCCAACCTCTAGAACTGTTTACTAAAATAGTATTTAAATCTTGAGTGACTAAGGGCCCTTTTTTCAAATATTTTAAATCTTTTTTTGGAATAGTCCAATCGTTGGTTAGTTGGTATTTCATATGATACCCCCTTATTGGCATATTATCACTTTTTATTGGGTATGAATAAACAATACTATCCTTTTGACCCCAACGTTGTTTAATCCACCAATAAAATTCCCAAACTGTATGTTTCTTTTTCCAAAAAAAATCTTTTACACTATTCCAAAACCCTATAGGTTTAATCCTTATTATTTCTTGTGTTTTAGGAACAATTTGCCAATACTCATTTAGGTCGGTATATGCTTTTTCAACTCTTCTAGTTTGTTCAGGTGTCCACTTAGCCATTGTTAAGTTTTTAGTAAAGCTAATTATATTTATTTACATATCACTTATTTAAACACCCGAGCTAAAAAAGGAAGTTTTTTCATTGGAAAAATTCAGAATAATCGTATTTTTTGAGATTTAACTAACCAACTATATTGAAAAAGCTAAATGTCTGAAGAACAAAAACTAATACTACAGCAGAAGTTATGGGCTATTGCAAATCTTTTGCGTGGTAAAATGAATCCTGACGATTATAGAGATTATATATTAGGATTCATTTTTTATAAATACTTGTCTGAAAAACAATACTTATATGCCAACCAATTATTAGAAGGAGAACAAGTAACTGATTTTACTAAAGTAATAGATGAGGAAACTCTTGAAGTTATTCGAGAAGAATCACTAATTAAATTAGGTTATTATTTAGAGCCAAAAGAACTGTTTGAAGCTGTTGTAACAAAAGGTAAAGCAGAAGTTGAAGGAGAAAGCACTTATATTTTAGATGATTTGCAAGAAGTACTTAATCATATTGAGCAAAGTACAATGGGAAATGAATCGGAAGATGATTTTTCTGCGTTATTTGAAGATTTAGATTTGACTTCTACTAAATTAGGTAGAACAGTTGGAGCAAGAAATGAAGTTATTGTAAAAATAATCAATGAGTTATCGAGTATTGATTTTAAGTTAGAAGAAATAGATTCTGATGTTTTAGGTGATGCTTATGAGTATTTGATTGGTAAATTTGCGGCTGGAGCAGGAAAAACAGCAGGAGAGTTTTATACACCTCAAAAAGTTTCTACTATTCTTGCAAAAATTGTAACAACTGGTAAGACTAAAATAAAATCAGTTTATGACCCAACGTGTGGTTCTGGTTCACTTTTATTACGAGTAGCTAGAGAAGCAGATGTAAGTGAGTTTTATGGACAAGAATTAAACCGAACTACTTATAATTTGGCTCGAATGAACATGATTCTTCATGATGTGCATTATAGAGAGTTTGATATAAGACAAGAAGACACTTTAGAAGAACCTCAACATTTAGATAAACGATTTGAGGCTGTTGTGGCAAATCCGCCATTTTCTGCTCATTGGAAAGGGAATAAAAATGCTCTTAATAGTACTGATGAACGGTTTAGTCAATTTGGTAAGTTAGCGCCAAACACCAAAGCAGATTATGCTTTTGTAAAGCATATGTATTATCAACTAGCCGATAATGGTATCATGGCATGTATTTTGCCTCATGGTGTTTTATATAGAGGTGCAGCGGAAGGTGCAATTAGAAAATATCTAATTGACGAATTAAATGCACTAGATGCAGTTATTGGTTTGCCGTCAAATATTTTCTTTGGGACTTCAATACCAACTTGCATTTTAGTTTTAAAAAAATGTAGAGAAGCTGATGACAATATTGTTTTTATAGATGCAAGTACAGAAGGGCATTATGAAAAAATTAAAAGCCAAAATGAGTTGCGAGATATTGATGTTGAAGATATTGTAAGAACCTATCGCAATAGAGAACCTAATGATAAATATAGTAGCATCGTAACTTTAGATAATGTAAAAGAAAATGATTACAATCTAAATATACCTCGTTATGTAGATACATTTGATGAAGAAGTTATTATAAATTTAGATGAGGTTGCAGAAAAATTAAATACAATAGAAAATGATTTAGCTGTTGTAGATGAAGAAATTACAGGTTATTGTGCCGAGTTAAATATACCAACACCTTTTTAGTATATGGAAAGTAGTAATATTCAACCAGAATTACGTTTTCCAGAATATACAGACAATTGGATTGAGACTATTCTAGGCAATCCAGATATAACAACTTTTTTAAAAGGAAAAGGAATATCAAAAAATGATATTGATGACAGCGGACAAACTAAATGTATTAGGTATGGAGAATTATATACTCAATATAATGAAGTTATTGAAGATGTAATATCAAGAACAAATATTCCTATAGAAGATTTAGTATTTAGTGAAGTTAATGATGTTATAATACCTTCATCTGGGGAAACTATTTTAGATATTGCTACAGCATCTTGTGTTATGGAAGAAGGTATAGCCCTTGGTGGGGATTTGAATGTTATTAGGTCTTCTATAGATGGTGTTTTTTTGTCTTATTACTTGAATAGTGTAAAAAAAAGAGCAATTGCTCGGTTATCACAAGGTATTTCGGTAATACATTTGTATAGTACACATTTAAAAACTCTTAAAATAAATATACCTAGTAATGAAGAACAACAAAAAATAGCCAATTTCTTAATAGCTATCAATAAACGTATTAACCTTTTAGAAGAAAAGAAAAAGCAACTTGAGGAATACAAAAAAGGAGTGATGCAAAAAATCTTTAATCAAGAAATTAGATTTAAAGATGATAATGATAACGATTTTCCTGATTGGGAAGAAAAAAAAGTTGATGATGTTTTTGAAGGGTTAAGAGGTAAAGGTTTATCTAAAGATGTAATTGTTGAAAATGGAGAAAGTGATTGTATACTTTATGGTGAATTATTTACAAAGTATTCTGAAGTAATACACAAAATAATTAGTAAAACTAACTCTGAAGAAGGAGTTAAATCTATTAATGGTGACCTATTAATACCAACTTCAACAACAACAACAGGTATAGACTTAGCAAATGTTACTGCTATATTAAAAAATGATGTGCAGTTAGGAGGAGATATTACGATATTAAGAAACAAAATTGAAATTGCCCCTCTTTTTTATGCCTATTATTTGTCTAACTATAAAAAATATGAAATTTCAAGGTTTACTCAAGGCATAACTATAGTTCATTTATATTTTAATCATATAAAAAAGATGCCAATTCATTACCCTGACCCTTTAGAACAAAATAGAATTGGAGAATTTTTATATAAAATAGATGATAAGATATTCAACTTAAAAGAATTAATGATAAAGACATCTTCGTTTAAAGATGCATTATTACAAAGATTATTTGTTTAAATATGATTTTAACAAAAGAAAAAATATTAGCAAATAAAGACAAGATTAATGGTCTTGATGGGTATTCTTTAATTATTGCAGAAATAGAAGATAATCTTACTACAAATCCAGATATATCAATAGAATCTTGTAAGGCTTTGATCGAGGGACTTTGTAAAAAGGCACTAGAAACAGTAAGTGATAAGTATAATTCTAACAAACAATTACGTCAAAATTGTGAAGGAAAAATGTCTGTTTTAATAAAAACAGCTTTTGAAGAAGTTTATTCAAATGGTTTAGAAAAAGAATTGCATAATTCATTATACAATATCATAAAAAATAAAGTTAGAGTTCAAAAATTAATTGATTCTTCTAAAGATGAGTTACTAGAAAATGGTAAAAAAGCAATTAATAAAATTACTGCAATTAGGCATGATAGAGGAGATATTTCACACGGAAGAATATACCCTAAACCTATTGAAAGTGAAATTCATTTAGCTAAATCTATTAAGTCAATTACTGATGGTATTTGCTCTTTCATGATACACGAATTTTCTTTGCAATATCAAGAAAAACTTGAATTATCACGTAGATTAATTTATGAAAATTCAACAGAGTATAATGAATGGTTAGACGAACAAAATGATAGATTGACTACTAAAATTGATTTTAGTAGGCTGTTATTTGATAATAACTATGAAAAATATGAAGAAATCTATTATTTAGATTATTTAGAAAGTACTCAAATTCAAAAAGATGAAGAAGAGGATGTTTCTGAATCAATAGAGCCTTCTGAAAAGGTAGAAAGAGAGATTGAAAATTTAATTAATACGTTTAATGAAACAACTTTTTGGACAGAAGAACGACAAGTACTTTTAAAAGCTTTTGCTACACAAGAAAAGCTAAAAGAAGATAGAGTTAAAAAGGTTGTTGAAGATTACTTGTTTACAGATAAGATACCTTTACCAGATGAGGTTATCAATACTTTTGTAGATAAACCAAGCTTGAAAGAGCGTAAGATAAAAATGCCGGTGTTAAGAAAAACTATTGTAACATTTGCTAATACTCTAAATCAAGGAAATAATTAGTAATGACGACCCAAGCAGAACAAATATTAGAAAATAAATTAGTTGACCAACTAATTGCTTTGGGTTATCATAAAGTAATTATTAAAGATGAGAATGATTTATTAGAAAACTTAAAATCTCAAATTGAAAAGCATAATAAAACAAGCTTATCAGATAATGATTTTAAGCAAATCCTAAATTACATCAATAAAGGAAATATTTTTGAACGTGCTAAAATATTACGTGATAGAGTGCCTTATGTAAATGACAAAGGAGTTTCAAAAACAATAGAGTTAATTAATCAAATACATTGGTGTCAAAATGAATTTCAGGTTACACAACAAGTAACAATGGAAGGCACATATAAGAATAGATATGATGTAACAATATTAATTAATGGTTTGCCTTTAGTACAAATAGAATTAAAACGTAGAGGTCTTGAACTTAAAGAAGCTTTCAATCAAATAAACAGATACGAAAGGCATAGTTTTGGAGCAGGAGCTGGTTTATTTCAATTCATTCAATTATTTGTAATTAGTAATGGTGTAAATACTAAATATTATGCCAATAGTCCTATTAAGGCACGTTCATTCAAGCAAACTTTTTATTGGACAGATACTAAAAATAAACTAATTACTCAATTAGCAGATTTTTCTGAATTGTTTTTAGAACCATGTCATGTATCAAAAATGATATGCAAATATATTGTGTTGAATGAATCAGGTAGATTTTTAATGATTCTACGACCTTATCAATTTTATGCTACCGAAGCTATAATTGAACGTGTGAAGACTACAACAAAAAATGGTTATATATGGCATACTACTGGTTCAGGTAAGACCTTAACATCTTTTAAAACAAGTCAAATATTAACACAAATGCCACAAATTTATAAAGTGGTTTTTGTAGTAGACAGAAAAGATTTGGACTACCAAACTACTAAAGAATTTAATAGTTTTAGTAAAGGAAGTATTGATGGAACTAACAATACAAAAACATTAGTAAAACAACTTGTAGATGACACAAAGTTGATTGTTACAACTATTCAAAAGTTAAATACAGCAGTAAGTAAGTCACGATATATAAAACAGATGGAAGGCTTACAAGATAAACGCATTGTGTTTATTTTTGATGAGTGCCATCGTTCTCAATTCGGAAAAACACATGAAACTATAAAGAATTTCTTTAAGAACAATCAGATGTTTGGTTTTACTGGCACACCTATTTTTGAAGAAAATGCAGGAACTAATGAGTTTGGTAAACGAACAACTACAATGTTGTTTAATGATTGTTTACATAAATATGTAATTACAGATGCTATTCGTGATGAAAACGTTTTAAAATTTTCAATTGAGTATATTAAAACATTTAAGCAAAAAGACGGAATTCAAGATATAGATGTTGAAGCTATTGACGAGAAAGAAGTTTTGGAAGCTCCAGAACGTCTAAATGCTATTTCTGATTATATAATATCAAATCATAATCGTAAAACTCATAGCAAAGAGTTTACAGGATTATTTTGTGTGAGTAATGTTGACACTTTAATTAAATATTATCAAATATTACAAGATAAAAAAGAATTAGGATTACATAATTTAAAGATTGCTACAATATTTTCTTATCAACCTAATGAAGAAGATAAAGATGCTATTGGATTTGTTGAAGATGATGAATTTTTAATAGCAGCAGAACCAAAATCTAATTATAATAATAAACATACAAGAGAACATTTAGATAGTTTTATTAAAGACTATAACAAAATGTTTAGCACCAATTTTTCAACAAAAGACACTCAATCATTTTATAATTATTACAATGATATTGCAAAACGTGTAAAACACAAACAAATAGATATTTTGCTTGTAGTTAATATGTTTTTAACTGGTTTTGATAGTAAAAAATTGAATACACTTTATGTAGATAAAAACTTGCGTTATCATGGGTTAATTCAAGCATTTTCAAGAACAAACCGAATCTTGAATGAATTAAAATCACAAGGTAATATTGTATGTTTTAGAAATCTAAAAAATGCTACTGATGATGCAATTAGATTATTTTCAACTTTAGATGCTAAAGATGAGATAATTATGAAGCCTTATGAAGATTATATTTCTAAAATTAATGAAGCTTTCATTTCTCTTCTTAAAATTGCTCCAACTGTTAATAGTGTAAATGAATTAGCAAGTGAAGAAGAAGAAATGGCATTTGCTAAAGCTTTTAGAGAGCTAATGAGGATAAAGAATGTGCTAACAACATTTACGGAATTTGCTTATGATGACATTAGCATAGATGAACAAACTTTTGAAGATTATAAAAGCAAGTATTTAGATTTATATGATAAGGTTAAAAGTCATAATGCAAAAGAAAAAGTATCAATTTTAAATGACATTGATTTTGAATTAGAATTAATCCATAGAGATGAAATTAATGTAACATATATTCTTAAATTATTAGCTAAATTAAAAGATGCCACAGAAGATGAAAAAGAGAAGCAACAAAAGGCAATTTTAGATATAATTACAGGTGATACTCTGTTGCGTAGTAAAAAAGAATTAATCGAACAATTTATAAGTCATCATTTACCACATATAGAAGATTCTGATGATATTTCTGATGAATTCATAAGTTATATAAATGCTGAAAAATTAAAAGCAATCAATGAATTGAGTATTGATGAAGATTTAAACCCTGATAAGTTAGAACAAGTAATAGGAAAATATTTGTTTACAGAGAAAAAACCTTTAAGAGATGAAGTTGTTGGATTAATGAATACAAGACCTAGCTTAAAAGACAGAAAGTCTAAAGCAGAAAGAGTAACACATAAAATTCTGACCTTTGTCGAAATTTTTATAAATGGAATTTCTAAATAAAACAAAATGGGTAAAACTATAACAACACATTTTTTAGAAGGTACACCAAAAGGAATACAAAGTATTCAAGTAAGTAATAAGACAATAATGGCATACATTATTCCACGAGCAGAATTAAAAAAATGTAATGATTTAAGTGAACTGAAAAGTCCGTCTTTATATATATTATTTGGTGAAAATATAGAATCTAATAACAAGGCTTATATTGGTGAAACTGATAATTTTTTAGACCGAGTTATAGACCATAATCGAAAAAAAGATTTTTGGGATAAGGCTCTAGTCTTTACTTCAATGGCAAGTACATTAAACAAGGCTGACATTATGTATTTAGAATATCTTTCTTTGACTTTAGCAAAGGAAATAGATAATTATAATTTATCTGAAAATGTTCAAAGACCAAAAAAGCCTACATTGTTAAGACATGCTATAGATACAATGGATGATTTCTTTGAAGATATAAAGTTTATTACTGAATTTGTTGGTTACTCTATATTCAGAACTGTACAACAAGAATCTAATGAGTTGTTTTTTACAAAAAGTAGAAAATCAAACGCTAAAGGGTTTTATGATGAAAATGGGTTTACAGTATTAAAAGGTAGTAGTGTTGCATTAGGTGTTGTTAAATCTTTTGGGTGGAAAGAAAAAAGAGAACGTTTTATTAAAGAGTTTACGGAATTAATTGATAATAAATTAATTTTAAAAGTTGATTACACTTTTAAAAGCCCAAGTACAGCGGCTGATTTTTGCATAGGTAGTAGTAATAATGGTTGGATAGTCTGGAAAAATTATGAAGGAAAAACACTAGACGAAATTTATCGTAATTAAGGTCTTTTTGTCTGTTATTTTCCTATTTTTTGCCAACTTTGTACCTTATTTTTACACTCAAAGTAATTGTAAATCAAATAAATAATTGAAAGTTAATTAGTTATAAATTAATTGTACTTTCTGTATTGGGAAGTAAAACGTTTGTTGCTTTAAACAAAAAAAGCTCGAATTAACGAGCCTTTTTCTTGATATGATTGATGAATCATTATTATAAATGGTTTTATCTATATCGTCTAATGTAGTTCCATGCATTACTCTTTGTTTTATCAAAGGTTCTAGGTATTCTGTGTTTCTTTAAAGTTGTCATTATTTTTGTTTTTATAACTATTTTGTATTCAATAGACGCTATTAATTACATTATGTTACAGAAATTTTAAATTAAAATAACTTTATTTTAATCGCTTGAAATAATCAATAATAAAGTCGTCTTTCATTAATTAGAATATCAGATTCATAGCAGTACCTTTTCCTTCTTCGCTTTGAACATGTAAGCGACCATTGTGTAGCATCATAATTTGTTTTGATAGGCTCAATCCAATACCACTTCCTGTTTTTTTGGTACTGAAGAATGGTACGAAAATGGTTTCTAAAATTTCTTTAGGAATACCTTTGCCATTATCTAAAACCTTAATTTGCACACCTTCTCTAAACTTTACAGCTGAAACCAAAATTTTTGGATTCTCTATGTTATCACAAGCATCACGAGCGTTTATAATTAAGTTTATAAGTACTTGTTCAATTAAATGCGTGTCAATATTTAATTCTAATTTTGGATTTGTAACCTTAAACTCTAGCTGAATATTTTTTTTATTCAGTGAAGGTTCTAAGAGATTTCTAATGTTTTTAAATAACTCATGAACTAATATTTTTGATTTAGTTACATAACTCACTTTATTTAAGGTTCGATAGGTTTTAGCAAATTTCATTAATCCTTCACTTCTTTTTTTTATGCTTGTTATGCCTGCATTAATATCATCTAACTCTAAATCATAAGTGTCTGGGTTATTGATTTTTTGTTCTATTTCTGATTGAAGCGTTTCTGATAATGAAGAAATTGGAGCAATGCTATTCATAATCTCATGAGTCATCACACTTAAAAGTTTTTTCCATGCTTCAGATTCATTTTTATTTAATGTATCTTCAATATTTTGCATTACAATAAGCTTAAATGCATTTTCTTTTACTTGAAAAATGGTATCTGATATTAGTATCTTCAAGTTTTCTTCACGCATTTCTAAATTTATTGATTTTTTGTTGTAATGATAAGTTTCAAACACCTTCTCAAAGAGCTGTTTTCTTCGTTTTTCAACAAACCGAACGTTTTTAAACGATGGTAAATCTAAGGTATTTAAAATGGACTCATTAACCCAGAGCACATCTCCAGTCTCCAAATTATATGCTATAATACCAACATCTATCATTTCCAATATCTTTTGTAAATAAAGAAATTGTGCTTGACGCTCGCTATTAATAGCTTTGAATGTTTTGTTTACTAAATTAAAACCTTTACGTAGGTTTCTAATATCTCTTGGTCCATGTTTCTCACTAAACCAACGAGAGAAATCACGATACTTTACCGATTCAAAAAAGTCGTCAATCTCAATAAATCGTTTAGTTACAAATTTGTACAAATTAAAAAATACGATTATTGTAATAATTGTACCACCAATGATAACATAATTGATTTCATAAATAAGGCCATATGCAATAAATATTACTGAAGCTAGTAACATCAGAATCCTTAACAGTAAAAAGAAAAAGAAGGATTTATATTTCATATTTATTGAGTCTGCGATATAATGCTGTACGAGTAATCCCTAATTCTTTGGCTGATTTTGAAATATTACCATTATTCTTTTCAATGACATTTAGAATGGTGTTCTTCTCTATGGTTTCAAGATTCATAGATTTTTTTGTTTTGGTAACTGATGGTCTTTCAATAGCTGAAAACACTAAATCATCAGCATCTAATGTGTGCCCTTCAGCCATAATAACACACCTTTCTAATACATATTGAAGTTCTCTAACGTTTCCTGGAAACTGATGGCTCTTAAGTTTCGTTATAAATTCAGGCGTTAACTTAAAAGATTCTTTAAAATATTTCTCAGCGTATAAGTCAATAAAGTAATGACTAATTAAGGTAATATCAGTACCTCGGTCTCGTAATGGTGGAACAATAATATCAACTGTATTAATTCTATAAACAAGATCTTTTCTAAATTTATGCTCATCAGCTAGATCAACTAAACTGAGATTGGTAGCACATATTAGCCTAATATCCAAATCAATGGCATTGTTTGAGCCTATTGGAATGACTTGCCTGTTTTGCAATACACTCAGTAAACGGACTTGTTGACCAAGTGATATATTTCCAATTTCATCTAAAAAGAGAGTGCCTCCATTAGCTGCTTCAAACCTTCCAACACGATCTTCATTGGCTCCTGTAAAAGCTCCTTTTTTATAACCAAATAATTCACTTTCAAATAAAGAAGTGGTCAATGACCCAACATCTACTTTAATGAAAGGCTTGTTTTTTCTATTAGAATTTTCGTGTATTGCCTGTGCAATTAAATCTTTACCAGTACCATTTTCTCCAAGAATTAAAATATTAGCATCTGTTGGTGATACTTTGCTAATTTTCAAAAAAACATTTTGCATTACATCGCTCAAACCTATAATTCTCAATCCTTTTTTAGTCTCCAAATTATGTGTCTTGGGAGATTTTTTCTTAGAAATCACAGATTTTATGGCTTCAATCATTTTGTCATTTTTCCATGGCTTCACAAGAAAATCAGATGCTCCTTCCTTCAATGATCTAATGGCAAGGTCAATATCACCATAAGCAGTTATTAAAATGACATCAATTTTAGAATTTATTTCTTTAATTTTTTTTAACCAATAAATACCTTCATTGCCAGTATTTACAAGACCATTAAAATTCATATCTAAAATCACCAAGTCAAAACTGTGTTTTCGCAAAAGCTCATTTATAGCATTCGGATTTTTGTTTACAGTGACAGTGTTTACAAGGGATTTTAATAATAGACGTAGTGCAGTTAACACATCTTCATCATCATCAATAATTAATATGTTGGCATCTTTTAAAAGCATAATTCAAATTTAATGATTTCACGATCCATTTAAATAGGTATGCTAAAGTAATTTTTTAATTGGGTAAAACTGTATTGTTTCCGAACAGATAGTGTATCAAAATCGAACACTTTTTTAATATATAATTTATTTAAACACCTGTAATACAACACATTAAAACAACGGCACAATAGTTTCTTATTATTTTGTAAAAATCAACAATTTATGGATGTACCAATTGAAAAAAAGAAATTTACAACATCTAAACTATTAATGATAGGTGCTGGAGTTGCTATAGTGGCATTGATACTATTTGTAATTATTAGCTCTTCAGGTAATTCTAAACTCAATGTAGAGAAAGAACGCTTAAGCATAAATGAAGCACGTTCAGGAATATTTCAAGAAAACATACCAGTAAATGGTGTTGTTTTACCAATTTCCACTATTTACTTGGATGCTATTGAAGGTGGTAGAGTTGAAGAAAAATATGTAGAAGATGGTGCTATTATGAAAAAAGGAGAACCAATATTAAGGTTATCAAACACTGACCTAGAATTGAGCCTAGTAAATCAAGAAACATCAGTCTATAACTTATTGACTCAAATGCAGATTTCTCAAAATGCCGCTAGACAAAATACTATTAATAAACTTAATCAATACACAGATGTTGAGAATGGTCTGATAGAAGCCAAACGTATTTATGATCTTAACAAAAAACTATACGACAAAGATGCTATCGCACGTCAAGAATTAATAAAATCAGAAAATGAATATAACTACCAAAAAGAACGAATGCAACTAGCCAACCAGATTTTGCAACAAGACTCTGTTGCTACTAAACAGGAACAGGGTCAAGTGCAAAATTCTTATCAGCGTACACAAAACGCCTTAGAACTGATGCGCAGAAAAGTTTCCGATTTGGTAGTGAAAGCTCCAGTTGATGGACAATTAACTTCATTAGACGCTGAAATTGGGCAATCAAAAAATAAGGGAGAAAGACTTGGACAAATAGATGTTTTAAGTGGCTTTAAAGTTCGTGTTGATATTGATGAACACTATATAAGTAGAATTTATAATGGACAACAAGGCTCATTTACTTTTAATAATAATCAGTATTTCTTAGTCATCAAAAAAGTGTACACTCAGGTTACCAATGGTCGTTTTCAAGTAGATATGGTATTTGAAAATGAGGTTCCAGAAGGCATTAGACGTGGTCAAACACTACAAATACGTGTGGCATTAAGCCAGGAAAAAGAAGCACTATTAATCCCGAAAGGTGGTTTTTTTCAGCAAACAGGAGGCAATTGGATCTTTAAAGTAAGTGAAAATGGCGACTCTGCCTATAGAGTAGATATTTCCTTGGGAAGCCAAAACACAGAATATTATGAAGTATTAAGTGGCCTTCAAGCTGGTGATAAAGTCATTACATCAAGCTACGATAATTATGGAGATGTAGAGGAACTAGTATTAAAAGATTAAAATTAAAAAGCATATACAAATCAATTAGAACAAATAATGAAAACAATGATAGCAATTACTGATTTAGAAAAATTTTATAGTACAGACGAAGTACGTACTATAGCGTTAAATAAACTATCCTTTAATGTTAAAGAAGGTGAATTTGTAGCAATAATGGGACCATCTGGTTGTGGTAAATCAACCTTGCTTAACATTCTTGGATTGTTGGATGATCCAGATGGAGGAAGTTTTATGTTTAATGGCATTGAAGTGTCTGGATTTAACGAACGCAAACGTGCAAACCTAAGAAAACACAATATTGGTTTTGTATTCCAAAGTTTTAATCTGATAGACGAGCTTACAGTGTACGAAAATGTAGAACTGCCACTAATTTATACTGGCGTAAAACCAGACGAGCGCAAAAAACGTGTTGAAGAAGTGCTTGAAAAAATGCAGATTATGCATCGTAGAAAACATTTCCCACAACAATTATCTGGAGGACAGCAACAACGTGTAGCAGTTGCAAGAGCTGTTGTAAATAATCCTAAATTAATACTTGCAGATGAGCCAACAGGAAATCTGGATAGTAGCAATGGTAACGAAGTTATGGACTTGCTAACCGAACTCAATGAAGCTGGAACTACAATAATTATGGTGACTCACAGTGAACATGATGCTAAGTACAGTCATCGAATTATTAGAATGTTGGATGGACAAAAAGTGACTGAAAATGTATTAGTATAAAAACCAACACAGTTATTTATAATTATGAATCTACTAAACTTAAAAATAGCCTTTCGTTACTTATTTAAAAATAAGATGTATTCGTTCATTAATATTCTTGGGCTTTCTTTAGGTATTGCAGTTTTTATAATTATTTCTCTTTATGTAAGCTATGAAAAAAGTTATGACACATTTGATGGGTCAGATCAAGTATATCGTGTCTTTATGGATTATTCTGAAGGCGGAAACTTTGTGCCTGGCGATGCACAGACTTACAATTTATCAGGACCTACACTTGAAAAAGAATTTCCAGAAATCATAGATAATGTCAGGCTTTTCAGATTAGAAAAAGCCACTTTTGTACATGGTGATAAAGTTATTGAGCAGACTAGTGGTGCTTTATCTGACGCTTCGTATTTTGATATTTTTAATATGTCTTTAATAAAAGGGAAGATAAGCGAATTTAGCAAACCTAATACTATTATATTATCAGAGAGTTTGGCAAATAAACTATTTGGTAATGAAAACCCCATTTCTAAAGCAGTATCTGTTTTTTATGAATCTGAGGTAAAATTAGAAGTGGTTGGTGTTATGCCAAATAGTCTTGAAACCACTCATATGAAACTTAATTTTCTAGTGTCTTTCAAAACCATGAATACTTGGGATGCCTTGGAGGGACAAAAAGAATTAAATTGGAATATGAACAATTTTTTTACCTATTTAAAGGTGAATAAAAACACCAATTTTGAAGAGCTTCAACAAAAAGTAATCAATACTGATATAGAAAACGATTGGGATGAGAGACATAATATTGAACGCCTAGCCGATATCCATTTACAATCAGATAAACCTTTTGAAGCTGAAGCTAACGGAAGTATCAGTCGTGTCCGGTTTTTATCGGTAATTGCTATCATTATTTTAATCTTGTCTTGGTTAAATTATATTAATCTTTCAACTGTAAAATCGTTAGAACGATCTAAAGAGGTTGGGATTCGTAAAGTAGCTGGTGCACAACGACCACAACTTATAGCGCAGTCGTTAACTGAATCTATTTTTCTATTTATAATAGCTATTTTAATAGCTATTCTATTAGTTGTTCTCCTGTTGCCAATCTTTAACAACTTTGTAGGTAAATCTTTAGTGTTGGGAATGTCAAACATAAAAACGCTACTTCCATTTGCAAGCTTAATGATATTAGGGAGTTTGTTGGCAGGATTTTATCCAGCACTTATTTTAAGTAGTTTTTCACCTGTTAAAGCATTAAAAGGAAAGATTAGCACGAACCCAAAACGATTAAATATTCGTAAAGGACTTATAACGGTTCAGTTTTTTGCTACCATTATTTTGTTAATAGGCACATTGGTAGTATCGAAGCAAATTAATTTTTTAAAAGAACAACCTATTGGCGTTGAACTTACCAAGGTGGTTGCTCTTAAAGGTGAGATTCTTGCAAAACAGGAGGACTCCCTTTTGGAACAAAAAATAAAAGTGCTGAAAAGTGAATTAAGAGCCCTTTCATTTATAGATGCAGTTGCTATATCCAATGCGTATCCTGGAGATGGTTACGACAGTTTTTCTTCAACCGTTGGTATTAGCTTTCCCGATGGTACAGAGCATGATCGCCAACTATTTTATATCTATGGAGCAGGTTCTGAATATTTTGATGTGGTAGGCATACAGTTTGTAGCTGGTAAGGCTTTTTTGCCGAATATAAGCGATCAGGTTGTGCTCAACGAAACATTTGCTCATACAATGGGCTATCTTAATGTACAGGATATCGTAGGAAAAAGCGTAAAATTCTGGGGTGAAAGCTGGAAGGTTGCAGGTGTTATGGCAGACTATCATCATTTTGGGCTGAAAACTAAAATTGAACCACTGATTATAGGTCCGAAAAATAAAGGAAAGGGTAACGTCTTAATAAAAATGGCAACAAATGGTGCCTCAATGGTTGGTATCCAGGATAAAATAGACCAGATAAAAAGTAAGTGGAATGAAATTTTCCCTCAAAGTACCTTACACTATACCTTTTTGGATAAGAAATTCGATGCACAATATGCAGAAGATAGAAAGTTTGGTATCGCATTTCAAATTTTTACTGGGTTGGCAATTTTTATAGCAGCCTTGGGCTTGTTTGGTTTAACATCTTACATCTGTTTACAACGAAGAAAGGAAATAGGGATTCGTAAGGTAACAGGAGCTAGTATATTTCAAATTTTAAAATTACTCAACAAAGATTTTATAATGTTAGTGGTATTTGCATTTATAATTGCCGTTCCAGTAGGCTGGTATATTATGGATAGCTGGATTCAAGAATTTGCATATAGAACAGATTTAAGTTGGTGGCTGTTTGCCTTGGCTGCTGTTATTGCTGTTTTAATTGCAATAGTTACCGTTAGCATTCAGTCTATAAAAGCAGCAACATCAAATCCAGTTAAAAATTTAAGAACAGAATAAATCAATCAATCAATCAAAAAAAGAACAATCATGATTAAGAATTATTTTAAAATAGCGTGGCGAAACCTTATAAAGAACAAGGTGTATTCGTTTATTAATATTTTTGGCTTAGCTATTGGTATGGCTGTAACCATTATGATTACACTTTGGATTATTGATGAACTTAGCTTCAATAAGTATTTTGAAAATCATGATGGTATAGCACAAGTATTTCAAAGTCAAACTTTCAATGGAAACATCGGAACAGGTCCATCACTTCCTAGACCAATAGAAAATTTATTACGTCAAGAATACGGTTCAAATTTTAAACACCTTTCTATGTCGTCATGGAATAATAGTTTATATCTAAAATTTGGAGATGTAAATTTATCTCGATCAGGGAATTTTATGCAAGAACCTGCTTTAGATATATTAGATCTAAAGATACTTAAGGGAGAAAAAAATGGTTTAGTAGAGAAAAATAGCATCATGTTATCAGAATCTGCAGCTAATGCTATTTTTGGTGATACTAATCCTATAGGTAAAACTTTAAAAGTTAATAGTGCCTATGATATGATGGTAACTAGTATTTATGAAGATATACCTGTAAATACTAACTTTGAAAATTTGCAATTTATAATGCCATGGAAGCATTATATAACTACACAAGAATGGATTAGAAATGCTGCCGATTCTTGGGGAAATAATTCATTCCAAATGTTTGTGCAAATTGCAGATAATACTACGATGCAAAGTGTTACAAATGCAATATTAAATTCTAAGAAAAAAGCTGCTGGAGATGAAGCAGAATTTAATCCTCAGATATTTTTATTACCAATGAAAGATTGGCATCTAAGATCTAATTTTGAAAATGGTGTACAATCTGGTGGTCGTATTGAAAATGTTTGGTTATTTGCTATTATTGGTGCTTTTGTACTTTTCTTGGCTTGTATAAACTTCATGAATTTAAGCACTGCACGATCAGAAAAACGTGCATTAGAGGTAGGAATTAGAAAGGCTATTGGTTCAAGTAGAAAACAACTTATTAATCAATTTTTGAGTGAGTCTTTACTTGTTGTATTATTTGCATACCTTGTGGCTATTGTCTTAGTGCTTGTATCGCTAAACGGTTTTAATTATTTAGCATCTAAAGAGATTTTATTTCCGTGGAGTAATCTTCAGTTTTGGGGTTACTCATTAATGTTCATTTTGTTTACAGCTTTAATAGCTGGTAGTTATCCAGCACTTTATTTATCATCATTTAAACCAATAAAAGTTTTAAAAGGTACTTTTAGAGTTGGTCGTTTTGCAGCATTACCTAGAAAAGTCCTTGTAGTAACACAATTTACTGTATCAATAGCATTAATTATTGGAACATTAATAGTGATGTCACAAATTGATTATAGCAAAAATAGACCTGTAGGATATGACAAAGGCGGATTGATACAAATTCCTGTAATGAGTCAAGATTTTATGGGGAAGCAAGATTTTATGAGAAATCAGTTTCTGGCTTCAGGTGCGGCCATTGAAATGTCAACATCAAGTAGTCCAACAACACGAATTTGGTCGAACAGAGGTGGTTATACTTGGGAAGGAAAACCAGAAGATTTCCAAGAAGACTTTGCTTGGACCGAAGTTTCTACTGAATATGTAAAGTCTCTTGGAATGAAAATAGTAGAAGGACGTGATTTTTCCAGGGAATTTGCAACAGATTCCAATGCCGTTTTAATTAATAAAACAGCCGTAGCATATATGGGAATTACGAATCCTATTGGTAAATTTATTAGAGATGATGATGAAGAAGATCCCGATACTCCAATGCAAATTATTGGTGTTGTTGAAGATGTTATTACACAATCACCTTATGAGCCTGTGAAGCAAGGGCTATATGTATTTGATAGACAAGGCAATGCTAGTTATTATAATCTTCGACTAAACCCTAATAAAAGTGTTTCAGATAATTTAAACATCATAGAATCTACTTTTAAAACACATTTTCCTAATCTCCCATTTCGTTATGATTTTGTAGATGCAGAATATGCTGAAAAATTTGCCTCTGAAGAACGCGTGGCAAGTTTAGCTAGAGTGTTTACCTTATTGGCAATATTGATCAGTTGCTTAGGATTGTTTGGCTTGGCATCATTTGTTGCAGAACAACGTACCAAAGAAATTGGAGTGCGCAAAGTATTGGGAGCCACAATTAGTAACCTTTGGATGTTATTATCAAAAGATTTTGTGAAGCTTGTCATTATTGCACTAGTTATTGCTACACCAATAGCCTTTTATATGATGTCACAATGGATTCAAAAATTTGCTTATAGAACAGAAATTTCATGGTGGATATTTCTTGCAGCTGGCATGGGAGCGCTAATCATCACTTTGATTACAGTTAGTTTCCAATCTATAAAAGCTGCTTTGTCAAATCCTACTAAAAGTTTGCGTACAGAATGATATAAGTTAATCTCAAAATAAAAATCATGATTAGAAATTATTTAAAAATAGCGTGGCGAAATCTTCTGAAAAGAAAAACATACGCTTTTATTAACATTTTTGGTTTAGCACTTGGTGCTGCAATATGTTTGCTAATTGTGTTATTTATTAAAAGTGAAAACAGTGTTGATTCTTGGAGAAATGATGCGGATAATGTTTATAGAATGGTGGTTAAGCGCAAATATCCAACAAGGGAATCATCATATGCAATTATACCAGATTCTTATGCTAAGACTGTTAAACAGGAATTACCAGAAGTAGAAGAAGCAGTTCGCGTTTTTAGCTTTTTCAATAATGGAACATTTCAAATTCAATATGAAGAAAAAAAGTTTGAAGAAACAGAAGTTTATTTTGCAGACCCTACATTTTTCGACATATTTAAATCTAATTTACTTTATGGTACAGAAGAAAGTGCATTAACAGAACCAAATTCAATCGTACTTAATGAAAGCACAGCTAAAAAATACTTTGGTGATGCTGCCACTGCTGTTGGAAAAATATTAAAACCAGAAGGGAATAACATTCAGCCTTTAAAAGTAACTGCAGTGTATCAAGATTGGCCTAAAAACTCACATTTTGACTTTAATGCCATCTTAACCACTGTTGGTGGCGATAATTTTGATCAAGAAAATTATGTTGGTTTTTCAGCATACACTTATTTTAGACTCAATGAAAATGCTTCACCAGATAAGGTAGAAGCTGCAATGCCTGACATCATTAAAAAATTTGCTGCAGGGAATATTGAGCGAGCATTCTCCATGTCTATTGACAAGTTTATGAATGCTGGGAATGGTTACACATACTATTTGCAACCTTTAAAGGACATTTATCTAACGTCTCATCTTGATAATGAATTTAGAGCTAATGGAAATGCAACTACGCTTTATGTCTTTGCTTTAGTTGCTTTTTTCATTCTATTTATTGCTTGTGTGAATTTTATTAATTTATCTACAGCCAGATCATCTGAAAGAGCAAAAGAAGTAGGTATAAGAAAAACATTTGGTTCTGAAAAGAAATCTTTGATTATGCAGTTCATGGCAGAATCATTTCTAATAAGCTTATTAGCAATGATTGTTGCTGTTGGTATTTTTGCGCTTTTAGTTCCAATTTTTAATGACATTTCTGGTAAGGAATTTTCATTAAGGTCACTCCTAAATGTTAATGCCATAATTCTCCTTGTTGTATTTACATGTATAACAGGACTTTTAGCAGGTATTTATCCAGCGTTTGTGCTTTCAGCATTTAGACCAATTGAAGTATTAAGAGGCAAATTTAAGTCAGGAAAGCAAGGGAGAAATCTTAGAAGCGGATTGGTGGTTTTTCAATTTGCCATATCTGTAATACTAATAATTTGCACTTTGGTAGTTAATCGCCAGATGGATTACATGACAAGTGAACGCTTAGGTTTCAACAAAGATCAAACGATAATTATTGAGCGTACTGATATTTTGGGTGAAAATACAAGAGCGTTTAAAAACGAATTAAGAAACATAAAAGGTGTAGCAAATGTCACTGGATCTACTGCACTTCCAGGACAAGAAAATTACTTTGGTGTAAGTTGGGCAACTGTTGAAAAAAGAAACGAACCTATAACTGGAAGAGGTATTATTGCCGATGATGAATATGGAGAAACCTTAGGGTTAGAATTAGTTGAAGGACGATTCTTTTCAAAAGATTTTGCAACAGATTCTTTGGCTGTTGTACTCAATGAAAAGGCAGCAAGTGAACTTGGTTTAGAAGATCCAATTGGTAAACGATTAGTGACGCCTGATGGTTTTCTTAACGGTCAAGATGGCACAAGTTACACTTATGAGGTGATTGGGATAATAAAAGATTTTCACTACCAATCTTTACATGAACCTATTACACCTTTAGTTTTTACAAACGCATCAAGGTTTAATAATGTAATGGGACTTACTGCTGTTCATGTAGATGGAAGTTCTATTGACAAAGCATTGACTGGTATTGAAAGTACTTGGAAAAAATTTGTGGATGATAAGCCATTGACCTATCAGTTTTTAGATCAGACCATAGAAAATCAATATCAAGTAGAAAGAACATCAAGAAAAGTATTTACATTTTTCTCTTTTATAACCATTTTCATTGCATGTATTGGCCTTTTAGGTTTGGCAGCATATACAACCAGACAAAGAGTTCATGAAATTGGAGTTAGAAAGGTTTTAGGTGCTTCCGTTGGAAATATTGTATCCATGCTGTCAAAAGACTTTGTAAAATTGGTTTTCTTATCAACGTTGATTGCCATTCCAATTGCTTGGTATGCCATGCATCAATGGTTACAGAATTTTACTTATAGAATCAGTTCCAGTTGGGATTTATTTGTGATTGCAGCAATTATTGCCCTATTAACTGCTTTTATCACTATCAGTTTTCAAGCAGTAAAAGCAGCAATTTCTAATCCAGTAAAAAGCTTGAGAACAGAATAAAACATCAATCAAAATCAATTAATTATGTTCAGAAATTATTTTAAAATAGCGTGGAGAAATCTTTGGAAGAACAGAACGTTCACGGCACTCAATATTGTGGGTCTTACAGTTGCATTTGGAGCAGCAATATTGTTGGCCATGTTTGCAGTATTTCAACTGTCATATGACGGTTTTCACGAACATAAAAATGCTCTTTATCTAGTGTATTCAGAAGATAGCACACCTAATGGTATTGAAGCCAATATATCAAAATCTGAACCTTTCGCAGCAACACTTCGTGAGGAGGTTACTGGTGTTGAAAAGATTACACGTTATGGTGGTGCTGGAGTAGTGTTAATTCATCAAGACAAGCAACTAAACATGAGCACTGCTTATGTGGATCCCGATTTTTTTGATATGTTCAGTTTTCCAATTGTAAAAGGAGATAAGGAAAATCCAATAACTTCAGAATCTTCAGTAGTTATTACAGAACAGGCTGCAAAACGAATATTTGGAGAGGAAAATCCGATAGGACAAACGGTTACTATTTTAAGGGATGAGGAAGAGGTGCCATTTAATGTGACAGCAGTTGTAGAAGATTTTCCAGATACAAGTTCAATGGGTTTTGATATAATACTCAATTTTAAAAGTCAGAATGAACATGCTTATGCAAGAACCGTAGGACGTTGGGATATAGAGAATCATGAAGTTTATATGCAGCTTTCAAAAGAAATGACTTCTGCTCAATTTGAAAAAGGCACAAAAAATTTCACAGAACTACATTATAAGGATGAAGTTGATAATGCTAAACGAGATGGAGTTCAACCAAATGCAGATGGTCTTTACAGACAAATAAAATTGTTACCCTTAGCAGATGTCCGGTTTGCTAATTTTAATCAAGGAGCTGTGACTGTAAATCGTACGATGCCATATATGGTTTTGTGTATAGCAATCTTAATACTTTTTATTGCTTGTGTCAATTTTATAAACATGAGTATTGCCAAAAGTGTGCAACGATTACGTGAGATTGGAATGCGTAAAACACTTGGTGCAAATAAAAAACAGTTATTTTTTCAGTTTTGGGGTGAAAGTATTTTGGTGTTTTTAATTTCTACAAGTTTAGGAGTTTTATTGGCTATGCTGTTGCTGCCCTCTTTTCAGACATTATTTAGAACCAAAGCTTCGTTCGCAACGTTATTGAACCCTTCTTTGCTACTCATACTAATTTTAAGTCTAGTGGTTATTACGCTAATCGCTGGAGGTTATCCTGCTATGTTAATGAGTCGTTTAGGTACTTTACAGAGCTTAAAGGGAAAATTAGTGAGTAACGGAAGTAATCTTTTGCGTAATAGTTTAATGGTGTTACAGTTTGGTATCGCCATATTGCTCATTAGTGGAACGCTTGTACTTTGGAATCAGACAGAATTTATGCGTACCAAAAATTTGGGCTTTAATAAAGATCAGGTTATTGCTTTTCCTCTTAACGGAAAACGGAACGATCAACAAGCTTTGCAGTTGCTTCGAGGTACTCTTGAAGATAATACGAATATTATGAGTATCACTGCGTCTAATAATATTTTGGGTGTTGGTAAGGATGGCAACCGTTCAACAAGTATCCTAGGTTTTGAACATAAGGGTCGTGGTATAGATACACATATGCTAGTCGTTGATGCAGATTATATTGAAACTTTAGATTTGGGTATAGTTGAAGGGCGTTCGTTTCGTAAAAACCTTGCAAGTGATAGTCTATCGGTTATTATCAATGAATCGATGGCCAAACAATTAAATGAGGAGGATATATTAGCCTCTAAAATAACACTCGAAGAAGCTTCTTTTAATATAGTGGGAGTTATCAAGGATTTTAACTTTCAGGAATTGGATCAAAATATTGCACCAATGTCCTTATTTGCGCTTCCTAATTGGAATTTAAGACATGTGTATGTTAAGGTGACACCTCAAAATTTAGAACAGGCTTATAAGGATGTAAAACTAGCCTGGGAAACTATAGAGCCTAATACAGAATTTCAAGGTTCATTTTTGAATGAAAATATTGATCGTACACTACGTAGCGAACGAACAATGACTACCATGATTGGTAGTGGCTCAATACTAGCCATTATCTTGAGTTGCATTGGTCTATTCGCGATGTCACTGCTTATTGTAGCACAACGACGAAAGGAGATTGGAGTTCGTAAAATCGTTGGTGCTAGTGTCACTACTATTACCATACTACTTACTAAAGACTTTCTAAAACTAGTTGTTATCGCTTTTCTTATTGCAACACCTATTGCATGGTGGACAATGAGAGGATGGTTACAGAATTACGCTTATCGCATAGATCTAAACACTTGGATGTTCCTCTCAGCTGGTGGAATTGCGGTATTGATAGCTATGTTGACAATAGCTATAAAAACAATAAAAGCTGCAACATCAAATCCTGTAAAATCACTTAGAACAGAATAAACATCAATCAAAATCAATAAATCATGATCAGAAATTATTTTAAAATAGCATGGAGAAATCTTTTAAAGAATAAAGGGTTTACTTTAATAAATATTATTGGGTTATCATTAGGCATAGCATGTTTTATTGTTATTGCTATGTTTGTGACTGATGAATTGAGTTATGATTGTTATAATGTAAAAGCAGACCGCATTTATAGGATAAATTCTGACATACTTTTTGGAGGCACAGATCTTGTTATGGCAGTAAGTTCTGATCCGATGGGAGAAGTTTTAAAACAAGATTACCCTGAAGTTGAGCAATATGTTAGATTATATGCATCACAAGGGTCAAAATTAATAAAAAAAGAGAATGAATCTATAAATGAAAATACAGTAGTACATGCAGATTCTACTTTATTTGATGTCTTTACACTACCTCCAATAGTTGGCAACACTAAAATTGCTTTGAATGAGCCAAATACTGTAGTTATTACTGAATCAGCAGCTAAACGTTATTTTGATAGTGCAGAAAAGGCAATTGGACAAATGCTTGAAACTGACGATAATGGACAAACCTTATATGAGGTAACTGCTGTCATAGAAAATATTCCTAAAAATTCTCATTTTAATTTTGAATTCTTCTTTTCAATGGATAATGTTGATTATGACTTTGGAAATTACTTAAGTCATAACTTCCATACGTATGTGGTTTTGAAGGAAGGCACGGATTATAAAGTATTTAATAAAAATTTTAAAGATGTAATTAATAAATATTTGATACCACAAGCAGCTCAATTCATGCAAATTAAAAGTATGGATGAGTTTGAGAAGGCAGGAAACCATCTTGAATATTCACTATTTCCAATGACAGACATTCATTTACGTTCTTCACGAGGCATGGAGTTAAGTGCCAATGGTAACATTCAATATGTGTATATTTTTTCGGCTGCCGCATTTTTCATTCTAATACTTGCTTGTATTAATTTTATGAACCTCACTACGGCAAGATCTTCTGGTCGTGCAAAAGAAGTTGGTATTCGTAAAGTTTTAGGAACCGAAAGAAAGTCATTGATATGGCAATTCTTAACAGAATCTACTCTTATCTCAATTTTAGCCTTAATAATAGGATTATTATTTGTTTGGGTGACGCTTGGTTGGTTTAATGATATTTCAGGAAAAGATATGGTAATGACATCTCTGCTTAATCCAAAATTTTTAGCGTTCATTCTAATCCTTCCATTTGTTATAGGTGCTTTAGCAGGTGTTTACCCAGCTTTTTTCATGTCATCTTTCAAGCCCATAACTGTGCTAAAAGGAAAATTATCAACTGGTCATAAAAAAAATTCCTTGAGAAACTTTTTAGTGGTGTTTCAATTTGCAACATCCATTATATTGATTATTGGAACGGTTGTGATTTACAAGCAGTTGCAACATATTCAAACAGCCAAAATAGGTTTTAATAAAGATCAAGTGTTGGTTGTTAGTAACTCTGGAATCCCACGCGAAACCAGACAATCATTAAAAAATGAAATAGAACAGTTAACTGAAATTGAATCTGCTTCATTTGCTGGATTTTTACCTGTAGCTAGTTCTTCTCGTAGTGACACTACCTTTTCCACAGAAACTGTAATGACATCATCCAACGCATTTAATATGCAGTACTGGAGAGTAGATTATGATTATTTAGAAACCATGAACATGGAATTGGTTGAGGGACGAAATTTCTCCCCTTCTTTTGGGGCAGATTCTACAGCTTTGGTTATAAACGAAACTGCTGTAAAACTGTCAGGTTATGACAATCCAATTGGAAAAAAATTATATACAACTGACGGAGATGACAATCAATTAGGATATACTATAATTGGCGTAGTGAAAAACTTTAATTATGAATCCTTAAGAAAAAATGTAGGTGCTCTAAGTTTTAGATTAGGCAATAACAGTTGGGAAACAGCCTATAGATTTAACACTGCTAAAGTTGGTAATTTAGTTAATGTTATACGCAATAAATATAAAGCTGCTGCTCCAGGAATGCCTTTTGAATACAAATTCATGGATGAATCCTTTGACAGTATGTATCGTCAAGAACAACGTGTAGGTAAGGTCGCATTAACTTTTGCGTTGCTTGCTATTATTATTGCTTGCCTTGGCTTGTTTGGGTTGGCAACTTACATTGCAGAACAGCGTACCAAAGAAATTGGTATTCGAAAAGTATTAGGAGCCTCAGTCGCTAACATTATAAGAATGCTTTCAACAGATTTTATAAAATTAGTATTTCTTGCTTTTGTGATTGCTGCACCAATAGCATGGTGGTTTATGAACAAATGGTTACAGGATTTTGCCTTCAAGATAGATTTAAGCTGGTGGATCTTCGCCGTTACAGGAATCATTGCATTGGCAATAGCCTTAATTACGTTGAGTTTTCAAGCCATTAAGGCAGCTATTTCTAATCCTGTAAAAAGTTTAAGAACAGAATAAAAAAATAAATTATGATTATTAATTATTTTAAAATCGCTTGGCGGAACCTTTGGAAACATAAATTGTTTTCTACCATAAACATTATTAGTCTAGCCATTGGTTTTAGTGCATCTTTTGTTATAGGTTTAATGGTTTATTACGACCTAACTTTTGATAAGTTTCATCCAGATAGTGGGCTTATTTATAGAGTTACAGCTACTGACGAGTCAGGAAGTAGTAATCCTGGAATGCCAATGCCATATATTATTGAAGCACAAAATAATATGAGTGGTATAGAAATAGCAAGCGGAATTCATGTTGCTGATTTCTTAAAGGTAGAAGACAAACAGAATAAAAACGTTTTTAAAAGCCCAGAATATGTTGTTTTTACTAATCCTGAGTACTTCAAAATATTTAGATATAATTGGCTTGCTGGCTCTCCTGAAACCGCGTTGAACGTACCAAATGAATTAGTGCTAACTAAAAATAGAGCTGAAAAATATTTTCCAAAATTGGAACCAAGTGAAATTATTGGAAAAACATTGGTCTATAATGATTCTATACAAACCACAGTTAAGGGTATTGTTGCAAATTTTGAAGAGCGTACCGATTTAATTTTTGAAGAATTCCTATCAATTGAAACCTCAAAAAAAACAGGTAATGGAAGCTATATTTTAGATCCTCAATGGGATAACACAAACTCTGGCAGTCAGTTGTTTGTTAAAGTGCCTAATACTATAGTAAAATCTTCAATAACAAAGCAATTAAATGCATTAGAAGTAGAGCATAGATCTGATTGGGAAATAAAATATAATAGAAGTAAGACTTTTAACCTCCAACCACTTAGTGACCTACATTTTAATGTTGAACTAGGACTTTTTGATTTTAGTGATCGACCAGCAGATAAATCGGTTATGACTGGACTTGGTTTAATAGCACTATTTTTACTCTTATTAGGAGTAATTAATTTTATAAACCTTAATACTGCACAAGCCAATCAGCGTGCTAAAGAAATTGGAATTCGTAAAACATTAGGAAGTTCTAAAAAACAGTTAATAGCGCAGTTTATGGGAGAAACTTTTTTGCTCACTTTGGCATCTGCAATAGTTTCTGTAATTCTTGCATATTGGTTATTGCAAGTGTTTTCTGATTTTACATCAAAGGGTTTGAGTTTTTCACTTTTTAAAAACCCTCTTATAATAAGTTTCGCAATAATCCTTATCGTTTTGGTAACATTTTTTTCTGGAATTTATCCAGCACTTGTGTTAACACAATATAAACCAATCTCGGTATTAAAAAATCAAGTTGTTAGTCAAACTGGGAAACCAGCACTAAGGCGTTTTCTTACTGTGTTTCAGTTTTCAATAGCTCAGGTATTTATTATTTCGACAATTTTGGTAGGCAAACAAATTCATTTTATGATGAATAAAGATATGGGTTTTAAAACTGATGCCATTGCTAATGTTCGCACACCATGGTACAATAATACCGAAGAAAAGCAAGTGAGATTTGAGCAAGAGCTTAAAAAATATCCAGAAATATCTAAACTTGCTAGAGGAGGTAATACGCCTGCGTCATTTAGTACTAGTACAAGTACTGTAACATACATCAATGATAAAGGCATTGAGATTCAGTCAAATTTGCAGTTAATTAGAGGAACTAAAGATTATATTGATCTTTATGGTATTGATCTGTTAGCAGGTAGAACTACATTAAATGACACCATTAGTGAGCTTGTAATCAATGAGACTTATCTTAATATTCTTGGCTTTACAAACCCACAAGATGCTATTGGAAAACAAATAAAAAGAAGTAAGGAATTGCTTCCAATCGTTGGAGTCGTAAAAGATTTCAATCAACGTTCATTAAAAGACCCTATTAACCCACTTGCTTTAGTAGGTAATTGGGGAAGGAACTCATTTAGAGTAATGCATTTTACTATGGCTAATAATGAGGAGATTAGTATGGCAGCAACAATTGCTAAAATAGAATCTTCATTTAAATCAATTTATCCTGAGGCTGATTTTCAAGTGAATTTTATGGATAATACTGTTGAAAGGTTTTACAATCAAGAACAAAGTTTATCTAAATTACTTAATTGGGCAATGGGTTTGTCTGTTTTAATTAGTTGCCTTGGACTTTTAGGCTTAGTCATATATACTACAGAACGAAGAACAAAAGAAATTGGAATACGTAAAATTTTAGGTGCTACATTATCACAACTTAATGTGTTGTTGTGTAAGGAGTTTTTAATTCTAGTAGGTATTGCTTTTGTTATTGCAGCACCTATTGCATATTGGGGACTGAGTAGCTGGTTAAAAGATTTTGCATTTAAAACAAGCCTGAGTTGGTGGATTTTTGCACTTAGCGGTTTAGGTATGGTATTGATAGCCATAGTTATTATGAGCGCCAGAACTGTTACCACTGCAATGAAAAATCCAGTAAATAGTTTACGAACAGAATAATTAATTAACAATAAAATATACACAGATGTTATTAGAATTAGAAGGCATATTTAAGTGGGTAAACACAGGAGGGCGACGTGTTTTTTTATTAAAAGATATTGATTTAAAAGTTAAAGAAGGAGAGTTTATCTCTATAATGGGGCCTTCAGGTTCGGGAAAATCGACATTACTAAATGTTATTGGTATGCTGGATAAATTTGATGAAGGTGAATATAATTTCCTCAATGAACCTGTACACCAACTCAAAGCGAAACATCGTGCCAATTTATATAAAGAATACATTGGGTTTGTATTTCAAGCCTATCATTTAATTGATGATCTTACTGTTTATGAAAATATTGAAACGCCTCTATTATACAAAAAAATGAAATCATCAGAACGTAAAGCTCTTGTAGCAGATATGTTAGATCGTTTTAATATCGTAGGAAAAAAAGATTTATTTCCAGCACAACTCAGTGGAGGTCAGCAACAATTGGTTGGTATAGCTAGAGCACTTATTTCAAAACCAAAACTAATTCTAGCAGATGAACCTACTGGAAATTTGAATTCTAAACAAAGCCTTGAAATCATGGAGCTTTTTAAGCAGCTCAATGAAGAAGGTGTCACTATTATTCAAGCTACACATTCTGAAATCAATGCTAGTTTTGGGCAAAGAACCATTCAGTTGTTGGATGGTGGACGTAATGATCTTAACAATTAAATTTAAAAACATGCGACATAGTATAATTATCATTTTATTTTTCTTGCAAACATTAAACATGTTTAGTCAAAATAATACCACAACTTATAATTTGCAAGAATGTATAGACATAGCACTGAAAAATAATTTGGATTTAAAATCTGCCGAGTTGCGCGCAGAAATTTCCGATATTAATTTCAAGCAAAGTAAAAATGCTTTACTGCCAACATTGAATGCTAACTATAATATTGGTAAAACAAGTGGACGTAGCATTGACCCATTTACCAATAGTTACATCAATGAGGAGCTCACTTTTTCAAACGCAGGATTAAGGTTAGGAGCCGTTGTTTTTAACGGATTTCAGTTAATTAATAGATGGAAACAGCAGAAGTTGAATATGAAAGCTTCAGAAATGGAAAAAGAAGATGCAAAGTATAATCTGATTTTAAATGTTACACTTACATATTTGCAAGTAATGAATACCAAAGATCTGTATGTATTGGCACAAAACAGATTAGAAACTACCTATGAGCAGTTAAAACGTTTGAAATCAATGTTTGAAGAAGAAATTGGAAGCCCTTCAGAATATAGGGATTTCCAAGGCTTGAAGGCTAATGATGAAGCAAATTTGGTGAACTCAAAGAATAATTTTGAAGATGCAAAATTAAACTTAATGTCACTGCTTAATACTGATACTGATTTTGATGTGGCTGCGATAGATATGTCAATTGATTTGAGTGGGTATTCTGAATCATTTGAAGATATTTATATCCAAGCTTTGCAGAACATGGCTATTGTTAAGGCTGGAGAATATAGACTAGAGGCAGCAGAAAAAGGTGTTTCGGTAGCCAAGTCATTGTACGTTCCGGAAGTATCGTTGTTTGCCAATCTTAATACCAACTATTCCAGTGCAGCACGAATTTTTAATGATATTGGAACTAGCATTGCAGAAACTGGAGATTTTGTAACTATAGATGGGCAAGACTATCAAGTACTTAGTGAGCAAACTAGTTTTACCAGTGAAAATATTGCTTATAAAGATCAATTTGAGAATAACCTCAATAGTTCAGCTGGTATTGCTATTAATGTTCCAATTTTTAATGGTTTTAATGCTAAAAATAATGTTGCACTTGAGAAGATTAAAAAGGAAGAAGCAACTATTGAATTGGAGCGCATAAAATTACAATTGAGAACAGCTATTGAGCAAACTTATAAAGATATGAATGCTGCTTTCGAACGCTATCAATTACTTCAACAACAAACAGAAGCATATCAAGAATCCATGCGAATAAATGATGTTAAATTCACTAATGGTGTTAATAATAGTGTTGATTATATAATCAGTAAAAATAATTTGGAAAACGCTCGTATTAGCGTGAATAACGTAAAATATGAGTATTTGCTACGTGTAAAATTGCTAGAATATTATACAGGTCAGATATAGAACTCAAAAGTCTAGCTAATACATTCACTATGGTTATAATTCATTTTAATTACTCTTTTTTGGTACATTAGTAGCTTAACAAAAAATGAGTTCTTATGCTTGGCATTATTTCGTTTGTAGGGTTTACACTTTTAGTTGCTGTTATATCTTATTATGCTGCCAGAAAAACAAACGAAGCCTCTTCTGATGGTTATTTTCTTGGAGGACGTAGCTTAACAGCTGGTGTAATTGCAGGATCTCTATTACTTACCAATTTATCTACAGAGCAAATAGTAGGATTAAATGGTAGTGCCTATAAAGATGGTTTATCTGTAATGGCTTGGGAGACATTGGCAGCAATCGCTATGGTTGTTACTGCTATGTTTTTGTTGCCAAGATATTTAAAAGGAGGCTTAACTACTGTTCCTCAATTTTTAGCCAGAAGATTTGATGTTACCACAAAAACTATAACGTCTGGATTATTTCTAACAGGCTATGTGGTAGTGCTTTTACCAGTAATATTGTATTCTGGTTCTGTAGCTATTAGTGGCATGTTTGATGTCCCAAAACTGTTAAGTGTTTCAAACACAAGTGCTATTGTGATTTGTATTTGGGGAATTGGAATAATTGGTTCTATTTACGCAGTTTTTGGAGGGCTAAAGGCGGTTGCCGTGTCAGACTCTATAAATGCTATTGGTTTATTGATAGGAGGAATACTAATTCCAATTTTCGGATTAATGGCAATTGGAGACGGAAGTGTTTTTGGAGGTTTAGATGTTTTAATGGCTGCTAATCCTGAACGTTTTGATTCAACTGGTAGCCATGGACAAGAAGTCCCTTTTGCTACTATATTTACAGGAATGATGTTAGTTCAGTTGTTTTATTGGGGAACCAACCAACAAATAATTCAGCGTGCTTTGGGTGCGAAAAACTTGGCAGAAGGACAAAAAGGACTGCTACTAGCATCCTTTATAAAAATCTTAGGGCCATTGATTTTAGTACTACCAGGAATGATAGCCTATCATTATTTTGATGGTGGATTAGCTTCAAGTGATCTTGCGTATCCTGAGTTAGTTAGAGCAGTGTTGCCAAAATCATTAGTTGGTTTCTTTGCTGCTGTTCTTTTTGGAGCTATTTTAAGCTCGTTTAATAGCGTTTTAAATAGCTCTGTAACCTTATTTGGTATAGACGTATATAAACAGCACATCAATAAAGAAGCAGATGAAAAAACGGTGGTTAAATATGGAAAAATATTTGGAATATGCCTTGCTATCGCTGCCATGTTTATTGCTCCATTAATTGCAAATGCGGGAAGTTTATTTAATTATTTGCAACAGATTAATGGAATTTATAGTATTCCTATTTTCACCATAATTGTAGTTGGATATTTAACAAAACGAGTGCCTGCAATTGCGGCAAAGATTGGAATTATTTCTGGTTCTGTACTTTATATAATTAGCCAATTTTGGATTGGGCCGAGTAGAGTAGAAGATGCATTAGAAAAAGCAAAAGCAGCTGGTATCACAGATCCTCAAGCATTGAGAATTGTTGAAGCAGATGCTTATCCACATTTCTTACATATCATGGCTATTCTATTTATTTTGAATATATTAATCATGTTATTGATAGGAAAGTTTTATCCTCGTAAAGAAGCTTATGTGCAAGAATATACAGAGCAGGTTGAGATTACACCTTGGAAACATACAAAAATTGTAGGTTTGTCAATATGTTTCCTAGTGGTCGCTATCTATATTTATTTTTATTAAGTATTTTTATATTGTTGCCTATAAAGTTAAATATTGGCTCTGTAGCTCATAGCCAGCTAATGAGTTGAAAGCAAACTAAGCATTGATAAAAATGTATAGTATGTAAACTCCTCTAAAGCAATAAATAATTGCATAAATAATATTTTTGTATTGCTCTTTTGTAATTATGTATAGGTAGTGAGTTATTATTGTTGTATTCAGGTCAAAGTTTGTATCTTTAACATGTTCTTCAAAAAAACTTTAATTGTGCCGTTTTTAAAAAACATCCTTACTCTGTCTTTTTTATTAGTGTGTGGTCAGATTATTGCGCAAGATTTGCCGCCTATAGAAACATATTCTCCAAAACAATATGGAGGTGAAAATCAAAATTGGGAAATATCGCAATCTAAAGAAAAATACATTTACGTAGCCAATGATAAAGGTCTGTTGGAATTTAATGGCGCTAAATGGCAATTGTATCCTTCACCAAATAAAACTATTATGCGATCAGTAAATGTGATTGGCGATAAAGTTTATACAGGTTGCTATATGGAGTTCGGTTATTGGGAAAGCAATAGTTTTGGTCAGTTAGATTATACATCGCTTTCCAAAAACCTTGATATACCTCTTATTGAAGACGAACAATTTTGGAGCATCATTGCACTTGATAACTGGGTTTTGTTTCAATCACTTAATCGAATTTATATTTATAATATTGATGATTCTAGTTTTAAGATTATAGAATCAAAAACAAGAATAACAGATGTTTATAAAGTAAATGGAACAATTTATTTTCAAAAATTGAATGATGGAATTTATAAAATTGAGAAAGGTGGTGAATTAAAAGTATCAAATGATGAAATCGTAAGGGATAATATTATAGTTAATATTTTCAATTTTGAAAGTAAGCTTCTGTTGGAAACTCAAGAAAAAGGCTTTTATCTTTTAGAAAATAATCGACTTTCAAAATGGAATATTCCTGCAGCAGATACTTTAGATGATGTAAGTGTTTATAGTAGTATTCAGTTAAAAGATGGCAGTTATATTTTAGGAACTATATCTCACGGAATTATACACTTAACTGCTAATGGAGAAATCAATTATAAAATAAATCAGAGTAAAGGACTTAGTAATAATACTATTTTATCACTCTTTGAAGATGAAGAGAATAATATTTGGCTTGGATTAGATAATGGTATTAATTGTATAAACATGAATTCTCCGTTCAGTATTTTTAATGATGAAAAAGGAAATATTGGAACAGTTTACACTTCTATTGTTTTCAATGAGCACCTATATATAGGAACCAATCAGGGTTTATTTTATAAGAAAATAAACTCTAATGAGGAATTTGAGTTTATTAAAGGTACTCGAGGGCAAGTTTGGAATTTAGTCGTTTTAGATGATACTTTATTTTGTGGACATAATATTGGGACTTTAATTGTAGAAGAGAATAATATTACCATTATTGAAATGACTGATGGAACGTGGAATATTAATTTAATTGAAGGACAAAAAGACCTTTTAATTCAAGGTAAATACAATGGTCTAAATATTTTAGAGAAAACCAATAATGCCTGGAAGTTTAGAAACAAAGTTGAAGGGTTTAAAAATGCCTCTAGATTTGTTGAATGGTATAAGGGAAATGAATTTTTTATAAATCATGAATACAAAGGTGTTTTTAAGGTTACATTAAGTTCTGATTATTCCAAAGTAAATAAGGTTATTAAAGATTCAACTTCTATTAATGGAATTCATTCAAGTCTTCTAAGATATAATAATGATATACTTTATAGTAATAAGGAAGGAATTTTAAAGTACAATGACACACTTAAATCTTTTCAAAAAGATTCAGTTTATATGAAATTGTATGATCAAACAAACTACATTTCTGGTAAGTTGGCTAAAGATAATACATCAGGTAAATTATTAAGTTTTACTAATCGTAGCATTAACTATTTGTCACCAGGAAAGTTAAGTAATGTGCCAAATATGAAAAGTATACCGTTGCCAAATTCTTTGAGAAAAAGTAAAATAGGCTATGAGAATATTTCACATACAAGAGACAATGAATATTTATTTGGAACATCAGAAGGTTATATTATCATTGATTTAGATAAGTTTCAGAACAAAACGTATAGTATAACTATTAATACTGTTAGTAAAAGCACGCTCAACAATCCTAGTGTATTGGTTGATAGGTCTTTGACTAGTGAACTTGGAAATAAAGAGAACAATATTGGATTTAGTTACTCAGTTCCTGAATTTGATAAATACCTAGAGGTTGAGTATCAATATCAATTAGAAGGTATTTATAATCGCTGGAGTGATTGGTCTCCCAATTCTACTGAGTTATTTAAAAACTTGCCATTTGGAGATTATGCTTTTAATGTTAAAGCTAGAGTAGGTAATAAGGAGACGTCAAATGTCGCTTCATATAGTTTTTCAATTGAAAAGCCATGGTATTTAACAAATACGATGATTATCATATACATTTTAGGAGCTTTATTATTTTCTTTTTTAGTGCATAATATCTACAAAAGATATTACAGAAAACAAAGAGAAAAACTGTTAGAGCAAGCAGAAAGAGAACTAGAGTTGAAAAAATTAGAGAACGAGCAGCAACTAATGAGTTTTAAGAATGAAAAACTTCGTGATGATATAGAAAGTAAAAACAGGGAATTAGCTCTTTCAACTATGAGTCTCATTAAGAAGAACGAATTCTTAAATACAATTAAAAAAGAATTAAATAATTTTACTGATAATAAAGAACTTAACTCTGTTGTTAGAATTATTGATAAAAACATAAACAATACTGATGATTGGAAGCTCTTTGAAGAAGCTTTTAATAATGCAGATAAAGACTTTCTTAAAAAAGTAAAAACCAAACATTCTTCCCTTACTTCAAATGATCTTAGATTATGTGCTTATCTCCGATTAAATTTATCTTCTAAAGAAATTGCTCCATTGTTAAATATTTCTCCTAGAAGCGTAGAGGTTAAACGCTATCGTTTGCGTAAAAAAATGCAATTAGAGCATGAAACAAGCTTAACAAATTATATTTTGGAATTGTAATCATACAACAGTATCCAAAAACAACTATACATTACCACAACAAAAACATTTGAATAAGACTTGTGTAAGATTTCTTTTGCAAAGAAACTTATTATCAAAAACATAATATTACTAAGGGTTTTTAGGGAAATTCTTAAAAAAAGGCATTCTTTTTTGTGATGTATGTTTTTTGTTGAGGTCAATATTTCAAATTATGTAATAACTATTCTTAGTTTTATAAAAATCAAAAACAAACAAATGAAAGGTTTACTATCCACGTTACTAATCGTTATTGGAATTAGTTTAGTTAATGCGCAAGAATTGACTATAAATGGGAATGTGCAAGATTCAGATTTAATGCCAATTCCTGGTGCTAATATAATAGTGAAGAATACTAGTAAAGGAGCCATAACAGATTTTGATGGTAATTTTACGTTAAATGATGTGCCAAATGGCTCAACATTAGTATTTAGTTATATAGGTTATATAACGCAAGAGATTGTTGTTACTAATAATGATAACATACAAGTTATTCTGATGCCAGATGTAGCTCAGTTAGATGAAGTAGTTATTATTGGTTACGGAACTCAACGAAAAAAAGAAATTACTGGAGCAGTTAGTGTTATTTCGAATGAAACAATTGATGAATTAAAACCAGTTAGAGTTGAACAAGCTTTACAAGGGCAAGTTGCAGGTGTTAATATTACATCTAATTCAGGTTCTCCTGGTGCAGCTGCTACTATTAGTATTAGAGGTGTCTCCACAAATGGAGATAGTAGACCACTAATTCTAGTTGATGGTAATGTCATTGAGGATTTAAGTGTAATTAATCCTAGTGATATAGAAAGTGTAAACGTATTAAAAGATGCAACAGCTGGTATTTATGGTGTTAGAGCTGCGAACGGTGTTATTCTTATTACGACAAAAACCGGTCGTAAGGAAATGCCATTAACTTTCGAGTATAATGCTTATGGAGGTTTTCAGCAAACAACGAGAGAAATTCCAGTTTTAAATGCTACTGAATATGCGTTATTGGCAAATGAAGCCTTTGCAGCAGGAGGGGAAGCTATTCCTTTTTCTAATATATCTGGTTTAGGCGCAGGAACAAACTGGCAAGATGCAGTCTTTGAGAATGCACCAATTTTTAATCATTCGATTTCATTAAAAGGTGGTGGCGAAAAATCTGGTTATTCATTTAGTAGTTCATATTTGACGCAAGATGGTATCGTAGGAAGAAAAAAGTCAAACTTTACGAGACTTACTAAGAGTTTGAATTATAATTTAGACATTCTTGAAAATCTTAAATTTAACGCTGGTGTGCTTTTTACACATACTGGAAAAAGAAATTTATCTGAGAATGTTTTAGGTTCTGTGTTATTTAATGCATTAAACATGGATCCAACGAAACCTACCACAGGACGAGCAATTGGTTTAGGAGGGGAAGTAATTAATCCATTAGCTCAAATAAGGTCAACATATAATAGATCAAAGGTTGATAAAATTGGCGGAAATGTTGGTTTGTCATATAATTTCTTCGATCATTTTACAGTACAATCAAATTTTCAATTTAACTACGCTCAAGTAACTGGAGAAATATTTTCTCCCATCACAGATTTTGGATTAGCCAATAATACAGATACAGTTTTTGACAGAGAAGTTAATGAGGTAATTGAATCTCTAAACTACTTTAGAGATTATACTTTTGATGCCTTTATAAAGTATGAAAATACTTTTAATGATGTTCATAATTTAAATGTAATGTTAGGCACATCTGTATTTAAAACTACAGGAAGATTTACAGGAGATAGAGGATTTAGAATAATTGATAACAGTATTTCTAATGCTACAATCGAACTAGCATCTGATGTTGAAGATTTAAACCAAGCTTTGGGTAGAGACCCTTCTTTTGACGCTAGATTGTTATCTTATTTTGCTAGAGTACAATATAATTTCAAAGGGAAATACTTATTATCTGGAGTAATACGTAGAGATGGATCAACAAAATTTGGACCAGAAAACAAGTTTGGATATTTTCCTTCAGGTTCAATAGGTTGGATAGCTTCAGACGAAGATTTTCTAGCTGAAAATAGTACGATTGATTTCTTGAAATTTAGAGCATCATATGGTGTACTTGGAAATGACAGAATTAGAGATTTCGGTTATGTGGCATTACTTAATGGTGAAGGAACATATGTATTAAATGGTCAATTAATATTTGGTACTGCAGCAGGAGCTGTTTCTAATCCTGAAATTCAATGGGAAAAGCAAAAAACATTGGATATTGGTGTAGATTTAAAACTCTTTGATAATAAAGTTGATATTACGGCAGATTATTTTAAAAAGCGCACAGAGGACTTATTAGTAATCCCACAAGTTTCAGGTTTACTTGGAGTAGGAGCACCTGGTTCTGGAGCACCTACTATTAATGCAGGTATAGTTGAAAACACGGGATTTGAATTTGCCATTGGGTATTCAAAACGAGTAAGTGATGATTTTAAATTTGGAATAAGATATAATGTTACTACTATAGAAAACGAAGTTATTTCTGTAAGTGCAGATGGAGGCTTTTTAACTGGTGGAGTATTCGGAATCGGTCAAGATCCACCATCCAGAATGGAAGCTGGTTTTCCAATAGGATACTTTAGAGGTTTTAAAACAGATGGTGTTTTCCAAAACCAGACAGAAGTTGATGCTTACCCAACAATTAATAGTGCAGTGCAAGCAGGAGATTTAAAATTTGTAGATATAAATAATGATGGTGTAATTGATGACGATGATCGTACTGATATAGGTAATCCTTTGCCAACTGCAACAATGGGAATAAATTTATCTTTCGATTATAAAAACTTTGATTTTGCCGCATATGCGTTTGCATCTGTAGGTAATGAAATTGTTCGTAATTATGAACGTAATCAAAAATTAACTAATAGAACTGTTTACGCTTTAGATAGATGGACAGGAGAAGGAACAAGCAATACAACACCAAGAGTTACTACTGGTGCAACATCAAATACGCTGTTTTCTGATTATTATGTAGAGGATGGTTCATTTGTTCGATTGCAAAATGTACAAATAGGATATACGTTCCCAGCTGGAGCATTTAATAATGACTCTATTAGTAATCTGCGGTTATATGTATCAGCTAGTAATTTATTTACCTTAACTGAGTATCGTGGTTACGATCCAACAACGTCAAATGGAGCACCAATTGGTGGAGGTATTGACCAAGGGTTTTATCCTAGTCCAAAGATTTTTCTATTTGGTTTAAACTTAAAATTTTAAAAGATAGTTATGAAAAACTTAAAAATTAAATTTCTTCTACTTTCATTAATTTTTGTCTCATCTTGTAGTGATGACTTTGTTGATGTAGAATCAGAAGACGTAAATTCAGAAGATTTCTTTAATTCTGAAGCAGACTATCAAAATGCTTTGATAGCAGCTTATGATATGCTACAATCAACCTATCTTAATGTTATGCTCGGTGAAATTGCATCAGATAATACGTTAGCAGGTGGTGAAAGTGCAACTGATGTCCCAGGTATTCAAGAGGTAGATGACATGATTCATACACCAGTTAATTCTCAATTAAGAGATATTTGGAATTGGATGTATGCAGGTGTAAACAGAGCGAATTTTATTATGGAGTTTCAAGATAAAACGGATTTCGCAAGTAAAGATGGAGTTATTGCTCAAACACTATTTCTAAGATCTTATTATTATTTTGAATTGGTAAAGTGGTTTGGAGATGTTCCATTTGTAGTTAATAAAAGAATTCAATTCGGTGATCAATTTGAAATCGATAGAACTCCAACGGCTGAAATTTATGCCCAAATTGAACAAGACCTTATTTTTGCCATAGAAAACTTACCATATGTTCAAGCAGAAACTGGTAGAGTAACTAAAGGAGCTGCACAAGCATTATTGGGAAAAATTTATTTATATCAAGAAAAATTTACTGAATCAGCAGCTGTACTTGAAAATCTAATTACTAGTGGACCTCATAATCTAATTACAGATTATAGTACAATGTTTGAAAATGATAACGAAAATAATATTGAATCTGTATTTGAAGTTCAATATGCAGATCTTGAAGGTGCTGGTTTTGGATGTTTACAATGTAGCGAGGGTAACGTAGCTGTTGGTTTTAATGGAATAAGAGCTTATAGTGGTCCTTTGTTTGAATCTGGTTTTAGCTTTAATGTCCCAGTTCAAGAAGTTGTTGATGAATTTGAAGATGGTGATATGAGGTTAGAAACTGCAATTTTAGATATAGAAGCCTGGGCAGAAGAGACTGGAGCATCTTATGGCACTGGATATGAGCATACAGGGTATTTTAATAGAAAATATATTTCACGCCAAGGAGATACTAATATTGGTGATGCCAACTTAACAAACCCAAACAATTATAGATCTATAAGATTTGCGGATGTTTTATTAATGGCTGCCGAAGCTTTAAATAGAGGTGGAATAAGTGATTCAAGAGCACAACAATATTTAAATAGAGTTAGAGAGCGTGCATTTGGCAATATAGATAATAACGTGTCAGATTCTGGTTCTGGTTTAACGACTGCTATTTATCATGAAAGACGAGTAGAATTGGTTGGAGAAGGACATCATTTCTTTGATCTTGTTAGAACTGGAAGAGCTGCTCAAGAAATTGATGGATTCATTGCAGGGCAACATGAATTATTCCCAATTCCTGATATAGAAATTCAATTAGCTGGAAATAGATGGTGTCAAAACCCAGGTTATACAACTACAGCAACTTGTTCAAATTAAAAAAAGCATCATGAAGATAAAAAATTTAAAATATTTATTTGGTTTAAGCTTAACATTAGTTTTCTTTCTGAACTGTTCAGAAGATGATAATGATTTAAGCTTCGTTGATAATGTTGTTGCTCCCACAAATGTGAAAGCAATATTCAATATTGAACAGGATAATTCAGGGTTAGTGTCAATCACACCTAATGCTGATGGTGCTGTTTCTTATGAAGTTAGTTTCGGAGATGGTACAGAACAAATTGCTTCAGCTGAAACAGGTGAAAGTATAACTCATACTTATGAGGAAGGAAATTATACAGTAGGCATAAAAGCTATTGGAATTACAGGATTAGAAACATCAGGAACTCAAGAATTAGTTGTTTCTTTCAGAGCTCCGGAAAACTTAGCAATTACAGCAGATATTGATGCTTCAAATCCATTTCAGGTTAATGTTTCGGCAACTGCTGATTTTGCCGCTTCTTTCTTAGTGTATTTTGATTCTGCTAATCCAGATGAAGAACCAACTGCAATGTCATTAGAAGAAACGGTTAGTTTTGTTTATTCATTAGTAGGTGATTACACTGTTAAAGTTGTAGCACTTAGTGGAGGTACTGAAACAACAGAAGGAACAGCAGATGTTACAATATCAACACCAACTGAACTTCCAATTGATTTTGAAGTTTTTGATTCAACCGTATTTAATGGTTTTGGTGGAGCATCAAATGAAATTATTGATAATCCGGACACAAATGGAAACCCATCAGCTAAGGTCGCTCAAATTGTAAAGGGAGGACCAGAAGTATGGGCAGGAAATGTAATTGTTACATCTGCACCAATGGATTTTAATGATAAAAAAGTTATTGAATTAGATGTATGGTCGCCACGACCTGGAGGAACATTGACACTTAAACTAGAAAATTTAGATGACCCAGGAATATTTGTCGAAAAACAAGTAACGTTAGTTGGAAATAGTGCATGGGAACAAGCTGCTATTGATTTTTCAGATATTGATGTAGGACAGCAATACCAGAAACTTGTTTGGTTTTTTGATTTAGGGACTGTAGGAGACGGAAGTTCAGACTGGACTTTTTATATGGATAATATAAAACAAGATTTTGCAGGAGTTGTAACGTCACAAATGATTGAAGACTTTGAAGGAACTCCTCCAACTTTTACAGTGTTTGGAGATATTGCCGTTACTGAGGTAATCGCAAACCCGGATGCTTCTGGAATTAATACGAGTGCAAATGTAGCTCAATTAACAAAAACAAATGGGTCACAAGTTTGGGCTGGTACATTCTTTGAAACAGCTGCACCATTAGATTTAGAATCATTTGGACAAATTAATGTAAAGACATGGTCACCTACTTCTGGAATTGTAGTAAAACTTAAGCTAGAGAATATAGATGCAAGTATAGTGCATGAAGTCGATTTAAATACTAGCGTAGCCAATGTCTGGGAAAATTTATTATACGATTTTAGTGGAGCACCTGCGGCTGACTATGTTCGTATAGTTATATTCTTTGATTTTGGAACAGCAGGAGATGGATCTATTTATTATTATGATGATGTTGAACTTGTTGGTTCAGAAGGTGTTCTACCACTTGGATTTCAAGACTTTGAAGGTGCAGTTCCAGCATTTACAGTATTTGGAGATATAGCAGCAACTGAAGTTATTGCTAATCCAGATATGAGTGGGCTAAATACAACAGGTAATGTAGCTCAGCTAACAAAAACAACTGGTTCGCAAGTTTGGGCTGGGACCTTTTTTGAAGTTGGTACACCACTAGATTTAGACACTTTCACTAAGATTAGTGTAAAAACATGGTCACCTACATCTGGAATAGTAGTAAAATTCAAATTAGAGAATGCAGATGCAAGTATAGTGCACGAAGTAGATATAAATAATGCTGTAATAAACGGTTGGGAAGAATTAGTTTATGATTTTAGCGGTGCACCAGCAGCTGACTATGTACGAGTGGTTATGTTCTTTGATTTTGGAACCCCTGGAGATGATTCAGTATACTATTTTGATGAGTTTACTCTTACTAACTAATTAAGCATAAAATTAATATTATGAAAAATATAAAATCTTTAATTGTTTTCACTTTTTTGGTAGCATTTGTTTTTGGCTGTCAAGAGGAAGATCAAGAATTTGGTGAAATCACCTCACCTTCAAATGTCCAAATTTTAGTGGATAAGGTAGGAGCAGATGCTGCAAATCCTAATGGAGATGGAAGTGGTACTGTTAATTTCACAGCGACGGCAGATAATGCTACAGCTTTCCATTTTATTATTCAAAATCAAACTAAACTGGCACAAAATGGACAAGTTAGTCATGATTTTACTGTTTTAGGAGAAAATACTTACACAATAACTGTAATTGCTTTCGGAACAGGAGGAGCATCATCTGCCGCAAGTTTAAACGTTGATGTACTTTCACTTTATGAACCACCAGCAGATTTGGTTCAAATGCTTTACGGTTCTGGATCAAGAGTTTGGAGAATAAAAAATGAGGCACCAAATCATTTTGGTCTAGGACCTTTAGATGGTGATCCATTTAGTTTTTATGGAGCCAATCCTGATGATAAGGCTGGAGTAGGTATGTATGATGATCGTTATATTTTTAATCAAGATGGTAGTTTTACACATATTACTAATAGTACAAATGATGATCCTGATGAAGATACAACAGGAACTGTTTTTGGAAGAGAAGTTTTAATCAATGAGCTTGGTGGTTCTGGAGGAGAACAAGATGGAGCAGATATTCTTAATTATGTGTATTCAGATTATCAAGAGCAGCATGCTTTATCAGCACCAGGAGGCGTTGAAACAATAACGTTAACAGGCATAGGATTTATTGGTTATTATGTTGGTGGAAACCATAAATACAAAATAATAAGTCGCTCTGCAGATGAAATGGTAATTAAAACTTCAGATGGTAATGGCCAATTTGATTGGGGTTTTACATTAATTGCTGAATAATTTTTTTATTTAATTTTAATAATAAACTTATTGATGACTAAGTATCAAAGATTTTTATCACTTGTAATAACATCTTTGTTTGTTACGTTGGTATTTACTTGTTCGAGTAGTGGCTCAGATAATTCTGGACCTCCAATTGATAATGATGTTATTCCTTCAAATATAGTTTTATCAGTTGATGTTGTTGGTTCAGATTCTAGTAACCCAAATGGAGATGGCAGTGGTGTTATTAATGTCAGCGTATCGGCTACTAACGCTATAAAATATGCTGTTAAGTTTGGAAATGATAATATAATTGAGAATTCAAGTGGAACATTTTCAAAAACACTTACGCAACCTGGAACAAATAATTATTTAATAAGTGCTTTTGCCTATTCTAGCACAAATAATAGCATTAGTACATTTGAAAATGTAATGGTATATGTGTTTGATGATGGCGAATTACAACTTGTATGGTCTGATGAGTTTAATATTGATGGTGCTCCTAATTCATCAGATTGGGGTTATGATATTGGAGCAGGAGGCTGGGGAAATGGAGAGTCACAATACTATACAAATCGCTCTGAAAATGTCATAGTAGAAAGCGGATTTTTAAAAATTATTCCAAGAAAGGAGAATTATATGGGATCTGAATATACTTCATCTAGAATTAAAACTGAAGGTAAATTCAATTTCAAGTATGGCAAGGTAGAAATTAGAGCAAAGTTGCCAGAAGGTCAAGGAACTTGGCCTGCCTTGTGGATGTTAGGGGCAAATTTTCAATCTGTAGGTTGGCCTACTTCTGGTGAAATAGATATAATGGAACAAACCGGTTGGGATAAAAACACCGTTTTAGCTACCTGTCATTGGTTAAATTCTGCTGATTCAAGTTATGCTAGTTATGGAACTACTACAAGTAACCCTAGCGCTACAACAGCATTCCATATTTATTCACTAGAATGGACCGAAACCTATATTAAAATGTTTGTTGATGATGTTGAGTATTATGTTATTGAACTAAACACAAGTTTGCCATTTAATAATGACTTTTTCTTTATTTTTAATGTAGCAATGGGTGGTTCTTTAGGAGGTACTATTGATTCAGCATTTACTTTTGATACAATGGAAGTTGATTATGTAAGGGTTTATCAGTAAATTATTTGATTAGTGTCTAATAAAAGCAAAAGGTTGTATGGTCATTTACTTTACAACCTTTTTAATACTTATTTAATAACTATTAATGAATTTAATTAATCATAAAATATTGAAAGAAGAAACTTCTATAGATTATATAAGAATAAATAACGAAAACTATTACAAGATTTCTAATAGTGATTCAATACGCTCATTTTTCATGAGCATTGTTAGTGATTCAAATCACTGGATGTTTATTTCAAGCAATGGAGGTTTAACTGCAGGTAGAAAAAACGCTGAATTTTCACTCTTCCCTTATTATACAGATGATAAGATAACAGAGTCATCAGAAATTACTGGAAGTAAATCAATTTTTTTGGTAAGCCATTATGGTAAAGACCATATTTGGGAACCTTTCTCTGAACGTTTTGAAGGAATGTATCATATTACTAGAAATCTATATAAAAACGAATTTGGTAATAAAGTAATGTTTGAAGAGATTAATCATGACCTCAATCTTACTTTTAGATATCAATGGAGCTCTAGTAACCTTTATGGTTTTGTAAAAGAATCTACAATAATAAATAATAGTGACAGTGTAATAAATGTTTCTATTTTAGATGGAATTCAAAACATCTTGCCTTATGGTGTTGGAAGTGATTTACAAAACCAAAGCAGCAATCTTGTAGATGCATATAAACGTAGTGAGTTAGAAAATAAATCAGGTATTGGTATTTATGCTTTAAGCGCCATTATTGTAGATAAGGCAGAACCTAGCGAAGCTTTAAAAGCAAACGTTGTATGGTCATTAGGTTTAGATAATCCAAAATATTTATTGTCTTCGTTACAATTAAAGGCATTTAGAAATCGCCAACCTATTCATCAAGAAACTGATGTTAAAGCAGAAAAAGGGGCGTATTTCTTGAATGCAGATTTAGAATTGAATCCACAAGAGGAGAAGCAATGGATGATTATTGCCAATGTGAATCAAGATCACTCAGCGATTGCAGACCTTTCAGAACGTATTAATAATGATGAACATTTACTTAGCAAAGTTAAAGAAGATATTGCTCTTGGAAACCAACGCTTAATAGCATTAAATGCGTCGTCTGATGGTATTCAACTAACAGCTGATAAATTCAGGGATTCACGGCATTTTTCCAACACTTTATTCAACATCATGCGTGGTGGTATTTTTGACAATAATTACCAAATTGAAAAAAAGGACTTTAAGAATTACATAGCAAAAGCAAATAAAAAAGTAGCGAGAAAGAACGAAGCACTTATAGAAGAACTTCCAGAAACGTTCACTCTTTTTGCACTTCGCGATATGGCTTATGATAGTTCAGATCCAAACTTTAGAAGATTATGTTTGGAGTATATGCCTCTTCGTTTTAGTCGACGTCATGGAGATCCAAGTCGACCTTGGAATAAATTTTCAATTAATACAAGGAGCGAAATTGATGGCTCAAAAATATTGGATTACGAAGGCAATTGGCGAGATATTTTTCAGAATTGGGAAGCCTTGGCGCATTCATTTCCTGAGTTTATTGAAAGTATGATTCATAAATTTTTGAATGCAACTACTTTTGATGGTTACAATCCGTATCGTGTTACTAAAGATGGTTTTGATTGGGAATCTATTGAACCTGATGACCCTTGGTCTTATATAGGGTATTGGGGAGATCATCAAATAATTTATCTTCTAAAGTTTTTAGAATTTGTTGAAAAGCATAAACCAGGTGAACTTGAAAGTTATTTTGATTCAGATCTTTTTGTATATGCTAATGTTCCTTATAAAATAAAGGATTACAAAAGTATTATTAACAATCCTAAAGATACTATTAAATTCGATGAGATTCTTGACGAAAAAATCAATCAACAACGCTTAGAATTAGGCGCAGATGGTGCTTTGCTGAGAGATGAGAATAGATTTATTGTTAAGGTTAATTTTATAGAAAAAATATTAGCAACCACACTGGCAAAAATGTCCAATTTTATTCCAGAAGCTGGTATTTGGATGAATACTCAACGACCTGAATGGAATGATGCTAACAATGCATTGGTAGGAAATGGAGTGTCTATGGTTACACTTTGCTATTTGAGTCGTTTTTTAAATTTCTTCAAGGTAGTTTTTGAAAGCACCAACAAAGAAACATTTGAAGTATCTACTGAATTAGTTAGTTTCTATAATGAAGTTGTGAATACTTTAAATACTCATAAAGATTTATTGGCGACAAATTTTGATGATAAGTATCGTATGCAAATCATGGAGAGTTTATTAAGTTCAGCTAGTAATTACAGAATACAAATCTATAATAATGCTTTTTCCGGAAGAAAAACAACAGTTTCTTTGGAAAGCTTAAAGAGTTTTGTAGAAATAGGCACTAAATATTTAGAGCATTCCATAAGAGCTAACAGACGATCAGATAGTTTATACCATGCTTATAACCTTATGACAATTAATGAAGATGCTGTTTCAATTTCATATTTAAGTGAAATGCTAGAAGGTCAAGTAGCTGTTTTAAGTTCCGGATATTTATTATCAGAACGAGCTTTAGAAATATTAGATGCTTTAAAACAAAGTGCCCTTTTTAGAGATGATCAGTATAGTTATCTATTATATCCAAATAAAGAATTACCTAAATTTATTAATAGAAATACGATTCCTAAAGAGTTAGTGTTAAAGTCAAGTTTACTACAAAAACTTGCTGTAGATGAAAATAGTCAAATAATAGAGGAAGACGTTAATGGAGATGTTCATTTTAATGGTAATTTCAAAAATGCAAATGATCTTAAAGTAGCATTAAATGTAATGTCTAATTCATCTTACAAACAACTTGTTAATTCTGAGTATAAGTTAATTCTTGACATTTTTGAGAAAGTTTTTAACCATAAATCATTCACAGGGCGCTCAGGAACTTTTTATGGTTATGAAGGACTTGGATCGATTTATTGGCACATGGTTTCAAAACTGCTTTTGGCAGTGCAAGAATGTTGCTTAAAAGCTATTAAAAACAAAGAGAATCAAGAAGTAATAGGAAGATTATTAGAACATTATTATGAGATTCATGCAGGAATAGGTATTCATAAATCACCAAAGTTATATGGTGCATTTCCAACAGATCCTTATTCACATACACCATCAGGTAAAGGAGCTCAACAACCAGGAATGACAGGTCAAGTTAAAGAAGATATTATTAATCGATTTGGAGAACTTGGAGTTTTTGTAACTAAAGGGCAATTACAATTTTATCCTTGTTTATTAAGAAGAAGAGAATTCTTAAAAGAAGAAAAAACATATCAATATGTCGACGTTCAACAAGATCATAAAACCTTGGAGTTAAGTGCTAATTCATTGGCATTTACTTATTGTCAGGTGCCTGTCATTTATGAATTAGCGAATGATAACAGTATTGAAATTTTTACAAATAATAATTCAAGTGGAACTTTAAACAGTTTGGTTGTTGATGAACAGACAAGTGATAAAATATTTAAAAGAACAGGCGAGGTTACACTCATTAAAGTAAGTATTGAACAAAGTATCTTGAAATAAAAAAACGGATGAAAATTAATACAAACATTATACTACTAATTTCAGCAGTTTTGTTTGTGCTTTCGTGTAAAGAAGAACAAAAAACAGATGAACTAATGCAGCCTCAGAAAAATATATCAGCTAAAGAAATTCTTGGTAATCCTAAATATTTAGCCATTTCTTATGGTGGTTATAGAAACAATACTAGAAAAATTCAACCAACGATTATTGAGTTAAAAGAAGATATGAAGATTCTTGCTGCAATGGGAATAAAAATATTGCGAACCTACAATGTTCACTTTTCTCATACATCAAACATTCTAAAGGCTATAGATGAACTTAAAACTGAGGACACAGATTTTGAAATGTATGTCATGTTGGGAACTTGGATTGAGGCGAAAAATTCATACTCTGATTCGCCTAATAGGATTCGTAATCAAGATGGTGTGCGCTATATACCTCAGATTGGCAGAATGAATGGAAACAAAATTGAGATTGAAACTGCCATCGAGTTAACTATACAATATCCAGAAATAGTCAAAATTATTGCCGTTGGAAATGAAGCCATGGTACATTGGGCATCGGAATATTATGTAGAACCTTCTGTGATTTTAAAATGGGTAAATCATCTTCAGAACTTAAAGAAAAAAGGGGAATTACCTAAAGAGTTATGGATTACAAGTTCTGATAATTTTGCATCTTGGGGAGGCGGAGACAAGGTCTACCATACAGAAGATCTTGTAAGATTAATAAAGGCGGTAGATTACATATCGATGCATACATATGCGTATCATGATACACACTATTCTCCTGCCTATTGGGTTAATGATACAGTAGTACATGAAACAGATTTGCATAAAATTGAAGCTGCAATGCTAAGAGCTAAAAAATATGCAATTTCACAATTTCAAGGCATAAAATCTTACATAGATAGTTTAAAAATAAATAAACCAATACATGTAGGAGAGTCTGGTTGGGCTAGTATATCTAATGACTTATATGGAAAAGAGGGGTCTAAAGCCACTGACGAGTATAAAGCAGCTTTATATTATAAGCATATACGAGATTGGACTAATGAAACTGGAATGTCATGTTTCTTCTTTGAAGCATTTGACGAAAATTGGAAGGATGCGCAAAACCCTTTAGGATCAGAGAATCACTTTGGATTGTTCACAATAGACGGAAAAGCTAAATATGTACTTTGGGATTTAGTAGATCAAGGTGTTTTTGATGGTTTAAATAGAAATGGTAATCCAATTACTAAAACCTATAATGGTAACATAGAAGAACTTATGAAAGATGTACTAGTTCCAGATACAGAAGTTGAGGTTATTAATAATTAATAATATGAGAAGTAAAGCATTTTTCCTTTTATTACTTTTTTGCGCATCATTATTGTCGTGTAATGAAAGCGTTAAATTGGATAGGATATCGGTTAATAAAAGGCAGTTATTGGTAAATGAGAACCCATATTTAATAAAAGGAATTTGTTATCATCCTGTACCAATAGGTAGTAGTGATAGAAGCTTTGAAACTATTGACACAGATCTTGCCTTAATGGTTGAAGCTGGGATTAATACGATAAGAGTTTATGCACCAATTGATGATATTAAAGTTCTAGACAAAATTGATGTTGTAGGCTTGAAAGTTATTATTGGATTTGGGTTTAATGATCCAAAAGATATATACAATATACATTCTGGAAATTATATTAATTACATTAATTCTTATAAAAACCACAACGCAATCTTAATGTGGGAATTAGGGAATGAATACAATTACCATCCAGAATTTTTTGATGGTGATTTAAAAAATTGGTACGTAGAAATGAATAATGCAGCAGTACTTATTCACGAAAATGATCCAAATCATCTAGTATCTACAGCACATGGTGATTTACCAAATGAATTAGCACTTTCTCTAAGCCCAAATATAGATGTTTGGGGAATGAATGTATATCGAATGGTCGAACCAGAAACCATTTTCCCTGAATGGGAAGCCGTGAGTTCTAAACCAATGTATTTATCAGAAGTAGGAGCAGATAGTTATATGGCTAAACCTGCTGAGGGATATGCGCAGGGAGAAAATCAAAAAGCTCAAGCTGATGCCAATAAAATTATACTAGAAAATACTTTTGATAGTCAAGAAGTGTCCTCAGGCGCAACCTTATTCTCGTTTACTGATGGTTGGTGGAAAGCTGGTGAGAATGATGTACAAGATGTTGGAGGTTGGGCACCTGAAGGCAGTGGAGTTCCATATGACAGAGTTCCAAATGAAGAATATTGGGGAATTGTTGATATTCATCGAAATAAAAAAGAAACGTTTAATGTGGTTAAAGAAATCTACTTAAACCTGAATAAGTAATGAAAACAAATCGATTATATATATCACTTTTTTTAATGGCTTTTATGATGAGTTGCAATCAAAAATCTAATGAACTACAAGTTGAGGTTTATGAAACTTCTGCTAGTGGGAATAAACTAAAAAAAATTGATACGTTTTTTAATTCTAACAAAAACGATTTAGTAAATATTGAGCTCTTTCCAGACACTACATTACAGACCATTACAGGTTTTGGTGGTTCGTTTACTGAGTCTTCAGCATATTTATTAAATAAGCTTTCTAAAGAAAATAGAAATAAAATTTTAGAAGCATATTTTGGAGAAAATGGGGCTAAGTATTCACTAACGAGAACGCATATTAGTTCATGCGATTTTTCTTTAAGTAATTATACGTATGCTCCAGTTTTGGGAGATATGGATTTAGTTAACTTTTCAATAGATGAAGATCGTGACGATTTAATTCCAATGATTAAAGATGCCATGGCGATATCCAAAGATGGATTTAACATTATTGCTTCACCATGGACTGCTCCACCATGGATGAAAGACAATAAGAAATATGTTGGCGGAAAATTATTACCCGAACATTACGGTACATTCGCCTTGTATTTTTCTAAATATTTAGATGCTTATAAAGCTGAAGGAATTGATATTTGGGGAGTGACACCTGTAAATGAACCACATGGAAATGGTAATAATTGGGAAAGTATGCACTTTTCACCTGATGAAGAAACAGACTTTGTACAAAATTATTTAGGCCCAAAACTTGAAGCAGATGGCAAAGGTGATGTAAAAATATTGGGCTATGACCAAAATAGGGAAGGCCTAAAGGAATGGGTAGATGTGATGTATAAGGATGAAGCTTCGTCCAAATACTATGCTGGAACAGCCATTCATTGGTACGAAAGCACCTTTGAGTATTTTCCGGAAGCTCTACAATATGCACATAACAAAGCTCCTGATAAGTATTTAATTCAAACCGAGGCTTGTGTCGATTCCGAAGTGCCCAAATGGCAAGACGATGCTTGGTATTGGAGCAGGGAAGCCACTGATTGGGGTTGGGATTGGGCACCAGACGAACAAAAATATTTACATCCAAAATATGTGCCAGTATATCGTTATGCAAGGGATATTATTGGTTGCCTAAATAATTGGGTCGATGGTTGGGTAGATTGGAATATGGTGCTGGATAGACAAGGTGGCCCAAATTGGTTTGAGAATTGGTGTGTGGCACCAGTAATTGTTGATCCTGATACTGATGAGGTTTATTTTACACCTATTTATTATACACTGTCACATTTTAGTAGATTCATTAGACCAGAAGCAAAAGTAATTGAGGTGGCTAATACTGATAAGGATTTAATGGTAACAGCAGCCAAAAATCAAGACGGAACCATTGCAGTAGTAATTTTAAACCAAGGTTCAGCATCAAAACATTTTTCACTCGCTATGGGCGAAAAGACCAAACATATTTCCATCAATCCGAAAGCCATACAAACCATAGTACTTAACTAACTAACTAACTAACATCTATGTCTAATATAACAGTAACAAATAAAGTGCCAATGGGACAAAAAGTAGCCTTTGGTATTGGTATGCTTGCCAACCAAATGTTTCCGGCAATCCTTGGTATTTTTATGGTCGTATTGGTACAGGATTTGGAATTTCCGGGATGGATGTGGGGAATTCTGTTTTTCTTGCCCAGAATTTTTGATTCTGTCACAGACCCAATAATGGGCTTCATATCTGATAACACCAAATCACGTTGGGGACGTCGAAGACAATACGTATTCATAGGTGCCATTATCATGGGAATTTCGTTTATTATAATGTGGCAGTTATACAGGGAAAATGGTATTGATTATAATTTCACCTATTTTCTTCTTTGGTCTTTTGTGTTCTATTTGGGACTTACCATTTTTAGTGTACCCTATGTGGCCATGGGTTATGAAATGAGTAATGACTTTCATGAGCGAACAAATATTATGGCTGTAGCTCAATGGATTGGACAATGGGCTTGGGTTATTGCTCCTTGGTTTTGGGTTATTATGTACGATAAAGGTTGGTTTGAATCTGCCGAAGTAGCCACAAGGGAACTGGCGATTTGGGTAGGGATAGTATGCATGGTTTTTGCCATGGTACCAGCAATTTTTATTAAAAGTAAATCCACGCTCAATGAAGAAAGTTATTCTCCCCTAACGTCAAAAAATATAGGACGGAGCCTTAAAGAAATATTGGAAGGGTTTAAAGAAGCATTTAGATCAATTCCATTTAGAAAACTATGTATTGCCACGTTTTTTATTTTTAATGCCTTCAATACCATTGCTGCATTTTCGTTTTTTATTGTTGTTTATCATCTCTTTAATGGAGATGCAGGTGCAGCAGGGATCTGGCCCACACTTTTTGGAAGTATTGGTGCCTTAATTACAACATTTTTGGTGATTCCTATTGTAGAGAGAATGTCTAAAAAAATGGGAAAAAAGAGAGCTTTTATGTTATCTCAAGGCATTTCGCTAATTGGTTATATTATGCTTTGGTTTCTCTTTATTCCAGGAAAGCCTTACATGTTTATATACGCCTTACCATTTTTCTCATTTGGCATAGGTAGTTTATTTACACTTATGATGTCCATGACAGCAGATGTTATAGATTTGGATGAATTGAATACAGGAAAAAGGCGAGAAGGCATCTTCGGCGCAATTTACTGGTGGATGGTCAAGTTTGGATTGGCTATTGCAGGATTATTAAGTGGGACAATAATGAGTATGGTTGGCTTTGATCCAAATATTGCCACCCAGCCAGAAGGAGCTGTAGAAGGATTAAGAATTTTTTATTCAGGCTTTCCAATTCTTGGGACTCTTATCGCAATGTACGTAATGCGCGATTATAATGTAAATGAAAAACGTGCCAAAGAAATTCGTACAGAATTAGAAGAACGAAAAAAAGCAGCCTAACATTAAACTAATAAAGAATAAATTATATGTCACTCAGGAAAGAAAAATTTTTGGCGTTAACAACTGTAGATTATGACGATATGTCTATTGAAGGTTTAAAGAAGACATTTAGAAAAGCACTAAATAATGGAGTACATGGATTGTGTTTTAGCCCTTATATGGATGGACAAGAGCCTGGAGAAGTTTTATCTGAAGAACAAATAAGAAGACGAATAGAAATTATTAAACCTTACACTAAATGGATTCGATCGTTTTCGTGTACCGAAGGCAATGAGCTTATCCCAAAAATTGCTAAAGAATATGGCTTAAAAACACTAGTTGGTGCTTGGCTAGGTGATGATTCAGATATCAATGAACGCGAAATAAAAGGGCTTATCAAGCTTGCCAATGAGGGCTGTGTGGATGTTGCGGCAGTTGGTAACGAAGTGATGTACCGTGGTGATTTATCTGAAGAAGAACTTATAAACTTTATAAATCAAGCAAAAAAAGAAATAAAAAACATTCCAGTAGGCTATGTAGATGCCTATTATGAATTTACCGACCGTCCTGCCATTACAGAAGCTTGTGACATAATTTTGGCAAATTGCTATCCGTTTTGGGAAGGATGCGATCAAGATTATTCGTTGCTTTATATGAAGGATATGTATAATAGAGCAAGTAAAGCAGGAAAAGGAAAGAGAGTGATTATTACCGAAACTGGCTGGCCTAATCAAGGCACTAATTTGGAAGGTGCTTTCCCATCAGAGGAAAATGCACTTAAGTATTTTATTAACACTCAAAAATGGTCTAAAGAAGAAGGAATAGAAATGTTTTATTTCTCATCTTTTGATGAATCCTGGAAAGTTGGTTCTGAAGGCGATGTAGGTGCTTTTTGGGGAATTTGGGATAAAAATGAAACAATAAAATTCTAAGTTTCAATTGACTTAATAAAATAAAGGTGTTTTTACCACAACATTACCACAACTAGCTGATTTCTTTTCATAATTTAAAACATTTAAATTTTCTAAAAACTTACCGAAAGCCTCTATTAATGAAGGATTCTACATGTTAAGCTGATAGTTTTACAGATTTAATAAACTGTATGTTTTTTGTCGTGGTTAAATAATGAATATCTCAAAAAGTATATCATATATTTATGAAATTCTCATTAATACTATTGTAGTAATAAGAAAAACTAACTTAAAAACAAACTTTATGAAAAAAATTACATTATTATTATTTATTAGTACTGCTATTTCTGCTCAAACAGTTACCGTTAACTTTAGTGCGGATGCAAATGGTGGTCTATATCCAGATGCTACATTTACTAATATAGTATTGAATGGAACATTTGCGCCAGGTGAAGAATGGTGGGGATGGGGAGTTGAATTGACTGATCCAGATATGGATGGGATTTATACAGGATCTCGAGTAATTGCTGCAAATTTTGATTATGAATTCATCATCGCTGGTACCGGAGCCGGAGACGGTTGGAGTGGTTGGGGTGTCCAATCAGGATATAATAGTGCTACTTGTGGTGGTGCTGGAGATAACTACACATTTTCAACTGTAACTAGTGATTTAGAAATATCATTATCTATTTTGCCTGCTGCAGATGGTAGTGGGTATTGGGGAGGCTGTATGACTGTTAATACACTAAGTGTTGATGATTTTAAGTTGTCAAGTGCTAAAGTATTTCCGAATCCAACTAATAATATATGGAACATTCAAACTAACAATCAAACACTTAATTCTATTCAAGTATTTGACGTTTTAGGAAAACAAGTACTTACTTTAAATCCAAATGCTAATAATGCAGTAATTGATGCCACTAATTTATCTAATGGTTTATATTTTGCAAAAGTTAATACGGATAAAGGTTCAAGTACTTTGAAACTTATAAAAAATTAGCAAAAAGATTGATGAATGTTTATTAAAGAGTGTGCTTATTTTTAATAAGCGCACTCTTTTTATTTATATTTGAGTAATGATTACATTAAAGCAATTAGCAGAGCAATTAAACGTATCTATTTCTACAGTTTCTAAGGCCTTAAGCAATAGTGATGAAATTGGCAAGGAAACTATAATTCGTGTTAAAGAATTAGCTAAAAAGCTCAATTATCAGCCTAATCGCGTGGCTTTGAGTTTAAAGCAAAGCCAAACCAAAACCATAGGTGTAATAATACCTAATATTTTAAATCGCTTTTTTGCAATGGCCTTATATGGCATTCAAAATGAAGCTACCAAATTAGGCTATAGTATCATTACGTGCGTTACCAATGAGCAATTGGATAAAGAGCAAGAAAGTATTTCACTATTGTCAAATGGAAGTGTAGATGGTTTTATTTTGGCCGTATCGGAAGAAACCCTGGTATCTGGGAAAAGCGAACATATTCAAAATATGATTAATAAAGATATACCTTTAATCATGTTTGACAGGAACCTAAATAATATTGATTGCACTAAGGTAATAATCGATGATTTTAAAACGGCTTATGATGTCACCAACATGTTAATTGAAAATGGGAGAAATAGCTTTGCTTTTATAAGCACCATTGAAGATTTAAATGTTGGCGTATTACGACGGAAAGGATTTGAAAATGCCATATTTAAGTGGAAGGATTTGGTGTTAGGTTCTTTTAATTTATTTATAGATAAAGACGAAGACTATCAAGAGCTGATTAAAAATTTCCTTAAAAAAAATCCAAATATTAACGCCATCATTGCAGCAGACAATGTCACTGGGACCATAGCAGTAAATGTGGCCAATAGTTTGGGTTTCAATATCCCAAAAGATTTGAGCATTATCGGATTTACAGACGAGGTGGTTTCAAACTTGTCGGTTCCAAAACTGTCCTATATCAATCAGAAAGCCGAAACCATTGGAGAAAATGCGCTGAGATTAATTGTTGATGGTTTAAAACATAAAGAGGCTAATAAAACCATATCAACCCTTAAGGTTCCCGTTGATATAGTCCATAAAGAAACCACATAAGATCAATCCTTATATATGGTCAAACTAGCTTTATAACCAGTTCTTATAAGCCATTTATTTGAAGCTAATAAATTGCCATCCTGATCATACACTTTTAATTGTGCAGTGTTTGGACTTGACGTTCCTTCATTAAGTGCTACAAAGTTTATCGTATTATAGCCTTCAACTAAATCAATATCAATAACAAAAAAGTCTCCTTTTAAAATAATATTAGGGTGAATTATTGCATTGTTGAGCATTAATTTAATTCTATCACCATCAACATATTCATGATCCCTGGCTTTAATGACAATTATTTTTGATTTAGTTGTTAAACTACCCAAATTGTAATCTTTACTGAATTTAGCCAAGTCTTTCTGGTCTTCTCCAAATTTTTGCTTAATCGTCCACGTAGGTTTCACTAAATTGCTTTTTTGAACCATGTTGATGCCAGATTTCTTTTTAAAAACATCACTTAGTTGAGTGAAGTTTATAGTTGGTCTGATGTTTTTATTAGTTAACCCTTTAATAGGAGAGAGCTTTAATTGTGCGTCTTTTGGTGCTTCAGCTTTACTGTCAATTGCCTTTATTTTTAAGCCACCTTTGCTAACATCAGTTTGTGCATAAACAGTATGCAAAAAAGTGCAGGAAAAAAGTAGAATGATAAGGACAATAAATCTCATAAACCTATTCATGTTTTTTAAGCTCGTCAAATATAAACCTTTGAACGATTGGTCGTAATTATAACGTAATTATTAACGGAATTTTTATATAAATTTATTACTCTTTAACAAAAAGTGTTCCATAAGTAAGAAAATAGTGCTAGTTTTTAAAGTTTTGGCTCCAACCACAAATAGCCAATGCTTAGTAGAAAGATAATGTAAAACCAAATAGTTGATATTGACTGCCTTGTTGTATATGGTTTATTTGATTGTTGTTTAAAATTAAACTGCCTTTTGTTCTCTTTAATTGTGTTTTTAGATTTTAACGATTTCCAATGTGTTGTGTCTGAAACGTAATAATTAAACACTTGCGTGCTATCTTGTTCCAAATATTTTGTTTGCCAACCAACTTTTGTTGGATACGTTTTACCTTTCCAAAGACTGCTATTATTTATATCGTTAATTAGTGGTATGAGATTATTGTGGTCATCATTGAGTTTCGGATTATTAATATAAGTACGCATACTAAAATTAAAAGGCTCATCTTTAAAAATAACATTATGACTAGTTTCCCAGTTTACTGAATGGATATTTTTTTTACTAAGTGCATTAATGGTTTCTGACCATAATGTTTGGTACACCTCAATATTTCCATTAAGAAGGAGTTGGAACGTGTTTTCAAAAATTGAAGTTCCTATTCTTCCATTGCCAAGTGATTTGTAAGCTGTTAATATGTTATTATTCAATTCATGAATAGGTTGCAACGCAAATGTTGGTTTAAAACGATAAGGATGTTTTGAAATGTTGATTTTTGGCCACTCCAAAAGGCTGGCTGTTGTGTTTTTATCTGATTGAAAACTAAAATTTGTTAGATAGGTAACAGAATTATTGAAAATGCCATTAGATTGAATAAACATACCTAACCCTTCATTTCTAACTATTGCTTCTAAATTGCTTTTCTGAATTCTTCCAAGGTTTCTAAATGATTGATAATCAATAATGACTAAATCGTAGTTCTGTAAACTTTTTTCAGAAAAATCAACTAATGGTTTTGATGTCTTGTTGAAGTATTCGTATTTGAATTTCCCTCGTGTCACTTGACTTCTCACTACAACTTCATGTCCCTTTTCGGCTAGATAATTTTTTAAATATTTGGTTTCAAAAGTAGGAAAACCGTTGACTATTAAAATACTTAATGTGCTCTCAGGGATTACACTAACTCCAATGGGATTTATAGTTTTAATAGTACCTAATGAATCCTTTTCAACAATGTTGTATTCATAGTTGCCAATCACATTCAATTGTGTTGATAACTTAAAGGCTTGAGTGGAGTTGTTTGAGAAAACTACAGAATCTAAACTTGTTTTTCCTGGACTTTCCAGAATAAGTCTATTGCCTTTTTTTGCATTAGCATATAAGCCTTCAATAAGAATGGAGTTTCCAACAACTTGCTCTTGCTTATAATTTAATTTGACAATACCAGAAGGTGAATGATTTCCTAAATACAAAACGTTTAAACTATCAATTTGATAAAAATCAAAAGGAGCTACTCCTTCTCCTAAAATGTATATTGATGATGGTATTTTATTAGGATTTATAAATGATTCATTGACTTTATAATGTTGTGCCTGAATCTTTTTTTTAGCCTTTTTAAGGCTATCAAGTCGTTCCGAACTATATCCTTTAGTAAGTAGCACAAAATTATAATTAGGCAAGTTTGAAACAATCAAAGGTTTTAAAATAATTAAAGCTAAAGATGTAAGTGCAACAAATGCTAAAATCAATTTTAAGTATAGTTTTGATTTATTGACTTGCTGCCATTCTTTCCAAGCAAAAACAAGCCATAAAAGTAATGTAGCTAAAACAACGTACCAAAACCAATGATTATTTAGAAAGCTGAAATTATCAATCATTTAGTTCAAGTTCGTTTAATAAAAGTTGATTGATTTTATCTGAGAACCTATTGGATTTTGTTGGATAAAATTCAGATGAAGGAATGGCCAATAATAATCCTTTTTGGATGCTTCTTAGTACTTCAGTGGTTGTACTTTTATTTTCTGAAAGTTGTTTTAAACCTTGTAAGGTCTTTAAAAAGCTTCCAGGTGATTGAATCGCTTTTTGAGCTAGCTCATTTCCAGCAGTTTCAAACAAACTTTGGTCTTTCGTGGTGATTTCTTCATTGTTATTGATAATTTGCTCAATTCTGTAAATAGCATTTCGAATGAATGGGAATTCTATGTCACTTTTCAAGGCTTCATTTTTTCGGTAACTTGAAATGTCTTCCAATTTTCCCGAAAGACGCTTGTCTTCTTTGATGGGAGGAGGGTCAAACCCAATTCTGTGCACGTATATTCTTGCACTATTCTTTATATCTTGCAATAGTTGCAGCGTTCTATATTGATAAGGTAACGATTTTTCAGGTTCATAAAGTCGCAAGTAAAGCTCTGCGTCCCACATTTCACCTAATGCTTTGAGTAATTTTGAACGCAAAGATTCTTCAAACAAAGTTGCCATTTCAGCATTATCATGACCATGTGAAAACTCTTCAAGAGGGTTTTTAGTTTTTGTTGATTTTTTTTCATCTACCAAGTTGTGTTCATTGTCACCATCATGGTCGTGTGTGTATTTTGCCAATGGGTCTTCGTCTTCCTCATGGTTTTCGTTTTCTGCTTCAAACACCTCAAGATTTTCTTGGCTGACAACGCCTTCATTTTCAGCTTGTTCTTCGCCCATAAACTCACCATATTTTATGCGAAGTGCTTTTTGGTCAAAACCTAATTCATTGCTTTTAAAATTGAAATCTTCTTTTGAGAGTTGACCACGTTGACGAATTAATTTTTCGGTATCTATTATAAGTTGTCTTTGACTTCTAAAATAATCTGGCATTCTATCTACTCCAAGTGTGCCTTCAACACCAAAAGTGTTTGTAGTAGTGTCTTTTATAGCTATAAAATATGTTTCCGTTCTTGATACGTTTGGGTTTGGTGATTTTAAATCTGATGCATGGACATAAAAATATAGTTCATCTCCTGGTTCCATTTTCATGGCATCTAGGCTAATGGTTTTTGTTACGTTTTGTGATTTATGTCCTTTCTTTAAAGTATTGTCAAAACTCAATTGCTCTTCTCTAAACTTAACAGATTCCCCAGTTCCTTTACTTACTGTTGCTACAATGTAGCCCTCATTAATGCCATAATCGTCGTTGATTGAAGTAGTAAACTGCACTTTTTTATCATCTGTAAATTCAAATTGAGTGAATTGCTCAATCCCTTTAATATCAATATTTGGAGATTGGTCTTTAGTAACTTCAATGCTATATAAATCTGAAAAGTAAATATTGCCTTTTCTATCTGTAAATTTAAAATTGTAAAAACTTGAATGGTCTATGTTTAAAGAATATACGTATTTACCATCTTTAAGCTCCATTGTAAAACTATTCTCCATATTTTCAATAGAAACGGTTTTGACGGATTCATTAAACTCAAGTTCCCAATATACACGTGAACTTTCAACAGCTTTAACATCCATTTTTGCCGTTTTTAAAGCACGAATATTTGTGTAGTTCGGATATTGAATAGTTATTGATTGGTCTATCAGCTTTGGAACTGTAGATTCTAAATCAGCGGAATCAGAAGGTTGAAAGCTGATAATATTTTCTTTGTTTATTGGATTTTTCTCTGCTGAAAAAAAAGCAGTAATGTTTAACTGGTAACCTAGAAATCCAATAATGATTAATACAGTTGCTACAATACTACTTCTTAATATATGATTTGGAGGATTTATTTCCCTAATTCCGGAGCTTAAACGTTGGACGACTTTTTGCTGCTGAAGCATTGCCACACTTGAAAGCTTATTTGAAGGCTCTAATAATAAACCTGTGCTGTATTCTAAAGTTTCTATATGATTATCAATAAAACTAATGGATTTTGAAAGATTTGGTTGCCATGGTTTAATAATAAAACCAGCAATGGTGCATATTAAGATAAACACTAAAATTGTTAAGAATACATTAATACTAATAAAATATACTAAAATTGCTGAACCAATGGCATAAAGCAAAACTTCAAGATAAAGGAATAACTGCCAACGCTGTTTGAATTTTACTAATATGTTTTTTGCTTCTATCATTGTTTTCTATAGCTAGCAATAAATCGTTCACCAATTAATGTTATTCCTAATATTAGCCACAACCATTTTGAAATTGACATAGTATTGGTTTGGTTCTTAACTGTTTTTGTTGCTGAAAATGTTGGTAATAGTTCTGCTTTTGAGAATGCTCTTTTATCATTTTTTTGAATAATCGAATCTAAATCTGAGTTTAAATCCAGAATATTTAAGAGTTGTTCAGGTAAATAATTTTCAATACTATTTTCTGTATTTAAGTGCGCTGTAAGATGGAAGTGATTTTTTGTAGAACTTTCTGCGATAATTGAATTGCTAAGGTCGTCAGGTTTATATTCAATCAATTTCTTAATTCCATTAGGTGCTTGATTGTTTTCTGCTAACCAAATGACAACATCAAAAATTTCAAAATTGAAGTCTTCAGCTTTTTGAGTTTTAGTTATATCAAATGTTCTATTAATATGTTTTGAAGCTGCTGACAGTGATGCTTCTATAAATCTTAAATCATTAGTAAATGTATTTTCATAGTACAGTAGAATTTTGACAGAATTTTCTGTGATTATTTCTAAATCCGTTATATCATAATCACTTTCGTTTATCAATGTTTTTTCAAATGAAGAGTATTCATCATTGCTAAGCATAGAGAGCAATTCAATGTTGGTATCGGTTTTTGTCGCTTTAAGTGGAATTTTTTCAGCACTTTCTTCAGTGTCAATAATAATCCATTCAATATTTTTATGAATAGAAGGTCTCATCCCTATAAATCCAGATACTAATGATTTTGTGTAAACTACAATACTATCTGATACTAGACTTTGCATATCTTTTGCTAATTGCCAATAGTTTGGTGCTTGGGTCGTTAAATTTTCTAAATCAATATCATCTAAAACTGGGAAATCACGCTTTAGAAGTCTTATGTTGCTAGAATTATCAATGGAGTTTAAAATATTGGATGCCTTCTCATGTTTCAATAGACTAGGTTCTATTAAATATGTTATTGCGGCATTATCAGATTTTAGTTTCAGTTTAGGCTCTGCTAAAACTATTGCTACTAAAGCAATAATGAACATTCTTAACAATAAGAGCCATAATTCATTTGGTTTAATGCTGCTAGTTTGTTTAGATTCTGATTCTAGTAATAATTCAATACTACCAACTTTAATGGTTTTGCCTTCCTTTTTACTCCACAAATGAATTGCTATTGGTATAAGTAAACCAAGTAAAGCCCATAAATATGTTGGATTCAAGAAAGACATATTACATTAAATTATTTCGACGTTTTAAGAATAGTTTAATGGCTTCACCAAGTGGCTCTTGTAAACTAAATAGTTGGTAACTAATATTGTTTGATAGAAGTAAATTTTTGGTGGTTTTCATTTTATCATTCAGCAGTTTTAAGTATTGTTTTTTTGCTGCTTTTGAATCTACTTTAAGTTTTGTTCCAGTTTCTAAATCTTCAAAGGTCAGCATGCCTTTGTAGTTAAATGCTAATTCTTTTTCACCCATTAAATGAAGTACGACCACTTCATTTCGTAAGGTTTTTAATTTCTTTATAAAATTGGTTAGCTCTTCATCATGTTCATACATATCTGTGATAAAAAATATCAACTCTTTATGTGTGTTGTCGTGCAGCTTAAAAGATGAATTTGCATTTTGAGGCCATTTTCCTTGAGGTTCAATATTGATTAATTCGAGTAGCATTCGGTTATAATGTTGCTTTTGAATTTTTGGATAAATGCTGTGTAATTGTTTTTCATTGAGTGCGAAAAGCCCAATAGCATCACCTTGATTTTGTGATAGGTAAGCTAAAGAAGCAATAAGCACTTTTGCAAGATTCATTTTAGATAAATCACCTTCTTTATGAATCATGGAATTGCTAGTGTCTAAAATAAACTTTATGGAAATATTGGTTTCAATTTCAGATTGCTTTATGTAATATCTTCCAGATCTTGCAAGCATTTTCCAATCCAGTAAACGTAAGTCATCTCCAGGTTCGTAACCTCTAAATTGACTGAATTCCATTCCTGCACCAACACGTCTGCTGTGATTAAGACCATTTAAATAACCATCAACAATAACACGAGAAATTAACGCCATACCAGAGACACTATTAATAATTTCAGGTTTTAATAATTGATGGTAATCTTGTTTCACGTTGTTGGTTTCTTAAGGTGTTATGCTTTTGAATAATTCTTGTGTTACTTTATCAGATGTTATACCTTCTGCTTCAGCTCTAAAGTTTACAATCACTCTATGGCGAAGCACTGGGAGCGCAACATGTTTTAAATCATCAGGAGTTACTGCTAAGCGACCTTGCATTAAAGCTCTTGCTTTTGCAGTGACAATAATAGCTTGTCCAGCTCTAGGTCCAGCTCCCCAACTTACCCATTCTTTAACATAAGAATTAGTGGTAGTTTCTGGCCGTGTAGCTCTTACAATTTTGCTTACATAAGATATTAAGTCATCACTAATGGGAACTTCTCTCACAAGACGTTGGAGTCTAATAATTTCTTCAGCAGAAATAATTTTAGAAGGTCTTTCCGATTTTGTTCCAGTAGTTGCTTTAAGTATCGCTGTTTCTTCTGATTCAGAAGGATAGCCAATTTTTATATAAAAGAGAAAACGATCCTGTTGTGCTTCTGGTAACGGAAATGTTCCGGATTGTTCAATTGGATTTTGAGTAGCTAAAATAAAGAATGGTCTTTCTAATTTATAGGTGTTTCCTGAATAGGTTACTTCAAATTCTTGCATGGCTTCTAATAACGCAGCTTGTGTTTTCGGAGGTGTCCTGTTTATTTCATCAGCCAATATGATGTTTGCGAAAATTGGCCCTTTATTGAATTTAAAAAATTTCTTTCCAGTACTATGGTCTTCTTCTAAAATTTCAGTACCAATAATATCTGAAGGCATTAGATCTGGAGTAAATTGTATTCGCTTAAAATTTAAATCTACAGTTTCGGCCAATGTTCTAATCATTAAGGTTTTAGCCAAACCTGGAACACCTTCAAGTAAAGCATGTCCTCCAGCTAAAAAGGTTATGATTAATTGTTCTACAGTTTCCTCTTGTCCAATAATGACTTTGCCAATTTCTTTTTTTAAATCGCTAAGTTTTGTTGTTAAGTTTTTTACTTCTTGTTCTATTGTTGCTAAATTTTTATCCATAAATAATGTTATTATGATGTAAGTGCATACATCACTATGTTTACAGCAAAGCGTGTGTTATCAATTTTATACCATCGTTTGTTTCTAAAGTCGTAATCCCATTCACAACCATAATCTTTATTGCTAAATAGAACACCAATACGTCCATTCACTTCAATGGCCTTTAAATAGTCATGAACGATATCATCTCCCCAACCATTTAATTCTTGTGATGTTGTTGGAGGTCCTTTTTCAAATTTGAAAAATATGTTATAGAGTTCGTGGTTATTAGGTATTTTTTTGAGCTCTTTTGGCCCAAATATGTCCTCCATTTGACGCACAAATGATTTTGAAAATAAACCATCTATATCATGATTACAATCATCAACAAATATAAAGCCACCATTCAGTACATACTTTTTAAAATTCTCTCTTTCTTTTTTTGTGAATTGCACCAGTTTATGACCAGACAAATAACAAAAAGGACATTTGAATATTTCGTCACTACTCAGAGAAATAATATTTTCTTGCGTATCAACTTTTAATGTTGTGTATTCAACTAGAGAATTCAGTAGGTTAGAAGGCATTCTTTGATCTACGTCCCAATCGCCTGATTCATACTGAAGTCTTGTAAAAAAAAATGTGTTACTCAATGATTGATAATTAGTTAGAGCCTGTTGATGATCGGCACCCAATTTATTGAATATTATTAAATTGAATAACCTTGTTTTGATTCTATTAACAATTAAATTAATAAAAAACTGGTTGCCATATTCAACATGACAACCAGTTTAAAATTATTAATTAAAATTATACTGCATCTGACAAGCTAGTAAATGTAAAATCTCTAACCTTCATGTAAGGGATTAGGTTTCCATCTATTCGAACTTGTTGACCAAGAGTTTCAAGATTATTAAGCATAATAATCGGACTTTCATTAAATCTGAAGTTTTTCACAGGATGCTTAATTTTTCCGTTTTCTATATAAAAAGTTCCATCACGAGTAAGTCCTGTAAATAATAAGGTTTGTGGATCAACACCTCTTATATACCATAATCTTGTAACTAGAATTCCCTTTTTTGTACTCTTAATTAAATCTTCTAAAGAAGCATCTCCTCCTTCCATAATGAAATTTGGAGGAAAAGGTACAGCGTCAACACCTTTTTCCTTTGCCCAAAAACGGTCATAAGCCAAATTTTTGACTACACCCTTTTCAATCCAACTCGTTTTCTTTAAAGGCATTCCTTCTCCATTCCAAGTTCCAGTTGGAACATCTTGATTCAATGGATCTGAGTAAATGGAGACACGTTCATCTACAATTTTCTCTCCAAGTTTGGTCCCGCCACCTTCTTTAGACATAAAACTTCTTCCTTCATCGGCAGTGCGAGCATTTAATGCTCTTCCCATGTTACCTAAAAGCCCTATTGAGGCTGCGGGTTCAAGGATAACAGTGTATTTTCCCGGCTCGATTGCCTTAGCTTCTCTAGACATTATTGCTTTATCGATAGCAATCTTTGACGCTTCTGCAGCATCAAATTTGTTAACGTCATTAAAATCTCTAGTAACCCAACCAGAACCTGTACCATCATTACTTCTCATGGTAACGGTAAAACTAATATCTGTTGATTTGTTATAAGCAAAAAGGCCTTTTGAATTCATCATTGCTGAAAACCCAGCTGAATCATTCATAAAACCTGCAGCAGTCACATCTTTCGCAGCAGCAGGTTCGATACTGCTATTTGCAACTTGTGCTCTAAAATCCGGTGAAATTTTTGCTGTTGCATCAATATGTGTTACAGATTCATCATAAGATTGTGGATCCAAAAGCCCCATAAATTCTGGGTTTTCTGGAGATATTTTCGCTAGTTCTTCAGAACGTTGCACTACTTTTTTTAAGGATTCATCATCAAATTCATCAATAGTTGCAGTTGCATACTTTTTTCCATAATTAGACTGAACTACTAAGTCTTGATTTGATCTGTGACCTGCTGTAGAAACTGTATTTCTTGCATAACGAATATTACCACTTTCGCTTCCACTTAAGTTTACTTCGCAACCATCTGCTGTAGAATAGCTCAGAGCTTTCTCCATGATTTTTCTTGCTTCTTCTTTTGTATATATTGCCATTGTATATTTTTATTTATTGTAGAATTATTTATTAAATAGATCTACCTGTATTAATTACATTAACATCATTAAAACGAGTAGTTGAACTACCATGAGACACAGCACTAACCTGTGAGGGTTGGCCTTTTCCATCAAAGAATGAACCGAATATTCGGTAATCACTTTCGTCACAAATCTTAGTACAAGAATTCCAAAATTCTTGAGTATTAGATTGGTAGGCAACATCATCAAGCATGCCTGCAATTTTCCCGTTTTTGATTTCATAGAACACTGTTCCACCAAATTGGAAATTATAACGTTGCTGATCAATAGAATAAGATCCTCTACCAGCTATATATATACCTTTTTCAACATCTTTGATCATGTCGTTAACTGAGTATTTATTTTTGCCTGGCTCTAATGATACATTAGGCATACGTTGAAATTGTACATCGTTCCAACTTTGTGAGTAGCAACAACCATGAGATTCGTTTTGACCAATCATATGAACTTGATCACGAATGGCCTGATAATTTTTCAAGACACCATTACGAACTAAATCCCATTTTTTGGTTTTTACACCTTCATCATCATAACCAACTGCACCTAATGATCCTGGATAAGTTTTATCTGCAATAAGATTAACAATGTCGCTTCCATATTTAAAGTTTCCAGATTTCCATTTGTCTAAAGTGGCAAAACTTGTTCCTGCGTAATTAGCTTCATAACCTAATACACGATCTAATTCCAATGGATGTCCTACAGATTCATGTATAGTTAATCCTAAGTGATTAGGGTCTAGTACAAGATCGTATTTACCAGCATCAACTGATTTTGCAGTTAACATTTCTTTAGCTTGTTTTGCAGCTAAGGTAGCGTCTTCAATAATATCATAACTATTTCTATATCCAATAAGACCAGTACCTTCAGGACCAGCAATTTTTTCAGAATCCAGTCCATCCATGTACTCATAGCCTAATCCCATTGGCGCACTTAAGCCTTGACGAGTTTTAAACTTACCTACTGAACGATCAATTGCAGTGACACCAATTGTTGGCCATATTCTATGTACATCTTGGTCTATATAAGAACCATCAGTAGATGCAAAGTACTTTTGCTCGTTCACCATGAATAAAGCAGAGTTAACAAAATTTGCTCCATTTTCCATGGCAGCAGCATTTGCGTTTAACAATAATTCTACTTTTTCCTTAACAGGAACATCTTTAAAATCTTTTTTAATTGGCGTTTTCCAAGATACTTCGCCATGAGATTTTACGGGAGCAAGAACCACTGGAACTTTTTGAATTTTTGAATTCGCCTTAGCAATTGCTACAGCTTGGCCAGTTGCTTTTTTAATACCATCTGTAGATACATCATTAGTTGATGCAAATCCCCAAGTACCATTTGCAATGACACGAATTCCGATTCCAAAAGATTCTGTATTTACTACGTTTTGTACTTTGTCCTCACGTGTAAACACGTACTGATTTAAGTATCTACCAATACGAGCATCTGCATAAGTTGCTCCCATTGATTTAGCTGTGTTAAGAGCAACATCAGCCAAGACTTTTTTAGCGGCTACATCCAGCCCAGGAGCCAGCAAGGCTTCTGCGGAAATATTACTTCCCATAAGTAGCGAAGGCATCATCAATGCTCCAGTACCTAAACCAGCATATTGAATAAAATTTCTACGTTTCATAAAGTATTCATTTTTTGTTGATTAAATTATTATTAGATTTTTATTGAATCGATTCTAAGCAAAAAGCACGTATGTTTCTTAATTTAAGTTAGGTTGCGGAGTCATCCTTAAATAGGGTTTTACTTCGGTATGCCCTTTTGGAAATAGTGCGGCTATTTCCTCGTTTGAGACAGATGGTACAATAACACAATCTTCGCCGTGAACCCAATTAGCAGGTGTGGCAACCTTATGGTATGCAGTTAATTGAAGGGAATCAATCACCCTTAACAATTCATCGAAATTTCTACCAGTTGCAGCCGGATACGTAATGGTTAGTTTTACTTTTTTATCAGGATCAATAACAAAAACAGATCGTACAGTAAGTTTACTATCGGCATTAGGATGTATCATATCATATAATGTGGCGACATTTCTGTTTTCATCAGCAATTATTGGGAAATTCATTGTGACGTGTTGAGTTTCATTAATATCATTTACCCAATTGCGATGTGATTCAAGACCATCAACACTCAACGCCGCAACTTTTACATTTCTTTTATCAAACTCATTCTTATATTTTGCTACTGTACCTAATTCGGTAGTGCAAACTGGAGTGAAATCTGCAGGATGAGAAAAAAGAATGCCCCATTTATCACCTAACCAATTATGAAAATTAATTTCCCCTTCTGTGGATTTTGCTGTAAAATTTGGCGCTTCATCGCCTAGTCTAATGGTTCCCATTTTTTAATTTTTAAAATTAATAATTGTATTGTTTAATATGTAAATATTTTAAAATTATAATGGGGCGAAATCAATTTTCATCACTCAATAACTATATTAAGGCACTAATAAGATTTAGCGTAAACTTGAAAACTATTTCGTATAATTTTGAAACACCCTAATTTAAGAATTTTGTATCAAATTTGTGGAAATTAGTTTTTTTTTAACGTTTTTAAACTTCGATTAAAACATTGAATAAAAACATATTTATTTAAATATCTTTATAACATAATTAAATATGAATTGTTGAATACTAAGCTAGATAGTCTAAGAAGACAATTGGAAGGTGAGTTGCATTATGATAATATGATGAAGGCTCTCTATGCGACTGATGCTTCTGTTTATAGAGAATTGCCCCTTGCAGTTGCATTACCAAAAAATGGTGAGGACATTAAACTCTTAGTTGAGTTTGCACAAAAAAACAAACTATCATTAATTCCAAGAGCAGCGGGAACTTCATTGGCAGGACAATGTGTTGGAGATGGTATTGTTGTAGATATTTCAAAGTACTTTAATCAAATTTTAGAAATCAACACCAATGAAAACTGGGTGAGAGTTCAACCTGGAGTGGTAAGAGATGAGTTGAATGCATTTTTAAAACCTTATGGTTTGTTTTTTGGACCAAATACATCCACCGCAAATAGATGTATGATAGGAGGAATGGTTGGTAATAATTCATCAGGATCTACTTCAATTATATATGGCTCAACCAGAGATCATGTTTTAGAATTGAAGACTATATTAAGTGATGGGAGTGAAGTAATATTTAATCAACAATCGTTTCAAGGGTTTAAAGAGAAAATAAATGATGAATCATTGGAAGGGAGATTGTACCAAACTATTTATAAAGAATTATCTGATGAAAAAGTAAAATCAGAAATTGAAAATAATTTTCCCAAGAAATCAGTTACGAGACGTAACACAGGTTATGCAGTTGATGCCTTATTGGAAACCAAACCGTTTTCAAATACAGAAAAGGATTTTAACTTTTGTGAATTGCTTTCTGGTTCAGAAGGTACTTTGGCTTTTACAACTGAAATTAAGCTCAATTTAGTACCAATGCCCAAGCCTAATGTTGTATTGGTTGCAGCGCATTTTAAGTCAATTCAAGAAAGTTTACAAGCAACTATTATTGCTATGAAAGAAAATCCAACGGCATGTGAGCTCATGGATAAAACCATTTTGGATTGCACAAAAGATAATATTGAACAACAAAAGAATCGATTTTTTATTGAAGGAGATCCTGAAGCAATTTTAATTATTGAGTTTAGGGAAGACACGTTGATTGAGGCAAAATATAGAGCTAGGCATCTAATCACGTTATTCCAAAATGCTCATCTGGGTTATACCTTCCCTAAAATTTTGGCAGAGCAAACAGAAAACGTTTGGAACTTACGTAAAGCAGGTTTAGGACTTTTAGCAAATATTCCAGGCGATAAAAAAGCGGTTGCTTGTATTGAAGATACAGCTGTTGCTGTTGAAGATTTGCCAGAATATATTGAGGCATTTACAGAGCTATTGAAAACCTATAATCAAAAAGCAGTGTATTACGCACACGCTGGAGCTGGTGAATTACATTTGAGACCAATACTTGATTTAAAAGCATCTGAAGATGTAAAACTCTTTAGAGAAATAAGTGAAGCATCAGCTAAATTAGTTAAGTCATATCAAGGTTCTCTAAGTGGAGAACATGGAGATGGTAGATTAAGGGCTGAGTTTATTCCGCTGGTTTTAGGAAATAAAAATTATGAGCTTTTTAAAAGAATAAAGTATACTTGGGATCCGAATAATATTTTTAATCCAGGTAAAATTGTTAACGCAAAACCAATGGATGAAAATTTGCGTTATGAAGTTGATATTGTATCTCCAAAAGTTGAAACTGTTTTTAATTTTGATAATGAAGGAGGAATCTTAAAAACTGTTGAAAAATGCAATGGCTCAGGTGATTGCAGGAAATTAAATTTTGCTGGAGGAACTATGTGCCCAAGTTATAGAGTTACTCTTGATGAGAAGGATACTACAAGAGGAAGAGCCAATATATTACGTGAGTTTCTTACGCAAAACACAAAAGAGAATCCTTTTGATCATCCAGAAATTAAGGAAGCGATGGATTTATGCATATCATGTAAAGGATGTAAATCTGAATGTCCTTCAAATATTGATATGGCAACTTTAAAGGCAGAATTCCAGTATCAATTTCATAAGAATAAATCTCGATCTTTAAGAGATAAAATCATTGCAAACAATGCAAAATTAAATCGTATAGCTTCTAAGTTTACCAAGATTCATAATGTTTTAGTTAATCAAGATTGGTTTAAAATTGGTTTAGGAGTTGCTAAAGAACGATCCTTACCACAGTTGCAAAATCAGACCTTAAGTAATTGGTTTAAGATTAATAGCCAATATAAAAGTAGTAGAAAAGTATATTTATTTTGTGATGAATACACCAATTTCTATGATGTTGAAATTGGCAAAAAGACAATTCTACTTTTAAATAAATTAGGATATGAAGTTTTAATGACTGAGCATGAAGAAAGTGGAAGGGCTTATATTTCAAAAGGATTTTTGGACGAAGCTAAGAAGATTGCAAAAGCCAATGTAAACCAATTTAAAAACTTGGTTTCAGAAGACATTCCGTTAATAGGAATTGAGCCTTCAGCAATCTTAGGATTCAGAGATGAATATATCAATTTAGTTGACAAATCTCTTAAGGAGGATGCATTAACATTGAGTAAATCAGTATTTTTAATTGATGAATTTTTAGCCAATGAAATTGATGAAAATAATATCACCTCTGAAGCTTTTAGTAAAGAGTCAAAAACTATTTTACTGCATGGCCATTGCCACCAAAAAGCGTTGTCATCAACATCATATACAAAAAGAGTTTTAGGAATACCTTTAAATTATACTATTTCCGAAATTCCATCAGGTTGTTGTGGTATGGCTGGCTCTTTCGGTTATGAAAAAGAACACTATGAGCTGAGTCAAAAAATAGGTAATCAAGTGTTATTTCCTGAAATCCAAAAAGCAAATTGCAATACAATATTAGTAGCCAATGGTACAAGTTGCAGGCACCAAATATATGATGGTGTTAACAAAATTTCAAAACACGCTGTTGAAGTGCTTTATGATGCTCTACTGTAATCAGCTATCTTTTCAGGACTTTATCAAAAAACCTGCTTAATTAATACTCTATTAAGCTATTAAATACTATTTTAGCTACTAGATTAATAGCAAATCATTTTTTTTATTTAACATTAAAATTAATGCCATGTTTTGTTATTGTTTGAAGTCTTTTTTTAAAGTAAGTATTTCTTTGAGCCTGTTTTTTCTAAGTGTTAACTTTGGTTTTGCTCAGACTCCTATTTTCACACCATCTATGTCAATCACAGAATTTGGTTCTGTTGATTCACCTGCTAATGAAGGGGTTGGTAAGATTATTGATGGGACATCATCAACTAAATTTTTAGACTTAACATTTAACGATGGAATGGGCTTTACAGTTGATTTAGGCGGAACTCCAGAAGTAGCATCTTCTATATCTATTACAACAGCAAACGATAGCCCAAATAGAGACCCTCAAAACTATACTATTTATGGGTCTAACAATGGTACTGATTTTATACAAATAGCAACGGGAACTATACCTTGTATAACAACTAGGTTTAATGAAAGAACATTTACATTTACCAATATTGTAGCTTATTCATATTATAGAATTAACTTCACAACGCAATGTGGTTCCGATAATAGTATTCAGCTATCTGAAGTTCAATTATATTCTAATTCACCACCAGATTTCATTTATACAACTGTTCAGACAGGTTACAATTCAATAATGGGAAGTGTTTTTAGTGATGATGGCATGCAGATGTTTGTCTGGGAGAAAGACGGAAGAGTATTTGTTTCAAACTGGAATGGTTCAACCTATATAAAGCAAAATACTGCAGTTTTAGACATCAGTGATGAAGTAGGAGGATGGAGAGATTTTGGATTAATTAGTATCGCTTTAGATCCAGGTTTTAGTTCAAATGGACTGATTTATCTAAGTTATATGGTTGATAGAGAGCATTTAATGCATGTTGATAATCCAGCAGACCCAAACCCTAATCCTCCTTATGACCCTAATAATAATGATTATTTTGAAGCTACAATAACAAGATTAACTCGATATAAGATTAATTTAGGGAGCAATCCTTTAACAACAGATTACACTTCTAGAAAAGTATTATTAGGAGAATCTCCAACTACAGGAATACCTCTATTGCATGAATCTCATGCTGGTGGAGCAATCCTATTTGGAGATGATGGTACATTAATTATGACTACTGGTGATAATGCTAGTTATAATACAACAGACACTGGAAGTATAGATCATACATATTATGCTCAAGCAATTGCTGATGGGATAATGAGAGCAGATGAAAATGTTGGAGCTTTTAGAAGCCAAATGATAAATTCATTTTGTGGAAAAGTGTTGCGCATGGATCCTGATACAGGAGATGGACTAACGTCAAACCCTCATTACGATAGTAACAATCCACGTTCAGCTCAATCTAGAATGTATGCAATGGGTTTAAGAAATCCATTTAGAATGTCGATAAAAAAGGGAAGTGGTAGCACTAATCCAGCTGATGGAAACCCTGGAACTTTATTTGTTGTGGATGTTGGTTGGGGAACTTGGGAAGATTTACACATATTTGATAAACCTGGATTAAATGCTGGTTGGCCATTATATGAAGGTCAAACACAATTGAATAGCTATTATAATAGCGGAACAACAAATCCTGATGAGGTTGGAAATCCAACATTTCAAAGTTTATGTGTGCAACCAACATCATTTACTGATGATGCTAATCCTGTTAATAGAAGATATACTCACAACAGGCCTGAAGTAGCTTGGCGCCATGGTAGCGATGATGCTAGAGTTCCATGGTTTAGTGGTACAACACCAACAGACCCTAGAGTTGGTACTGCTGGTTCACCAACAACTGGAGTTCAGTTTAGAGGAAATACAGGAGTATCAGGTTTATATTTGAATGATTGCGGTTTAGGTAGTGATTATCAAGGTAAATATTTTTTCACAGATTATGTAAGGAATTTTATAAATGTAGCTACACTTAATGATGGAACTGCCAACTGGATTAGTGATATTGAAGAATTTCAGCCTGCTAATTTTGGGTCAGGTATTGTACATATGGCACAGAACCCTTTAGATGGTTCTATATTTTATTCAAATATTTTTGATGGAACTTTAGCTCAAATTACTTACAACACTCCTGATGCTCCAACTTGGACAGTTGAGCCAAGTGATATGACAGTAGATTGTGATTCAAATTCAGCCACAGCTTTTATAAATTGGTTAGATAGCTTTTCAGGTGAAGATGAATGTGGTGATGCAAAAGTTACGCACAACAGTTCAGGCTTGAGCGATGATTGTGGCAACACAGGAAGCGAAACAGTAACCTTCACATTAACATCATATCATGGAGATACTATTACCAAAGACGTAACTTTTACCATTGAAGACAATACAGATCCAAGTTGGACAGTTGAGCCATCAGACTTAACGGTAGAATGTGATGGCAATTCAACAACAGCTTTCACCAATTGGTTGGCAAGTTTTTCAGGAACAGACGATTGTGGTTCAGCCACAGTAACACACAACAGTTCAGGGTTGAGTGATGGTTGTGGTAACACAGGAAGCGAAGCAGTAACATTTACATTAACAGATGCCTGTGGAAACGACATCACCAAAGATGCTACCTTCACCATTGAAGACAATACAGACCCAAGTTGGACAGTTGAGCCATCAGACTTAACGGTAGAATGTGATGGCAATTTAGCAACAGCGTTTACCAATTGGCTGTCAAGTTTTTCAGGAACTGATGATTGTGGAAATGCAACAGTAAATCATAACAGTTCAGGATTAAGTGATGATTGTGGCAACACAGGAAGTGAAACAGTAACCTTTACATTAACAGACGACTGCGGAAACGACATCACCAAAGACGCTACCTTCACCATTGAAGACAATACAGACCCAAGTTGGACAGTTGAGCCATCTGACTTAACGATTGAATGCGATGGTAATTCAGCAACAGCATTTACCAATTGGTTGGCAAGTTTTTCAGGAACAGACGATTGTGGTTCAGCCACAGTAACACACAACAGTTCAGGGTTGAGTGATGGTTGTGGTAATACAGGTAGTGAAACAGTAACATTTACATTAACAGACGACTGCGGAAACGACATCACCAAAGATGCTACCTTCACCATTGAAGACAATACAGACCCAAGTTGGACAGTTGAGCCATCAGACTTAACGGTAGAATGTGATGGCAATTCAGCAACAGCTTTCACCAATTGGTTGGCAAGTTTTTCAGGAACAGACGATTGTGGTTCAGCCACAGTAACACACAACAGTTCAGGGTTGAGTGATGGTTGTGGCAACACAGGAAGCGAAGCAGTAACATTTACATTAACAGATGCCTGTGGAAACGATATCAC
>Ga0316205_10000297_pt1 | contig 104444 bp, 95 predicted proteins | sample 3monthpyrite_MG_FD_204941 | JGI IMG/M metagenome (GOLD analysis project Ga0316205, IMG submission 204941) | Microbial mat bacterial communities from mineral coupon in-situ incubated in ocean water Damariscotta River, Maine, United States -... | ecosystem: Environmental > Aquatic > Marine >... | reverse complement strand
CCATCGATTTATATTCTTCAGGCAATAACGACAGAGAAGCTTTTGAGAAATTTGAATTTTTAGCGCGTGAAGGTGTGCCCGATGCTCAGTATTTTGTCGCCCAGATGCTTGACTATGGCTATGGCGTCCAGGAAAACCCGGATGAGGCGCTCCATTGGTATAACAAGGTTTACCGAAACCTAGACACAAGAAAAATGAGTAATGAAGTGGAAACCTTTGCACTGGTGGAATTTGCCAAGCAAAACTTCTTCGGAAGATTTCATAGGCCTGATTATGAGCAAGCATTAGGTTGGTTAAATCGTGCTTATGAATTGATAGACAATGGGCAAACAAGATATTCACCGCAGTTTATGCAATCAGTTGAGGATATTGATCATAAAATTAGGGATGAATTACGTCGGCATTAACCCCAGAAAGCAAAGAAAAAACTATTCTTAATATGCTTCAAGTACCTGCGCTACTGGAAACTCAAGTCCAACACGTTCCCACACTGCAGCAACGCGCTTCACTGCTTGTTCTGCTGCAGGCATCCATTCCGGATGTGCATCACTACGATCAAAAACGTGAAAGGTTGACGGTTCAAAACCACTTTCAAAACGATTATGAAAACGCTGCGCCATATCCTGCATGCGGGTGTCACCATAGGCTACAATCGTAATATTCTTGTTAGCACTTAAACCAGTCGTCGCAATATAGTAATGATATTGCTCCCAGTAACGCAGGTAGGCATCGAAGTAATCCATCTCATCTAACTCTTCTTGCGTGCAGCCGGTGTACATTAAATCGCGTCTTGCCCATTCTTCAATGTTGCCACGCACTGAAAACTTACCATTATCCGGTAAGCCACCCGATTTTTCATAGGTTGAAATACATGACATCACAGGGTGGCGCACGGTTAAAATATGTTCCACCGATTCGCCTAACACGCGATGGAAAAAACCACCGGCATAAGAACCTTTAGTGAGCTTTTTCGGTACGATGATCTTGCCAGTATGCGGCTTAGCTTTGCCAAAAAATATTTCAATCATAGTCAGAAATTCAGCCATGGTATGCAAACTGGTGGTCCAACTATTCACACCCTGTTCAAACGAAAAAGGGCTGGCATCCGGGAAACCATCATGGGCAATCGCATTCGGTACTTTCTCAGGTTCATAACCCAGCGCCATATAAAGCTCTTTGGTTAAATACGAACCGCCATTACGCGGTACACCAATGATATTAATAAAATGGAAACGGAACTGAATATCACGAAAAGGGGTCATATCACCGGTTAATAACGCGACAAATAACTGATAAGCCCGCATCACATACTGTTGACCTAGTTCTGACTCAATCACATTTTTAGAATCTTTTACTGCACGTTCGAGCAAACCCGCTTGCCCACTACTCATTCTTTCAGCGACTTGCTCGTACCACTCATGGGCAAAGAATGGTTTGCCTTTAATAACATGGCTGAGAAAATCAATGAAAACGGGACTGACTGGTAATTGTTGATCGGTTAGCTGTATTTCAATGCCCATCGGTCATCCTTTGTGCGCAATAAAGAGTCGCTTTTATTATGACCTATCTAGTAGACGTTGGAAATTGTCCAATGACATTAAGTGGGCATAGATGAAATACATGTAGTTCTTTTCCATGAACATTTTTAACACTTTAGCGGGTAACTTCTTAAACTTAGCTTCTTTCACACGATACATATTTGTCATGTGATAGTGCTGGCCTGAAGTGTGATAAGCCTGTGCTTCGAATATTTCAAGTAAATCATGCTCAAGTAAGGCATCGGTAAAGAGTTGTGTTGCTACCCGTGCTGACTCATATTCACCCATAAAAGTCTGAAATGTTGTCCAGCTTTCACTCGGTTCGCCATGCTCGTACAAACTTTCAGCTTCTTCACTCAGCGCAGATTCATCAACACAGACTAGCTGTTGAGGCAGACCATCATCTTCTGGTTTGATCTCAGCGATACAAAAAGGATAGCGGCGAACGTAGGCAGGAATATAAGTATCTGAGGCCCAATCACCTTTTTCATCGGTAAAGACATTACTGCCAGATTGCAGTGAAGTCACTACCATCGGTGTAAAGTTGCTTTTATTTTCATCACAGCTAAAAACAACCGGGTAGTGGCGAGCGCTTTGAACAAACTCTGTGCAAGTCACATAAACAGCATTTAAACGGCTCGCAAATTGATATCGGCCTTCGTCAGGGACACCTAGCTGACCATGGATTTCTTTGTCGAACGGTACCACAGCGGCATAGCCGGGTGGGGCTATTAATTTCATGCTTGGTTATACACCTATTATTATTGTTAGGCTCTGTAAGAATGATTTACTGACAAGCATTGCCATCAATAAAGTCTTTGCCACTGTTATCGGTTGGATCAGGTAAATTATCCACCGCGAGGATTGCAGGCGCACCGGGAAGTAAACCAATACCCGCCGTGCTAGTTGCCACATAACCGTATTGACCCACTTTAAACAAACGGGTGCCCGATGCGTTGGTTAGCGTGATGCCACCTGATGATACCCCTGTGTACAAACCATCTGAGGGTGCTGGCGCACCGTAATTTGATAAGTCAGCACAGTCGCCGCGACAATAACGAACCGTGTAATCAGTACCACGTACACCCATTGTTGCCGAGGGTGTGCGCAATTTATATTTCTTACGGTTCTTTTTAGCAATCGCACCGGTGACTGCTCGCATGCCGCCTTTAACCAATTTAGTGACCGACTCACCTTTACCGGCTTTAGGATCCTTGTATTTTTCAACAACAATCTTGGTGCCCGGGCGCAGTAACATAACACCACCATCGGTGTATTTTAATTTTACAAATGATTTTTTCTTGGTTTCAATAGTGTCACCTTCATAAAAAGGGCCACCACGTTTCATTTTTCGTGCTTTACCATCAGGCGATACTGCTGATGCTTTACCCGTTACTAACACAATTTTTCCCGCTGCAACCGGCACAGCCATGACTTGCCAGCTGCTAACTGCTGCAATAAGCACGCACGCCATGATTATGATCTTACGCATAACAACATCTTCCTATCATTTTAAGAACAAGTAAGGTTTAGTGAACTGCTCGTCCCTTCATCAACAATTTCAATGAGGGCTTCTTCTTCAGTTGTTTCTTCATCAGCGGCAGGGTCATCCTCAGTGGTACCACTGTCTGTCGCACTGCCGCTTGATACTTCGCTGAGTAATACTGTTGGGAATACCGTTGATGCAATCACCGCTATCAAACCCGTACCCGTCACGTTTTCAATACCGGTGACATCACCGATTGAACCCAGTAATAAATTTTTACTGCCAATATCAAAAGCACCATTCGCACCAATGGTAATGGAGCCTTGATGACCACCACCACCAATGACGACTGTCGTACCACTAAACCGCGACAAATGATCTGCATCGGTATAGTTAGTTGTTAATGTTGAACCAGGAATACTGCCATCCAGTGAAATATTTCGATCGATGGTAAACGGAATTAATTGCGCTAATAAATTTTGTGCACTACTGGTGCCTGAAAGATTTAATACATCAGCGGCTAAAAACAAATAGCGATTTGACTGAGATAAACTACCAACATTCAGATTCAACGTACCGCCGGAGATAAAACTGGCGTTAGGGGATGCAGTACCATTGCCATCCATCAAAGCATTAGCCGCCACAAAATCAGCAACAACTGGATCGCCTTGCACAGGCGTTGTACCAGGCCCCACATCAAAACCGGCATTAGCGGTTAAGTTACCCGGCGCAAAGACAGCAATTGCACCGGCATTTAAAACATCGCCAACAATCGCACCATTACCACCAAACACCACATCAAATAGGCCAGTATTAAATGACGAACCTGAATTATCAAGATTAACGATCGCATTACCAGTAAACGCGCGGTTATCAACTTTGATACTCGATGCAGATCCAAAAAAACTAACCAGAGAGGCGTTGGTTCTTATACCAACGTTATTCGCTGATTGAGCAAAAATTATCTGGTCTGCAGAATATAATCCAGGACCCCCCGCATTAACAATTGGCCCACCATCTGAAGAACTAAAGAAGATAGTGCTTGCTGCACCATTGGCAATGACATTTCCATTTGCGGCAACATTTAGTGTGCTACCAAAACCATCAAAATCAATAAGCGCTGATCCTGGTGCACTCACGCTGACATTATTAACACTAACGTTATTACCAAAAAATTGTCCGGTTGCATTCAGTGATGAGGCGGCGACGTTAACATTACCATTTACGTTTAACGAATTACCTGCTCTTAACAGTACTGAAGCTGCCGGGCCAACGGCGTTAATATTGCCATTAATGTTAATACTACCGGTACCACCAATGTTACTAATTAACAGCGATGCTAATCCTCCAGAATCGAGGAATGCGTTGATTGCATTAGCGGTAATAGCAATATCACCGCTCGTACTAACAATGTTGTTTACTTTTTGAACAACGCCGCCCTGAGCAACAATATTTACGTCACCGGCAATCGTTATATCATTACCTTTTAAATCAATTGAGCCACCATTAAGAGGCGTTAAAATTGGTGGCGTAGCGACGGGACCTGAAAAACCAGCACTGCCAGAACTTGATGAAGCCATCGCTACTGTGCCAATACCAAGTGTCAAATTACCGGGACCTGCGCTTGAAAAAGATGGGGCATTTATATTGGTATCGAGTTCAATTTGACTGGTTGCAGCAACAATCACTGAATTACCAAAAAATAAATTATTCTCTACAAAGCTTCTACTAACAGAGGTAAAGCCCATTGTTGCACAACCACTGCCTGACGTGACACAAACATTTGCCGGGTCAATTAAGATAGAACCACCACGGCCAACATTAACACCGTCATTGGAGAAATTAAGTTGTGTATGACCGCTGACTTCAACAAAGCCACCGGCAAGATCTGCAGCTGAACCACTGGCTGCGTTGATGTTATGGCCTTGACGTACATTCAACGTGCCATCAGCAATGACGCGAACAAAGCCACCGCTGCCTGTGCCATCACCTTGTGCATCGATAACACTGGTCGGGGTTAAATCAACGTCTTCATCACTATAAACAATGACTCGACCGCCATTGCCACTGCTGTCTAATATTGCTGAGGCATCTAGAATGCCACTGTTAATAACATCGCCACCGTTACCGGTAAGGAATATTTCACCATTGCGTTCTGCTGTGCCGTTGGCTTGTATAAGCCCGGTATTATTAACAGCGGTAGCAACCAAGTTGTCCGTTACATTGCCATATAAAACCACACGGCCACCATCGGCCATAATGTCACCGGTATTTTCAACACCGGCTAACTCAGCGACTGTTTTTGCGTTTACGCTAAAGCTGACTAAACCATCACCTTCTATATCGAGTGTCATACCACCGTTGGCAAGCAATGCGACTCGACCATAACGGGCTTTAATCGTGCCGTGGTTTTCAACTCGATCACTGGCAAGCACAACATAACCGTTATCACGCGCTTGAATAACACCTTCATTAACAACCGAGGCACCAACTGCATTAGGATTAGGTTCGGTAAAGAAGTAATTGCCGCTTAAAAAATCGTCGTCTTTAATATCGAGCGTACTGGCAACAAGGCCACCTACATCAAGCGTGGCATTGGCGCCAAAGAAAATACCATTGGGATTAACTAAAAAGACTTGGCCTGTCGCGCTGAGGTTACCCAAAATGGCAGACGGATCTGCACCGACCACTCGATTAAGTGAAATTGATGACGCATCAGGCTGATTAAATTGAACGTATTCGTTCCCACCAATAGAAAAGCTCTGCCAGTTGATAATGGCTTTGCTACTGGCTTGATTTATTACTGTGCCTTGAGCAGAAGGGCTTGAAATACTCGCCGAGCCAGCCACCACATCGCCACCCTGCGGACCGGCTAATGCCATACCGGGAATCGCGGCCACGCATAAAGCAAGCGGCGTCTTTTTGAATAATTCCTTACTCATTAAACATCCCTCAGAAAAACCCTGATCTATCTATAAACTTATGCCTGTTTATCCAGTAGATCAAGAGCATTGCTTGGTTGTTTGATCAATATTTTCATCATCGAAATCAACGAGACTATTAGAATCGCCTAATCCGCTATCTGTGCCACCTTCAAAGCCCGCATTGATTTCAACAGAAGCTGCCCGGGCACCAAACTTGAAGCCAAATACCGCAAGATCACTGGTGGAAATAAATCGTGAAACAGGACGTACGACGAAGAAACCACCAGTTTCATCGGCTCTACCTAATAAGCCAGTACCAGCAATATTGTCAAAGCCAGCCACTGTCGCATCGGTTAAGAACAACAAATTCTTGCTACCAGCGTTCACCGGTCCATTCCTACCAATGATAATGTCACCGGTCGTGCCTTGCTCACCCAGCGCGATCGTGGTGCCAAGGAAAGGCGCAAAATGTTCATCAAAGGTAAGATTAAAGTCACCTGCACCTACCGTGTTTTGCTCAAAACCAATGGTTGTGCCAACAGTCAAACCATTAACTATTTTTGTGGTTGTGAATGGGGTGAATTGAACCAATAACTGCTGCGCTGCTGTGGTACCAACAATATCAATGTTATCGCCACGTAAGAGTAAGTAACGACCGGCTTGTGACAAGCCGTTAATATTCACACTCAGGTTATTACTGGCAATAAAACTCGCATTTGGATCTGCTGAACCACCATCTGTAATAAAGGGTGCGGTCGCGGCAATGGCCGCCGTTAACAGTGAGTCCCCTTGCACACCCGGCACGGTTTCTCCGCCAACATCAAATCCGGCGTTAACAACTAAATCACCGGTCGCGGAAATTGCCAACGCATCCGCGGTAATGGTATTGCCATTAACGCTCGATGTGCTGCTTAACCTTGGACCGGGCATACCAAGTGAATCAAAGCCGCCAAAATTAAAATCAACAATGCCGTAGCGAGAGCCGCCAAAGTTTAGTACTGCATTACTTGCATTCGCGGTGTTATCAATAAATACATCGTTAATACCCGCGCCGAGTGTTAACGAGCTGGCATTTGTCATCAAATTGTTCACTGCCGAACCAAAATTAGCATTACCGAAACCGCTTAAGTTAACCGTCGCAACATCTAGCAGGCCACTGGTTACATTACCATTGGCAACAATGTTAATCAGGTTACCCGTATAGTCTTGCGCAAGATTGAGGGCACCGCGTGCACTAATTGATGCAGTGTCAGAACTATTAGTGCCACCGATCACATTAGCACTGCCACCGAAGTTTAAATTAAACGTGCTGTAGTTAGAGCGGTCATAAGTAAACGTGGTTGCCTGGGTAAAGGCGGTGTTATCAAAAGTTAACGCGCTACCACCGGTAACATTAAGAACACCTGTATTACTAGTAACGTTAACGTCAGCATTATTCGCTGCATTAACATTAATGCTATCAGCTGTGTATAAACCGCTACCGGAAATAGAACTTGGGTTACTGTTTGCGCCAAGCTTGATCACTGACATATTATCAGTAGCATTCGCGGTCACTGAACCATTATTAATAATGCTGCCAGATGCATCAAAATCAATTTGTGCCGTTTCACCTGTCGTAATCACCGAGCCAGACTGACGAATATTTGCAGCACTAATAGAGATGTTTGCAGAACCTGCGCTGGTTGCCGCTAGCGCAGAGCCATCTGCCAGAACAACATCACCAGCATCATTAATCATAATGCCCATACTATTAATGCTGCCGTTAACCTGCGTGCCACCTGTACTATTTATAGCGACCGCGTTGGCATTCACATTGGTAACTGACACACCACTGTCGCCTGCGGTAATCGATACATCACCATCGCTCGCACTTAATGAGGCGCTTGTTACACCACCGCCATTTAAGTTAATACCGTTTGCTGCAGTCACTGCGTTTGCTGTGAGTTGACCGCCAGCAGACAAGCTTGCTGTATCACCAGCAATTAATGAGGCAAGGGTTAAGTCACCCCCTGCATTAATATTTGCTGTGGTGTCAGAATTAAGATTGGTATTTATCGTTAAGCTGCCTGCGCCACTGTTAACATCTAACATGTTTACGTCAAGGCCTGACGCATTTACTACTGTGTCGGCATTACTATCAATATCAACATCGTTGTAACTCGCCGCGTTAAACGTAAATGCAGAGGCAACGGAACCACTACGATTATCAATCGTGACATTATTAATGCCGCCGTTAAGTACAAATTCTGCCGCACTGGTGTTGATATCAACATCTACCCCACCGACACCGGTAAGATTGATTTGATTTGCCGTCAGAGTATCACTACCGCTGTTAATATCGCCTCCGGCGTTAACCGTAATCGTCGCCGCACTGATGTCGCTACTGAAACTTATCGCATCACTATTAATAACATTAATCAGATTAGCGCCGCCGGTACCCGCACTAGTGCTGAAATCCAATACACCCGTATTATTTATATAGAGTGCATCAATGTCATTAGCAGCAACTAAGTTAGCCGTTTCAGTTAATAAATTATTGCCCGCACTACCGTAAGTTGCGCCATCACCTGATAAGGTGACTGTGTCTGCAGTAAGTGTGTTCATTCCAGCGCTAACATTTCCGCCAGCAGATAAATTTATCTCTACAGCAGCATTGATGGCTTGATTCAATGTTAAGTCATTGCCTGCACTTAAGCTTGCTGACTGAACCGTGATTAAACTGTCTCCCACTACCGAGCCGCTTCCAATAAAATCAACATCCAAAAGGTTGGTTGTTGCAGTGGTATTCAGATTAGCACCGGTGTTAAGGGCTGATAAGAAAATATTTGTTAACGTACCATCAAGATTAATGGTCTGTGCATCAACGGCTAAACGTGAATTTGCATTATTACCAATAGATGCGGAACTACCAACACCGGTAGCATTAAAGGTATTGGTGGTTAACGTACCATTACCGGATAACTTGCCGCTGAAGCTAGTCGTGATTTGTTCTGCAGTACTTGCTGTACCGGTCGTGGTTAAACCATTTAGTGTAATGTCACCACTGTTTGCCGTCAGGCTAATAGTGTTTGCCATCAAGTTACCCATGGCACCTTGGCTAATATCACCATTCGCGGTGACGACTGAAATGCCATCGGTGTTAACTGCACCATCAAGGCTCACCGAAGAATTACCAGATAGACTAGCAGACGATGAAGTGCCATTGCCCGTAATAGTACCGTTAACCGCCAATACATCACCGGCGCCCAGATCAACCACGTTTGCCGTGATCGACCCGATTAAGGTTAAGTCTTCAGCTGCGCTAAAGTCGCCTCGAGTATAATCACCACTGAGCGTTAAATTTGTTGCGCTAACCGAAGCTGGAGCATTGAGATCTTCAAGGACGACGTTATTACCTGCAATGCTGCCACTAGCTGCCATTGCATCACCTAGGCTAACGTCGCCTGAGCTAGCGTTAACATTTAGTGTACCGTTACTTGCACTTAGCTGGCCAACATTGACGTTACCGTTATTAGCCGTCAAGTTAATAGCATTGTTAGTGGTCGTTAAATTGCCATCGCTTTGCGTGGTGACATTATCGCCACTGAGTGTGATACCCGTTGTTGCCGTGACATTCCCAGTGATACTTATGTCACCAGCAACTGCTGCTGCAGAGACTGCGCCAGCCAGAGTGCTCAATGAATCAGTCTCAATATCACCGCCAGTTGATGACAGTGTTACATCACCTGCCGTGGTTGAACTTACCGTACCAGTGGTTACTGATTCACCAGCAACTGTTACATTGCCAGTAGCCATTATGTTATCAGTAGTCAGTTGCTCACCGGCTGATAAATCTAATGTCGAGCCTGTTACAGTGCCGCTAATGTTTAAATTATCTACAGCGGCTAAAGTACCCGCATTAATAGTGTCTGCGCTAATCGAAATACCATCGGCGTTAATCGTGGCAGGTAAGGTTAACTCCGCACCAGACAAACTTACTGATGTAGCCGTCAATGATGCCGCACCGACTAAATTACCATCTCCACCGAAGCTGACATTAAAGCTACCGTAAGTCGCTTGGCTGTAATTCAGTGTGGCTGCTGCATTCATGGCTGTGTTATTAATGGTTAAATTTTCTGCGCCATTAGCCATAATCGTCGTGGCATTCGTATCGACATCGATATCCGCGTTCATGGTAGACATTGAGGTGATAACTACAGTCTCGGCAGATAGTAAGCCTGAGCCTGTAGTGGTTATATTATCGTCAGCAGTAGCATTAATTGCATTAGCACTTATAGCTTTGCTTATCGTTAGATCGTTATTACTACCCGTGGCAGTTAAGTTAATTGTAGATGAGTCACTTGTTGCGATTGTCTCACCGTTAACATTCAGGTCTCCGTTTTGCGCCGTATAACTAATATCAGCGACGTTCGCAGTGACATCAGCATTAATACTTAGGTCACCCATACTATTAGTTATGCTAACGCCACTGGCAGTAATCGAATCACCACCAACCATTACGGTATTAGCAAAACTTAAATCAACCAAACCAAACTCGCCGTCGTTATCAACAAAGTTTAGCGTCGCCACGCCAGAGTCATCTAATGTGAGACTATTGACGTTACCTTCAGTGCGAGCTGATTCTGCGGTAATGGTTGTTGCATCGGTTAAGATATCGTAACTTGCATTATCACCGGCCAAATTAATATTATTGGCTGTGTAACGATTTGTGCCTGTTGTAACAAGACCGCCGGCATTAAAATTAATCGCTGATGCATTATCAATAGCGGCCGCAGTCAGCGTAGTGCCCGCTGACAGATCAACTTCATCATCAGAAACAGTAATGTCACTAACTACCAGACTGGTTGCCGCTGAAATAGTGACATCGTCACTGGCTTCAACGGTGCCAATGGTCGCGCTACCAGTTGAAGCCGTAATGCCCGCCTCACCATCAGCGGCAGCTAGATCACCGGTACTGACTGTCTCACCAGAAACCAAAATGTCATCGGCAGTAATATTGGTTGTGTTCACTACACCCATAGTTGCAGTGACGGTGACATCACCACTGTTCGCGGTAAGTTCACCAACCTCGACCGATGCAGCAGATAAACTAATACCATCAGCCACATTAATATTTAAGCTATTGGTAGCAAAATCACCACTCGCATCAAGACTAAAGGTCGCACTACCTGAACCACCTACTGCGGTTGCAATACTAGCTGCTTCAGGTGTGGCATTATCTATCGTTACTGCACCTACCTGATTACCCGAAGTGCCAACATTAATACTGGCATTGCCATCATCTTCAACGCTAGCAGTCAGCACATCATTAATCGTTGTCGTTGCGCCACCGGTCAACAAAATACTGGCGTTACCATCGTTCTCGACATTTGCTGTGATTGTGTTTGAAGTCAGTGCACCTAAGGCTGAGCTAACATCAATATTTATTGATGCTGTCGCTGTCCCATCTCCACTTTCACCAGGAGCACCTTTGGCTTGCGCTTCTACACTACCTTGTAAATCAACAGATGCGCCATTGAGGCCAACTTGAGCAGTTTGATCATCACCATCGGTGGCGTCAGCAATTATTGTAGTTGCTGCTGCCTGGCTTATTGTGCCACCCATTGCCGTGATGCTAACTGTCGCACTATTATCACCATCAGCAGCCGCAGTAACATCTCCATTAAGATTTACATCTGTTGCTGCACTAATGCTAATAGTTGCATCTGAGTCGCCATTATTAGGCACAACTACACTTAACGACTCAGTTGTAACAGAACCATCCTGAGCAGTAATATCGATGTCACCGGTATTAGCGGTGACATCGTCAACATCAACGTCACCAGTTGTCGCAACAATATCAACGTCGCCACTAACACTGACATTGCTAGTTATACTGATACTAGTGCCTGCGGTGATATCTAAATCATCACTATCAACCCCACCGCTTAAATTAACTGTCGTGCCTGCGTTAATATTTAACGAGCCACCTGTGGCCAAATTCCCTGTACTGCTAATACTGTCATCGCCAGTCAGAAAAATTTCACCATTTTGTTCAGCGATTCCATTGGCTTGAATAAGACCAGTATTATTAACAACCGTCGCAATTAGGCCATCCGTCGCTTTAGAAGTTAAAACTATGCGACCGCCATCAGCGATCAGATCACCGGTGTTTTCTACACCCGCCATTTCTGCTGCGACTTGCGCATCGACACTAAAATTAATCAGGCCATCACCAACTATATCAAGCGTAACGCCGCCACCCGCCACTAATGCTATCTGACCAAACTTGGCTTTAATCTCGCCATTATTAACAGTCCGATTACTGGCCAACACGACGTAACCATTTTCACGCGCGTTAATCACGCCATCATTAACAACCGAGGCATCATCGGAACCGTCTATTTGGGTAAATAAATAATTGCCGCTGAGAAAATCAGCATCACTAATATCAAAGGTACTGGCCACTAGACCGCCGACATCCAGTGTTGCGCCTGCACCAAAATAAATGCCATTGGGATTAACCAGAAAAACCTGCCCGTTTGCGCTCAGGTTACCGAGTATGGAAGAAGGATCTGCACCGGTCACACGGTTAAGTGTGATTGAGCTGCTATCAGGTTGGTTAAACGTCACAAACTCATCTGCGCCGATCGAAAAACCTTGCCAGTTAATAATGGCCTTAGCGCTAGTTTGATCAATAACTGTTGATTGTGCTGTCGGTGTTGTAATCGCGGCTGTGCCTGACCCAACTGTCCCGTTCTGCGGGCCAGCAAAGGCAGCTATAGGTGTCGCAGCCAACAAAGCTGCATTGGTAAATATGGTGTTGCGTTTCATCCCTACTATCCCCTAAAAAACTTCTTTTTTCCCCAAAAAAGACAACTCTACGTATAGCCTTTTCTATACGTTTACCCTCCGGGCTACATACTAAAATGCCGCTTATTAACGACTATTATTATTTACTTCCAACGCCTTAATCTAGCGTGGAATCTTTGTATTATTATTTTGAAAACTAGCTTTACTAATTATTATTATTTTATTTAAAACAGTACCGTGGCATTAAACCAAACACGTCCACCATCACGCCCATCATCTGTTGCACTCGCATCAATCGGACGCGCATATTCTAAATCAAGCGAGAAATTTCTGGCCGGCACAACGGTGACACCAAACCCAAGGCTTGTGAGTGTTTCCTCTTTATCTACCCCAGCTGACGGTTCTATATTCCGTATACGCCCGGTATCAAAAAATGCCCGGAAACTACCTGGCAATTCATTTTCCAGATTAAACCGACGACGAATCTCCGTGGTCACTGCAAAGCCTTCATCGCCACGTACTTCTGCGGATTGAAAGCCTCGAACACTGCCCTGACCACCAACACTAAACTGCTCACTATCAGCCAACGGATCAGCTGATAACGAAACTATTCCCCGGAAAAATAAATTCCAGTTTCTACTAATTGGATATAGGTGGTTTGCGTCAATGACTAACTTTCCGCGCTGAGCATTATTGGTTTGGCCATCAGGGTTACTGCGGAAGTTTGTTGAATAAACAGCTGACACAGAAGATGTCGCATTATTATCGTGCACCTTATTATAAAGCACACTGATATCAAGCAACTTAATGTCGTTATTACTAAAGCTGCCGAATACATTATCAGACTCAGAATCATTACGACCATAACCCAGACCTAATAAAATATTTTGGCGTCTACTGCGTTGTAGGGGATGACTTAAGGTGATTTGATAATCTCTATTTTCACCCTCGATATCTAGCCCTCTAAACTGGTCATCAATAACTTTAAAATCAATATAGGAAAAATTAGCACCAATACGCGTACCCCGTTTATTAACCGGAGTGCTATAAGCAAAGTTGGCATAAGTCAGTGCATCACTTTCACTCTGCGTTATTGCAACAGTGAATTGGTCACCCACGCCAATCAAATTATTGGCAATAAGTTCAGCTTCTACACGCCATTCACCTACTCCAATTCGACCGTAGTTATTAACACTGACCCGACCTTGAAAAGGTTTCTCTTCCGATTTAATTAATAAATCAGAAGTGCCGTAAACCGGGCCTGGGCGAACCACTGCGCGTGATGTCAAACCGGGTAAGTCATTCAATAATAGTAATTCACGTTCCAATGAATCTAGCGTGACTGCCTGACCAGCTTGAACTGAAGAGAAATAATCTCTTAAAAAATCACCATCGTAACTTTCATTGCCTTCAAAATTAATCGCATTCAGGCGACCTTCAATTACTTCTAATTGAATAACACCTAAACTAATACGCTGCGCAGGCACAACCACTTTGGCTAATGAGAAACCGCGTGTTTTATAAAAGTCAGTAAGAATATCGGCAGCAGCATAAATTTCATCCAACGTCAGCTTCTGACCCTGCAGTTCTTTTATAGGCGCTAATAATTGTTCGGTTGTAAAAGCCGCGTTACCTGAAATCTCAAACCGATTAACAGTGATCTTTCGCTGATCATCTGAACGTGGCCTTGGCGCTGATTTTTGCTGTACTGGTGGCGGCGCTTCGTCACGAGGCGCTTTTAATTCAGGTTTCTTAAAAGGTTCACGCACAGTACCCGTTGTTGGCGGCGTAACAGGTGAGCCAGCAATAGCCGACAGAGCGTATACACTCAAGGCGCACGCAACAGCGAGCCGACTAAGACTTTTGTTCAGATGTAACTTATTCATCGTGCCCCACACAATCGCTCATTTATTAATTTTTTTATCAGCCAAAGTGATTCATTTCCCCAAAAATGAAACCTAAGCTAAAGCTTATATATTAGGAACGGTATAATACGTGCCCATTTCATCCCAATCAATGCTGCAAGCTCTTCATTATTGTAGGAATTCTACTAATTTAGTTGGCTGCGCCACATGTAGACTGAGTCTAAGTAACGTAATGAACTATATATCAACACTTTATGATTAAGACCTTGTCTAAAGACCTGGTTCACAGAAAAATCAGCTAATTGTAATTATTATCAGTGGCGAGACACAATTTTTAACAATTCCAGATTAATTTAAGGTTATTGCTAAAAAGCTTGCGTTCTTGTCAATCTTGACCAATATTTTTATATCATTCATGAACCCCTCGAATAATCATTTGTCTCAATGAGTAACTATCATTCTCTGACAAATTTCATAGGAGCCTATCGTGGCTAATACACTATTCAAAATTACCTTTGTCGCCATTATCACTCTCGGCTTAGCAGCCTGTGCCTCGCCACCCACTAAAGAAGATACCGGTCGCGTCGTCGGCGCAGTCGTCGGTGGCGTACTGGGATCAAACGTCGGTAAGGGACGCGGCAAAGTCGCCGCAACAATTGCCGGGACACTGATTGGTGGCGCTATCGGTGGGGCTATTGGCAAAAACATGGACGATGTTGATCGGCTTAAAACCCGTAACGCATTAGAAACAGCACCGACAAATCAAGCTTCTAGCTGGCATAATCCTGATTCCGGTAGAGACTACACCGTAACGCCTACTAAAACCTATCAATCTTCCAGCGGCCCGTGTCGCGAATACACCACCGAAGTCATCATTGGTGGTCAGCGTGAACAAGCCTATGGCACAGCTTGCCGCGAAAGTGATGGCAGCTGGCGTGTGGTAAACTAACCTCAGACGTTCACAAACTTAAAAACTTAAAGCCGGGTAGTGAAGACATTCTGCCCGGCTTTTATTATTCTAGATTGATTCAATCATGGCTATTTCTCTAACCCCACAAAAACCTTTTTCTGAATCTTGCGAACAAAATAAACATGCCATTTTAGATATTCTTAAAAAGGAGCTTTGCGACTCGACAAGTGTCTTTGAAATAGGCAGTGGTACCGGACAGCATGCTGCCTATTTTTCTGCAAAGCTACCTCACCTTAGCTGGCAATGCAGTGATGTCGCCAGTGCCATCCACGGTATTAATCTATGGTTAGATGAAGCTAACTTAAGTAACGCCGAAACACCCGTGGCGCTGAACGTTTTAAGTGATCCTTGGCCAACCTTACAGTACGATGCCATCTTTAGCGCCAATGCTGTTCACATCATGCCTTGGATCGCCGTCGAAGCGATGTTTACAGGTATTGGAAAAATACTAGAACAAGGTGGCCGCTGCTGTTTATATGGACCCTTTAACTACAATGGAAAATATACCAGCGACAGCAATGCGAATTTTGATACTTGGTTAAAAAATCGAAATAATGAAAGTGGCATTCGAGACTTTGAAAAAATAGATGCGCTAGCGAAAGCGGCAGGGTTGTCATTGATAAACGATCATACTATGCCTGCTAATAATAGAATTTTAGTCTGGCAAAAAAGTTAATCATTAATCAAGCTTAAGTACTTTTCTTAACCAAAAACCAATATCATCAATTTCTTCTGGTAACACCCCGTGTGGCATCACATAACTATGCCATTCAACTTCGTAACCGAGTTGAGTTAATTGATCACGTGAAGCTTTTGCAAAACTAATGGGAATAATATCGTCATTTTCACCGTGACCATAAAACACTGGTATAGAAGCATTTACAGTATTTCTCTCGCCTTCCAACGTATCACTCAATGGCACATAAGTTGAGAGCATCATCACGCCTGCCAACTTTTTGTGAAAGCGTAATGCCGTTTGCACAGCGACAGCTCCACCTTGTGAAAAACCAGCAATCACAATGCGTTCTGGAGCGATACCACGTTCAATTTCATTTTCAATCAATTCAATAATTTGAGATTGCGAAACGTGAATGCCTTCAGCATCTTGCTGGCTGCCTAAATCGGCCGCGGCAATGTCATACCAGGCTCTCATTACCATACCATTATTAATCGTCACTGCACGAGTTGGCGCATGCGGAAAAATAAAACGCACCGCTGATGATTTTGGTAATGCTAAAGCGGGAACAATAGGTTCAAAATCATACCCATCTGCGCCTAAGCCATGAAGCCAGATGACACTTGCATCAGCGTTTGCAGGACTAATTTCAACGGTTTCCAGCATTGTTTTTGTATCCGCAGTAGTGGGTAGTGATACCAGCAATGCTAGTATCAAAGTGAATATATTATTTCTGTAGTTTAGCATTATCGTGCATACCTTGGTCATATCGCTAATACACGAGAAGATGATGAGTCGGTTGTAGCTATTTTATTAAAACTATATTAGTAAGTATTGTATATTGATCCGAATTTTCTCTTCTATTTACTCACCCTTCTCTTCTATGCTCAACTCTATATAATCTTTTCTTCCATCGATCATTTTACTAACAAGAAGTTTATCCTTACTTTTGACAGCCTCAATCTGCAAAAACTCTTCAGGCTGGATTAGATCTATAGATTTAGGATAGAATAAAATTGCCTTCTTACTTATGAGGTCTAATTTATATATCCCTCCATTTCCATACACACTAGAAGTGCTGACATATAAAACGTTCTCACTTGCATAAAAGTAAGTACTTGTTACATCTTTACCCCATGAGTGTTCGTACCAAAATCGATCTCCAATATCCCATGACTTACTACCATATTCGCTCCACCGACCATTCATTATAATTGCAATGTAATTTCCGAGAGCGCCTTCACAACTTGTGAACAAGGCGAACTGAGAGTCACCAAGCCTATGAAGTCCAGGTGTGCAATTATTTGATAATACATTTACATCATTAGACCAACTATTAGCAGGCAATAGAAACAAAAAAATCAATATATACTTATATTTCAAGCATTCTTCCTCTTTGAACAACACGATCTGGCTAATCTAACCTTATATACATATTAGATTTAGTATTTGCATTACCATCAAGAGTATTAAATAGTGGCTTCCCAATATTCGACTTACTGATAGTTCTCATAAACTCGGATATTTCATTTGTGTCTGAGTAGAAGTCTATACTTACATACCCTGAACATAGGGAAACACTAGCAATGCGCATATTTTCTGGCTTAATCGCATTAATAATCCTCCCCCATACTTCATTTTCTATACAACTAATGTTGTTAGCTGCACCGAGAGATGTTGTAATACTTAGTAGTAGTGAAAATAAAAATAACGAGCTATTTATAATTTTCATGATTTACACCTCAAAACTAAAATTTAGAATTTTTTTATCTACAGCTGCCATTATCTAGAAGTAAAGGTTCAGCAATTAAATTACTTATTTCACGAGGATTATTCATGAACGTATCAAAATTGGTTGTTGGATCTCCTCCAAAAATTCTCCCATCATAGTATCCTGCATATGCACTCAAACCACGTGAATTAGCTGTTTGAGAATCGCGTTCTGATAAGCCTGGTAAACCATATGGGTGAGTGTGGTAAAATGCTGTAGGTGAAGTTCCATTAGGGACAGGTGAAAACCGTCTTACGTCCATAGCTCCTGCAGACTCACCAATTACAGGCTCGGCATAAGTATAGAAAATATCTTGGCTATAAATCCATCCACCAACTTCTTGCAAGTTAGCGCCTTTTCTTAATTCGGGATAAGTCCTCCATGCGTGTCTGATCGCATCAACTGCAGCCTCATCCTGAGTGACAAATAAATCACCTGGTGCTAACCCGAATGCATCTATATTACGAACTGGATTCCCCCCCACATACCCAAACGTATTCAACCCACCATCAAGTCCAATCGGGTCACTAGTGATATACCGCCCTATCTGCGGACTATAATAACGATAGTAGTTGTAGTGCAAGTTACTTTCCACATCAAAATACTGACCCGGGAATCGACAATTGTAGAAAATGCGTTGGCCGTTTCCATCAACATCGTTATTAACGGTTGCTCGCCCAAACGGATCGTAACTCGCCCGCCATACAATATTGCCCTGTGTGTCACTTAAGCGTTGTGGGGTGTTTAAGTGGTCGTTGTGGACGAAGTAAACACTGTCGTTGTGCACAATGGCCAGCGGCATGTTGTTGAGGTAAATGTAATCAACAAATGTACCGTAGGGTTGTACCGGGTTCTCACTAATAATTCTGCCTTGCAAGTCATAACTGTATTCTTGCCAGGCGACTACGATTGGTCTAAAGCTAAAACCAAAACCGTTGTCTTTAAAGCGGGCATCACCCCGTTTGGTGGCGCGTTGGCCTAGACCGTTATAACGATACTGATAGGTGCTGTCGACAAAAGCGGTGCCAACTCCCGATAATGTTATTAAACGGTTATAGCCATCGTAGCTGTATTGTTGGCTACCGAGTTGGGTGGTGTTGCCAGCGTTGTCTCGGCTCAGCGGTTGGCTGTTAATGGAGAACAGTAGGTTGCTGTTAGTAATGTAGTCGTAGTCTTCGTTACCGGCGCTGCTGGTGAGGAAGAGTCGGTTGTCATTGGGGTCGTAGTCGTATTGTCGAGTCCCAAACAGGCCATCACTATTAGTCAGTCTGTCGAGTGGATCGTAAGTGTAGTTGTCGGTGGCATTATCGATAATGTCGATGCGTTGCAGGATGTTGCTGTTGGCGTCGTAGTTGGGGTAGTTGCGTTCATCAATACCGGGCAGGGTTTGGCTGGTTAAGCGGTATTGTTGGTCGAAGGTTTGGGTCAGGGTTTGGCCGTTGCCGTAGGCCATGGAGGCCATGGGACCGAACGGCAGGTAGTCGGCGTTGCTGGCTAACGGAATGACGGTGCCGCCAATGTTGAGTGTGACGGTTTGTATTTCTGATATTTCATTATAGCTGTAGCTCACGACATTACCGGATGGGTAGGTCATGCTGGTGACGCGGCCAGCGGTATCATGGGCGTAGGTCATGCCCTGGTGTTGGGTGATGTTGCCGTAGGCGTCGTAGCGGTAGTCAACGGTGGTGAGGTCTTTGGTAATTTGGCATAGGCGGCCAATGCTGAAGCCGCAGTTGGTGGCGTTGTCATAGGTATAGAGTGTGGCGTCTCGGGTATCGGGCACAACGATAGAAGTCATGCGGTTTAGCGCGTCGTAGGTGTTGGTTTGGACAATGCCACGGGCATCAGTCATTTGGATGATATTGCCGGCGGCGTCATGGGTGTAGAGGCGAGTGCCACGGTCGGCGCTATTTTCTGAGAGCATGTTGCGCAGGTCGTCGTAGGCATAAGTCGTGACGGCGTCATTTTTAGACGTGACTTGGATGAGGTTGTCTTGGACGTCGTAAGCCATTTGTGAGGGTTGGACTAGGCGGTCAAGGCTGACGATCATTCTGTCTAGTGCATCAAACTCATTGGTGGCTTGAGGGTTGTTGTTGGGATCAGTAGTAGCAGCTAAGTTACCAACAAGGTCGTAAACGGTTTGGGTGAGGTTACCGGCATCGTTAACGCTGGCTAAGCGGTCTTGTGGATCGTAAGCATAATCTTTAAACAAAGTGAGTAGACCATTGGGGTCAAAGGTGTCTTCGTCAGTAACGTTACCGTCAAGATCATAATCGTATTCAGTGTAGTTACCTTGATTGTCGTCCATGCGGATTAGGTAATGGGCGGCATTGTAATCATAGGTAAGGGTGACACCATTAGGCGTGGTTAAGCTGATGAGTTGGTTGGCGTCGTCGTATTCGTAGTCGGTGATTCTGGGCTCGCCGACTTCGGGAGTCATGGTGCTGAGCTGCATGCGCAGGCGGACGTCGTATTCAAACTCATAGGTGACGTTGTTGGGGTCAATCATTTTTAGTACGTGGGCATGGGCGTCATAAAGCTCATAAGTGGTGACGTGTCCAAGGGCATTGGTGGAGGTGTGGAGCATGCCTTGATTGTTGCCCTGGTCGGGGGTGTTGGGGTAGTAGGTCATGGTGGTGACGTCATTAACGTCGGTACGCGGGCCGTCGATTTCAATCACTTGACCATCGCTGTTGTATTGCATGCTGTAGGCGCGTTCTTCTATTGCAACGCCTGTTGGGGTGAAGCCGTTGATGGTGATACTGGTCGGCAACTTGGGTAAGGCCGGATCGTCGTAGGCCATGACGGTTGTTTTGAACTGGCCGGTGGCGACGCTGGGGTAGCGAACGCGTTGGGGTAATCGAAACTCGGTTAGGTAGTCGGTTAGGATGGTTCTTTCTTCCGGTGTGCCTAGGGCTTCTGTGCGTGAAATCGCTAAGCCGCGATTGTCTTTAATAAAAGATGTGGTGTGGCCACGGAAATCAGTGCGTCGTTCAATGAAACCGTTGGCGTCATAACCTGTGTCGATAAACTGACCGCCACAGTTACTACAGGGAGTACCACTCACGCCGGTACCTTTCATCACGCCTTGTACGTTGGCTATGCCGTAAGTGTTTTGGTCGCTACGGGCATCGGTGGCAGTTGTTGAACCGTCGGGATTAAAATCGAGATCAACGCGTTCAAAGCCGGTGGCGTGTTGGCTGCTGATGGCACGACCAGTGGTCGCGTCATATGACCAGCTGGCAAAGAGATCGTTATTTTCGTCCATAAGACCAGTGAGTGCTCGGGGGAAATTTGGATCTTCGTATAAGTATTGGCGGGTGCTTTGATCCGGGAAAGTAATACTCTCAATATTATCGTCGTCACTAAAGCCATCACGGTTGTAAACATACTCATAAAGTTGGCCATCCGGATCGGTCATGGTCACGAGCTGGAAAGTGTCGTTATAGGTAAACTGTAATGTTCTACCAAAGTGAGAAGTCACCGTCATTAATACAGGAACCCCGAAAGGGCCAAGACCATAAGTGAGAGTATGCGATTGACCACTACGATCAGTGATCGACATCAATCGACCTTCTGTGTTATAGATTTCATCTATTTCATCTGGAGTGGTATAACGCCAACCAGAAAAAACACTCGCACCATCAAACAACTGTTCTAAACGAGAGGTAACATCACTATCTGCTTGCCACTCCCCGTTTTGCAGACGGAACAATAATGCTGTTCCCGTTGGTCTAGTCACGACTACTTCTGCATTCGGCACACTCTCAGTAATGAGTCTATGATAATAATGCGTCCAATTTGTGCCTAAAGAGGTATCTGAAGCACCAATACTATTATAATAACGCTCCATACGAAGCGGGAAACTTTCTACACTGACATAGTCTGTTTCGGTTTGAAGTTTATTCCCCGTACCGAGGTTAATAGGGTTGGCACGACACACTTTGCCTTCACTTGATTCATCATCACCTGCATTTTTTTGTTCTTCCTCATCGACAAAAGTCGTCACCTGTATCGATGGCGCAGCCACTCCCATAGGTCTGCATGTCAATACTCCATTATCATTACCCTTGTTGTAACCAAGAGGGCAAGACGGTTCAACAGATCCACACGTAGATTCCCCGCTAATAGTTCCCCCGCTTAATATCCGGTTTGTTATTAAACACTGACACGAAGTGGTTGTATTGTCAGCAAATGGCGCTACAGATAAGAGCTGAACATCTTGAGTAATAGTCTCTGGCGTAATAAGAGAAACATAAATAGAAACATTAGCTTCGCATGCGCTAATAGGCGTTTCAAAAATAGTTGAAGGTGCTGGAGTATCGATACCAGTATCTTGAATATTGAACCCAATTATATCCGTATTGTCTGGCGAGAAAAACTCATTAACACTTAAATTAGATACCTCACCAAACGAAAAAGATGATTCCGTATAATTAAAAACGCCAAGTCCTCGGTTATTAATATTCGCTATACCAGCGGTTAAAGCATCTTGTTCAGTCGCATAAATCACACCATCTGACTCTTCAGCGCTAAATCCAATCTGCCACGTATAAAAAGGACGCTCCGGTAACTCAACTGATTGAGCAACACCAATTGCCATGAAATAAACTGAGGACAATAACAATACGTTGAGGAAAATTGATAACGCAGACAAGCCAACACGACAAGACATATTACTCACTCCTTGAGAATTATTTCTATCACCAAGTTAGTCAATTAACTTGATGTTATTTTTTCCTTACACTACGAGCCGTTTTTATACTTGTCAAAAAAAAGTGATGAATCGTTGTTTTTCTATAAACTTATAATAAAATCTATAAACTTTTTAGGAAAAATATAAACCTTTTTATATTTTTGTGTGATTATTAAAAACAAAAAAGGCCGCACAAGGCGGCCTTTTTTGCTTCTGCAAAACAGAAGTATATTGCTTTCTAACAGTTAGCGAATCGTTGCGTCTTTCGTCGCTTTTTCGCCTTTGTTATCAACCCAGCTAATTTTCACTGTGTCGCCTTTAGCACCACCCGCAAACTTGAATGACAAGTATGGGTTTTTAGAAACAGCTGGACCCCAAAGGGCAGTCAACACAGTTTTGCCGTTGTGCTCACAAGTCACTTCTTGAATGAAGTGTGCTGGGATCTTTTTGCCTGTCTTCTTGTTCTTACGAAGACCGGTGTGCATTGGGTGACTCATCAATGCTTTTACTGTTGTGCCGCCTTTTTTGGCAGTTGCACGAATTTTAATACCTTTAGCCATGATTCTTTCCTCTTATAAAATGGTATGTATTAACCGCCGCAGCCGCCAATAGTGACTTTAACGTCTTTGCTTGTGGAGTAAACTTTTCCACCAGCTTTTACAACAGCAATGACCTTAGAGGTCTTGCCCATTTTAATGCGGGTTGAAACAAAGCCTTGAGCACCAGCACCTAAGTTAAAGCTGGCAGCTAATGGCGAACCATTGGCAGCGGCTAAAATTGAGATTGACTCAATGCCTGACTGTTTAGCAGTGATGCTAACTGGCACAACAGCGCCGTTTTCTGCGATGTCAGGTGCTTTGATTTTGATGTCTTTGCTATCGGTTGTGCCGGTGCCACCAAATAATGATGTCATGGTGGCATCAACGCCTTTAGCATCGAATGCTGCTTTTGGCCATGCAGCCAAGACAGTTTGTGGTGTTAGCAGACCAGCACCAACGGCGACTGCCACTGCGCTGCCCGCAAGGCCACCTTTTAAGAACGTTCTACGTGTTTGGTTCATTGTGTTTTAACTCCCATATTGTTTTGACTCTCTCACAGTTAGATATAGCAATAGCCATACCAACTTTGACTAAATTATAAAAAACAAAGAGTTAAGGGTTTTTGGGTAATCGTCTAAGGCAAATTAGCGATTTCTTGATTGCAATCTGCAATCGCCAAATTGCAAATTGGTGTTCAACCGTGCCTATTGGCATCGCTATTCATCAGCCGGCTGTTCGGTGTATTGTTGTAGTCGGCGCCACAACGTGGATTTATTGATACCCAGCGCCGCCGCGGTTTTTTCCCGGTTACCGGCAAATTTATCCAACACTTTAAGAATGTAGCGCCGTTCCAACTCCTCAAGTGTTGGGGTGTCACTGTCTATTTCGTGACTGCTGCTGGCTGGGCCGAGATCTTCCAAGGTCAATTCTGGCCCATCGGCTAAGGCCACGTGACGCTCAACTAAGTTGCGCAACTCACGGACATTGCCTGGCCAGTCGTATTCACAGAGTGTTTGCATTGCACTGGCACTGAAACCGGTGACGTCACGATTAAACCGCTCTGCGTACTGGGCAATAAAATGTTGTAGTAACTCTGGAATATCATCACGGCGTTCACTTAACGCCGGCATCCGCAGCTTTACCACGTTAAGACGGTGATACAGATCATGACGAAACTTGTCTTCAGCCACCATTGCGTCCAGATCTTTATTGGTCGCGACGACAAAACGCACATCTATCTTAATTTGGCTGACACCCCCCACACGCTGCAGTACTTGTTCTTGCACAACGCGTAACAACTTGGTTTGCATCACATCAGAAATATTACATATTTCATCAAGAAACACCGTGCCACCTGAAGCCATTTCTAACAAACCCGTTTTCGCTTGCATGGCACCCGTGAAGGCGCCTTTTTCATGACCAAACAATTCTGATTCAAGTAAGGTGTCTGATAGGGCGCCACAATCAATCACAATGAACGGTTTGTCTGCGTGACTACTTTGATAATGAATCGCACGCGCCGCTAATTCTTTACCACTACCTGATGCGCCTTCGATAATAACGTTGCATCGAATGTCAGCAATTTTTTCAATGGTTGAATAGACTTTTTGCATCGCTTCACTGCGACCCATCATGCCATAGCGATGACGTTCATCACTGAGTTGTCGTTTAAGTAACTGGTTTTCATCGGTCAATGCTTTGTGCTGTAAAGTTTTATCGATCAGCACAAACATCTCATCCATATCAAATGGCTTTTTGATAAAATCTGTGGCGCCTAAACGCATTGCCTCAATCGCATTATCAACGGTTGAATAAGCAGTGATCATTATCAGTGGTACTTCTGAACCCTGTTCACGGACAGCACTTAGTAATTCAATCCCTGTCATGCCTGGCATACTGTAATCAGTTATGATGAGATCAACCACATTGGCGTTGAAAAATTCCAAAGCAAAATGTGGGTTTTGAAATACTTCACAACGATATTTATCCGCATCAACAAAACGCAGCATTAGATCACCAGCTTTAGCATCATCATCAACAAATATAATGAGTGGTCGTGTTTCTTCAGCCATGCGTTATCTCTTCTTCATTTTTTAGCGTTATTGTTGCGGTCACGCCTTTGCCTTTGTTATTAACAATCGTCAACAAGCCATTATGTTGCTCAATAATACCCAGACTTATTGATAAGCCTAATCCATTTCCCTCACCCACTTCTTTTGAGGTGTAAAAGGGATCAAATATATTATCCATGTCCGCATTATTGATACCACAACCCTGATCAACCACTTTTATGATGACTTTATTTTCCACACACGCCGCGCTCACTGTCACTACGTCGTCTGCTTTGCTTGCTTGTATAGCATTAATTAATAAATTAATGAGTACTTGTTGAAGCTGATTGCTGTCACCGCTTATTTCAAAGTCTTTTTCGAGTTTGAGCCGAAGTTTAATTTGTTGTGACTTAGCTTGCTGCTTAACCAATATAAGGGTACTGAGCAACCAGGATTTTACCGAGAACTGACTAAACGTTGGCGCAACCTGACGGGCAAAATTTAATACTCCTTGCACAATACCAGATGCACGCAACGCTTCTTCACGTAATGATTCAATATCTTGATTAGCTTCTTCATTACTGATATTACGTTGCAACAATTTGCTTAGCGTTAAAATATTATTGAGTGGATTATTTAGTTCGTGCCCAATACCCGCCGCCATCTGCCCAATACTGGCCAGCTTTGCCTGCTGCAACATTACCCGTTGTGCATGATCACGATCAATGGCGGCACTTTCCAATGTGTCCGCCATGTCATTGAATGATTCAGCAAGTTGCGCCACTTCATCTTCGCCACGCACTATTGCACGTTCGTTCTGCCGACCATTTGCATAGGCCTTCAAAGTATTGGTTAACTTCAACACTGGCCGGGCAATATGCCCAGCGGTGATTCCCGCCAGCCACAAACTACCAATTAAACCTGTCAGCGCAAATAATAAAATAGCAAAACGAATACGTTGAAAGGGTGCGGCAATCGCTTCACGATCCAGCTTTATCGCCACCACCCAATTTGTTAACAAATTTGGGTAAGGTAAATATTCCTGATAATAAATCGTTTGCTTGCCATCACTACTTTCAACAACACCATCTGGATCCAAAATAGCGGCATCATATAAACGCCCGTCAAAAATATTCTGCAACCGGTGCTCTTGCGATTTAATATCCGCGAAACGTAATTTTCGTTCATCATCATAAATAATCACCCCATTGCGTTCTGGCGCGTCGGGATTCACTTCTGCAATAATGAGCTGGCCATTATTTGGTCTTGGGGCAAAATCCAGAATTCGATCAATTTGTTCACCAAGAATATTCACCACCAGATAACCAATAAAGGTTTTATCGCGTGATAAGGGCATGATGTAGTCAAGCATGGGTAAACTGGTGTCTTCTTCTTGCTCAAGCAATGTTTGGTTAAGCAGCGTCACACCGACTTCATTTACTGGCAACTCATACAAGCGTTCTATATAGAGTTCATCATCGGTTTCTTCTTCGGCAAACGGAAAGCTTTCTATGCCATCAAAAAATGCCGGGGTACTGATACCAAAGCGGACCTTCACCAACGTATTAGCTTGAGAATCTAAAATGCGCAGTGTATTCAGGGAGGGGATAATGAGTTGAAAGGTACTTAAAAACTCGTTGACCTGTTGTGTCCGTTCAAAAAATTCCGGGTGCAACTGGCCATCAGCCGCGGCCTGCATAATCGGCACATATTGCTCAATGGCCGGCGCCGAAGCTAATGCAGTAAAGGTTTCACGGTCATAAACTATCCGCCGGTCAATCTCAGCGATTGTGGTACCGAGGCTAGCCGTGAGCTCAGCCTGCACTTCTTGCTGGTAGCGCTGCTCGCTGTAATAGGTCGCCGCCAGTACTAAAACCGTCATCGGTAGTAGAATCGCCAGCGCAACGCGCAAGAATATGTTGGTTCGTAACTGCAATCTGCACCTGCTTTCGCTATGATACGGCTAATACTCAATACTATAGCGAAGATTGTGCCAACAAGGGTCGCTATGTTCATCATTTCATTACGGTAAATGGTTATGCTTAATACTTCAGTCATCAAACGCGTCATGCTGCTACTTGCGTTCAGCATGGTTCTTGCCGGTTGTGGCCAAAAAGGTCCTTTAGTGCAGCCTGACAAAGCGGCCGCAACGCCACTTCTTACTCAACACGTTTAACGGAATTTTGCTATGACGACAGCTGCATTCCACTATGCAGACGGTGAACTGTTTGCCGAAGGTGTTTCTCTGGCCTCTATCGCTGAGAAATACGGTTCACCTACTTATGTATATTCTCGCGCTGCCATTACTTCGCAATGGCAGGCGCTTGATCACGCCTTTGCCTCACGACCACATTTGATCTGTTTCGCCGTCAAGGCCAATTCCAATCTGGCAGTCTTAAATGTAATGGCACGACTGGGTTCGGGCTTTGATATTGTTTCTATTGGTGAGCTTGAGCGTGTGCTCGCTGCAGGTGGTGACGCATCGAAAGTGGTTTTCTCTGGGGTAGCAAAAACTGCTGCCGAAATTAAACGCGCACTGGAAGTCGGCATTCATTGCTTTAATGTTGAGTCTTCTGCTGAACTGGCACGCATTAATGAAGTCGCTGGCAGCATTGGCAGTCGTGCGCCCATTTCACTGCGCGTTAACCCGGACGTTGATGCCGGCACCCATCCTTATATATCAACCGGCTTAAAAGAGAACAAATTCGGTATTCCGATTGAAGATGCCGCTGAGGTTTATCAGCAAGCCTCTGAGATGCCGCACATCGATATCCTTGGCGTTGATTGCCATATCGGTTCACAACTTACCGAATTGCAGCCCTTTACCGATGCACTGGCACGGGTATTACGCCTGATCGATCAGCTAGAGAAACTAGGTATCACTTTGCAACACATCGATATCGGTGGCGGCGTTGGTATTCAATACGCCAATGAAACCCCACCAACTGCCGATGAATACGCACAATGTATTTTTGAGGCTTTGGGTGACCGATCACTGCACATCATTATGGAGCCCGGTCGTTCAATGGTGGGAAATGCCGGTGTACTGCTCACCAAAGTAGAATTCCTCAAACATAACGGCGAACGTAATTTTGCGATTATCGATGCGGCCATGAATGACTTAATGCGCCCCGCACTTTACGGTGCCTGGCAAGCCATTGATGCTGTTCGACCACGACCAGCACCGATGGCGCAAATGTATGATGTGGTTGGGCCGATTTGTGAAACCGGAGATTTCCTCGGTAAACAACGGCTGTTATCACTGCAAGAAGGTGATTTACTCGCCGTGCGTTCAGCCGGTGCTTACGGTTTCACTATGAGTTCCAACTATAACTCTCGCCCGCGCGCCGCTGAAATTATGGTCGATGGTGACAGCATGCACGTCGTCCGTGAACGTGAAACGCTGCCTAGCCTCTGGCAGGGCGAACATCCCTTACCTGAGTAAATCACAAACTATATGATGCAACGTATCCCTGAGCCTGAGGAATTAATGGATGATCCTGCTCAAGCGCAGGCTTACGCGGCAGCTGACTTTGAAGCCCCGCATGCTGAATTTATTAATCTACTGCAGCGCCAAATCAACACCACACCCACTCACATTCTTGAATTAGGCTGCGGCACCGGTGACATTACCTGGCGACTCGCTCAGGCGTTTCCCGACAGTCATATTGATGCGCTTGATGGCGCCCAAGCGATGCTGCAATGCGCTGAAAACGTTATTCAGCAACACGCACTACAATCACGGGTGCAGTTATTACACTGCCATTTACCGACCGACACGCTAGCAACTGACTATGATGCCATGTTTTGTAATGCAACACTGCATCATCTAAACGATCCGTTAGTGCTCTGGCAAACCATCAAACAGGCAGCGCAACAAGGTGCCGATATTTTTGTTATGGATCTTGCCCGGCCGGCAAGCCTCGAGGCTGCCGCCGAAATTATCACCACCCACGCCGCCAATGAAGCCGAGATCCTAAAACAAGACTTTTATAATTCTTTACTCGCTGCCTACAGCGTTGATGAAATACGCGAGCAACTTGACCATTGCGGACTAAGCTCCCTCACTGTTGAAATGTCTAGCGATCGACATTGGGCAGTCTCGGGACAACAACCGTAAACAACCTCCGTTTTTTCCTCATCACAAAACCAGCTGGCAAAACTAAATTTGCCGACTAAACTTGGACTGAGTACAACATTGGCTCCCTTCCTTTCGGGAGCCTTTTTTCATTTGACTAAACTCAGCCAATTATTTGGTTCTGCTTATTGTCACAATCGCTGTGCACTCTCTTAATTACGAGCCATTTTCATCAAATATGGTGATGAAATATGACCAAAAGAACAATTTGTCACATAATTGTCATATCTCGGTCATAGAATCGCAGACATGAAATCTCAAGCATCCCTATATAAGGGGCAAAACCGATCATGATGGCAACCAAAATTCTGCTGGTTGAAGATGAAACGCCGATTCGCGAGATGATGACGCTAGCGCTCAGTAAAGCTGGCTACGTTATTTTTCAAGCAGAAGATGCTAGTACTGCTCGCAAGCTAATTAACGAGGAGCTGCCTGACATTATGATCGTTGATTGGATGCTACCGGGTGAAAGTGGTATCGAATTCGTTAAATCCATCAAGTCAGAAAAACTGACTAAAAAGATTCCGGTCATTATGGTCACTGCACGCACCGAAGAAGATGATCGCGTACGCGGCCTCGAAGTCGGCGCGGATGATTATCTGTGTAAACCCTTTTCGCCCAAAGAGCTTGCCGCTCGCATAAAAGCTATTTTACGACGCACTAACCCGCAACTCACCGACGAGCCAATCGAAATTGATGGGCTACGCATCGAGCCTGACAGCCACCGCGTTTTTGCTAACGGCCAGCCTCTCGACTTAGGTCCCACTGAATTTCGCATTTTACATTTCTTTATTACTCATCCAGAACGCGTTTATAGTCGCGGCCAAATTTTAGATCAGGTTTGGGGCAACAATGTTTACATCGAAGAACGCACCGTTGATGTACACATTCGCCGTCTGCGCAAAGCCTTAACACCTGCTTTCAATGGCTTAGTGCAAACAGTACGCGGCGCCGGTTACCGCTTTTCTAACCGGTCGTAACGCTTGAACCGCACCTGGGATGAAGAATTTTGGCGGCTATTACTTGTTTTAGCGGTTGTTCTGCTGCTTTTCTTTTTATTTGATCACTTCTTTGTTTGGCTATCACTTGGTTTAGGGGCATACCTTGGTTGGCATCTGCGCCAATTAAACAAACTATCCGATTGGTTAGAAAGACGCATCACCGGTGATGCGCCTCACAGTAAAGGCATCTGGGAAGACATTTTTATTCGCACTTCGCGTTTTCGTGCACGCAACAAACGTCGTCATAAAAAATTAGTTAAACGACTCGCTCGTTTTCAAGATGCCGCACAAGCAATGCCAAATGCAATTGTTATTCTCAATCAAGAAAACAGTATCGAATGGTGTAACACTGCAGCCACGCGCATGCTCGGCATACACACCAAAAATGATATTGGTCAACGCCTGTTAAACCTTGTTCGACATCCACTACTTGTCAGCTATATCGACAATGCCCAATATGATGATCCCTTGATCATGCCTGCCCCTGTTGATGAAACAAGAACACTTTCTATTCGCCTGGTCTCTTATGGTGACGATCAAATGCTATTAATTGCTCGTGATATCACACGCATGCAACATCTAGAGCAAATGCGACGTGATTTTGTTGCCAACGTTTCTCATGAAATGCGTACGCCGCTGACCGTTATCAACGGCTATATGGAAATGTTGCGTGATGGCGCATCATTATCAGAAAAAGAAAATAACGATGTCTTATTACACATTGATGAACAAGCCATCAGGCTGCAAGCTATCGTTGATGATTTACTAGAATTATCCCGTATAGAATCATCAAGCCATACTAAACTACGCGAACTAGTTGAGGTCCCCCTCTTACTACAGTCTATTATTGACGATGCAAAAGAGTTAAGTAACCATCAACACGAATTCATTGTTGAGATAGATAACCAATTAAAACTGCAAGGTAGTGAGATTGAAATACGCAGTGCCTTTTCAAACCTAGTTTTTAATGCCGTTCGTTACACACCTGCCGAAGGCATCATTACAGTTCGCTGGTTACACGATCAGTCTGGCGCGCATTTTATCGTCATCGACAATGGCATCGGCATTCCAGCTCAACATATACCACGCCTTACTGAACGCTTTTATCGTGCCGACGCCGGCCGCTCACGCCACAGCGGTGGCACAGGCTTAGGGCTTGCGATTGTGAAACATATCTTACAACGCCATGACGCATCGCTAGTGATAAAAAGTTCTATCGGAATTGGCAGTGAATTCCACTGTGATTTTCCACCTGCCCGAATTGCTGAACCATGTCATACAACTGTCACATAGCCTTAATACTTGCGTCATATTCTCGAGGCAAACTCGTTTGCTAGAAATACGACAAAAACAAGACCCTAACAACTTACTTTTTTCGAATATTAATTAACACTATTACGCTTTCGCTAAGGAGCGCACTAAAATGAAAAAATCTGTAATCGCTTTACTGTCATTGTGCAGTATTCCTCTTATTGCTGGACCTGTACACGCCGCATCAGGTGTAGACAATAACTTGCCTACTTACAAACGCACCAGTGGCGTCTCCGGTAATTTGTCTAGTGTTGGTTCTGACACATTAGCAAACCTGATGACATTATGGACCGAAGAATACAAACGTATTTATCCAAATATAAATATTCAAATTCAAGCCGCCGGCTCATCAACTGCGCCACCTGCTTTAACGGAAGGCACTTCAAACTTTGGCCCAATGAGCCGCAAGATGAAAAGCAAAGAACTTGAATCTTTCGAAAAACGCTACGGTTACAAGCCAACACCTATTAAAGTCGCTATCGATGCACTGGCTGTCTACGTGCACAAAGACAACCCAATTAAAGGCATGAGTATCAAACAGGTTGACGCTGTTTTTTCTAAAAACAGAAAATGTGGCGGTGATGAAGACATCGTACGTTGGGGTAAACTAGGTCTACGCGGGGCATGGACCAGCCGTGACATTCAAATCTTTGGTCGCAATTCAGTGTCTGGCACCTACGGTTATTTTAAAAAGAAAGGCTTGTGTAAAGGTGACTACAAGTCAACAGTGAATGAGCAACCCGGCTCAGCTTCTGTTGTGCAATCAGTCACGGCCTCTATTAATGGTATTGGTTATTCAGGCATTGGTTACAAAACATCGGGTGTTAAAGCCGTTGCACTAGCCAAAAAAGAAGGCAAACCCTTTATTGCCGCAACGAAAGAAAATGCGGCCAAGGGCACTTACCCACTCTCTCGTTACCTGTATGTTTACGTTAACAAGCATCCTAACAAACCACTTGCACCACTAGAACGTGAGTTTGTTAAAATGGTGTTATCTAAAGTAGGTCAGCAAGTGGTAGTGAAAGATGGCTATGTACCACTTTCTAAGAAAATTGTTGAAAAAGAGCTGGCGAAATTGAAATAGCCCACTAAGCTCTTACTAAGTACAACATTTAGCCCCGCGAATGCGGGGCTTTTTTTTATTTTGATCTTAATTCTATTTTTATCTTGATTTTTATTTTATTTTCTCTACTCATCACTGTCACTTTTACATCACAACTCTGACACAAAAACTTCATATTTCTATCATTTTTCTGTCATTTACTTTCTTGATAATGCCTATTCTAAATTTTAATTGTAATTTCTATTTTGGGAGACAGGTATAATGGCTAAGAAAAATTTAACACTCGCCACGCTAGTCGCCGCTAGTATGCTCGCATCCGCGTCAGCACAAGCAAGTGAGAAAGAACTGCTTGATGTGTTACTAGAGAACGGTGTTATTAGTAAAGGCCAACACACAGCATTAGAGAAAAAATTCATTAAGAAAAGTGGCACTAAAGTCAGTACAAAAGGTGGCATCAAAGCAAAAAGCGCTGATGGCGATTTTTCATTCAAGTTTGGCGGTCGCGTACAAGTTGACGCCGGTTACGTTGATGAAGATAAAGACAGCGGCTTCGATCATAATTCTGGGACTGAATTCCGACGCCTGCGCCTGTTTGCCAAAGGTAAGTTACACCAGGATTGGGGTTACAAAGTTCAAATCGATTTTGCTGACGAAGGCGTCTCCGTTAAAGATGCATACATCAAAAATCTCCCTTACGGTGTCACCATCGGCAACTTCAAACAACCTATTGGCCTTGAAGAGCTGACTAGCTCAAAATACATTACTTTCCTGGAACGTTCACAGCCATCTGTCTTTAATACTAGCCACCGTATTGGTTTAGGTATCAAACGTGGCGGCAAGAACTGGAGTCTGGCCGGTAGTGTTTACGGCGGTACTGCAGCCGATAACGAAGACGGTCAAGAAGGCTATGGTTTTGGTGCCCGCGGTACCTTTGCTCCTGTTGCCGAGAAAACACGTGCTTTCCATCTCGGCGCTGCGTTAGCACGTGAAGAACCAAACGATGACGGCGACGATGTCCGCTTCCGCCAACGTCCAGAGTTCCATGTCACCAATCGCTTCCTTAACACTGGCAGTATCACTAATGTTGATAACATCCAGCGTTATGGTTTAGAAGCAGCGACTGTATTGGGCCCATTCTCTTTACAAGGTGAATACACCAAAGTCACTGTTGAACGCGACAATAACTTAGATGATCTGGATTTTGATGGCTCTTACATTACTGCCAGCTACTTCCTGACAGGTGAATCACGTCCTTACTCTGCTAAAAAGGGTGCCTTTGGTCGTGTTAAACCAAAATCAAAGTCAGGTGCTTGGGAAGTTGCTGCACGATTCAGCACGCTTGATTTAGATGATGCTGAAATCCAGGGCGGTGACGCTGATAACATCACATTAGGTTTGAACTGGTACATAAATCCTAATGTCCGTATTTCAGCTAACTACATCGATGTTGATGCTGAAAAGGCTGGTGTTGATGATGATCCAAACATCTTCGCTGTACGCACACAAATTGATTTCTAATTTGTAGGATGACTTCTGACCAAGGATGGTCACTAATTCTTATATGATTACTTAACCTCGCTTATTAGCGAGTTTTTTTTGTTAAAACTTACAAGCTCACACCTGAAAACTTGATGACACTGCTCATAAAATAAACAAATTTTGTCATATTCCTGTCATATTTAAGGCGTAGCCTCTCGAAATGCACTCAAACCAGACATTTCGCCGTTTCAAAGACTCCTCATTCCGAGTCGTTGTTGCGCTCGGTGGCAACTTTGTCATTGTCGCTATCTTATTGATTTTCTTCTACTTAATGTATGTCGTCGCGCCAATGTTTGAGTCAGCAGAAGCTCAGTCTGTGGCAAGCTACCCGCAGCCAGGTCAAGGGCTTACGTTAGCCTTAGCACTAGAAGAGCAAAATGAAATTGCTGTGCGCTTTACAGACGCCGCTGAGGCCATCTTCTTTAAGGCCAACGATGGCAGTATTCTCGATACTATCCAACTACCTGTTAGCCAGTCAGCGATTAGCGCTTTTCACACAGCCGCACCAAACAGTACGCTGGCAGGCTATGCAACCACAAACGGCGAAGTGTTAGTTGCCAGTCACCAATATCGAGTGACTTTTCCAAATGACAAACGCCTGATTAGTCCCTTTATTGACTACCCGATTGGCAACAAACCCTTGCTGATTGATCCGCAGCATCAGAGCATTAAGCAATTTGTCTTTCAGCTTGGTGAAGAAGCACATAGCTTCATTGCCCTTACTGCTGATGATCGCGTGGTGCTAACGCGTTTTAGCAAAGAGGGCTCAGCGCTGGAGGACGATGAGGAAGACGCTGAACTCACCGCCAATAGCGTTGAATTACCCACGCCCGGCGTGTCTATCGATTTCATGCTGATGGATGCCGATCAACGCGTCCTGTACATCGCCAGTAAAGCTGGTGAGTTAGTGCAATACAACATCAGTAATATCGATGAAGTGGTCATTCAACAACGCAACCATATTGTTAAAAGTGGCCGCAAAATTGAAAACATTTCCTGGCTTAGCGGTACCATTTCACTGCTGGTCGCTGACTCAGCGGGGTCGATCAGTCAGTGGTTTACCGTTCGGGATGCTGGCAACAACCCGATACCAACACTGATCCGTAGCTTTGATACACAGGCGGGCAAGATTACCAGTATTGCCAGTGAATTCGCCCGCAAAGGTTTTGCCGTGGTCACCGAACAAGGGGCACTGGAAATTTTCCATACCACGGCCAACCAACAAGTACTCAATATTAACGCTGCCAATGAAAAACTTGATCGCGTGATTTTTTCGCCGCGAGCAAATGCCGTCTTAATGGCCTCATCAGATCAGCAATTACATTTCTGGACCATCAATAACGAATACCCGGAAGTTTCCTGGTCATCGTTATGGGGCAAAGTTTGGTACGAAAGTTATCAAGAACCTGAGTATGTTTGGCAATCTTCATCAGCCTCGAATGTCTTCGAAGCCAAGTTAAGCTTAGTACCGATTTCGTTTGGTACGATTAAAGCAGCTTTTTACGCCATGGTTATTGCCGTGCCATTAGCGATACTTGGCGCGATGTTCACAGCCTACTTTATGGCGCCTCGTATGCGCAAAGTCGTTAAACCCAGCATTGAAATCATGGAAGCGTTACCGACTGTTATTCTTGGTTTCCTTGCCGGCCTTTGGCTAGCGCCGCTTATCGAAACCCACTTACCCGGCATTTTTAGTCTTTTGATTACAATGCCTATCGTTATCCTGCTCGCCAGCTTTGGTTGGACACGGGTACCGGCAAGTGTTCGGCATAAAGTGCCCGATGGTTGGGAAGCGCTATTATTGATCCCACTGGTTATTTTTGTCTTGTTTGCATCGATTAACCTCAGTTCATATTTTGAAGTGCAGTTCTTCAATGGCGACATGCGCAGCTGGCTAACCAACGAAGCAGGGATTAATTTCGATCAACGCAACTCTATTGTTGTTGGTCTGGCGATGGGCTTTGCGGTCATCCCGACTATTTTCTCTATCGCTGAAGATGCGATCTTCAGTGTGCCAAAGACCTTAACCCAAGGTTCACTGGCACTCGGTGCAACGCCCTGGCAAACGATGTGGCGCGTGGTGCTACTGACAGCCAGCCCGGGTATCTTTTCTGCGGTGATGATTGGTTTCGGTCGAGCCGTTGGTGAAACAATGATTGTGTTAATGGCCACCGGTAATACACCGATTATGGACTTCAATATCTTTGAAGGTATGCGTACCTTATCTGCCAACATTGCGGTTGAAGTACCGGAAGCCGAAGTCGGTAGCTCTCACTATCGGGTATTGTTCCTCGCTGCACTGGTGCTATTTAGTTTCACCTTCTTCTTTAATACGATTGCCGAGCTGGTGCGTCAGCGCTTGCGCCGCAAGTACAGTAGCCTCTAGGAGTTCACGGTGGCCAAAGTCTCAGTTAAACAATGGTTCAATAGTGGCAGCCCCTGGGTGTGGTTATCTGCAGCCGCCGTCAGCATTAGCCTCATCATGGTGTTCGGTTTACTGATCTTGATCGCGATGCGTGGTCTTGGTTTTTTCTGGCCCGCCGATGTGCACGAATTTAGTTACCAACAATCTAAAACAGAAGTTGTTACCTTGGTCGGTGAAATTCAAGGTTCAGAAACGGTCACTGCTGAGCGTGTTCGTGATTCTGGTAGTATCGTGCCGGAAGGTGCTACCGAGATTAATCGCCTACTAATAAAAATGGGTAACCGCGATATCAGTGGCCTGGATTTCCGTTGGATTGATGAACACAGCATAAACAAACAAGCGACGCCCGAAAAAATGGTGGTGCTTGAACGTCGTGAATGGGGTAATTTCTACGGTACATTACAATCCGTAAAAATTAATGGCGAAATAGTCAACAGTGATGATAACTGGTCTGTACTTAACCAACGTCTTGAGCTTACGAATAATATATTTGAGCAAATTCGCGACATTCAAGTTGGTGATATTGGTGCTATCAATTACAAAATTGAAGATTTGCGATTAGCGAAACGTCGTTTAGAAATCGATAACGTAACAGATCCGGCCACCTTTAAGAAAATCGCTAGCCAGCGCGCAGAACTCGATAGTGAATATCAGCTTCTACAAAAATCATTAGAAGATCTCTATCGCGACATTGAGAAAGACAGCGCCGTCTTTACTTCCGCTAACGGCCAACCAATTGAGATTAAACTTTCAAAAATTGTTCGTGCCTACAAACCAAACACCATGGGTATTGGTACTAAGAGCATTCACTATCTGAAAAAACTCTGGGAATTCGTTAGCGACGAACCGCGTGAGGCTAATACAGAAGGTGGTATTTTTCCCGCTATCTTTGGCACAGTGATGCTCGTCATCATCATGTCAATTCTAGTGACGCCACTGGGTGTTATCGCCGCTGTTTATCTACGTGAGTACGCTAAACAGGGCCCAATGACACGTTTAATTCGCATTGCCGTTAATAATCTCGCCGGCGTACCCTCTATTGTTTATGGCGTGTTTGGGCTTGGTTTCTTTGTTTATTTTCTTGGCGGCAACCTTGATCAGTTATTTTTTCCGGAAGCGCTGCCTGCACCCACTTTTGGCACACCCGGCATATTGTGGTCATCACTCACACTTGCACTGCTAACATTACCCGTTGTCATTGTCGCGACAGAAGAAGGACTCGCGCGTATTCCACGTTCAATACGTGAAGGCAGCATGGCACTGGGCGCGACTAAGGCCGAAACGTTATGGCGCATTGTTTTACCCATGGCCAGTCCTGCACTCATGACCGGGATGATTCTTGCAGTGGCGCGAGCCGCCGGCGAAGTAGCACCGCTAATGTTAGTGGGTGTTGTGAAGCTGGCGCCATCACTACCGCTCGATTTAAACTCACCGTTTATTCATCTTGATCGTAAGTTTATGCATCTCGGTTTTCATATTTACGACGTTGGTTTTCAAAGCCCCAACGTTGAAGCTGCCCGACCACTTGTTTACGCCACCGCTTTGTTATTAGTGGTCGTTATTGTCGCGCTTAATTTAGCGGCTATTTATATTCGCAATAATCTTCGTGAAAAGTACAAAGCACTGGACTAATATCATGACTCAACCATCCCCTATGACACACGCCATCGACATGGATGCCATTGGCCGCAGTAACGACACAAAACTGCTTGCTAACGAAAAGATTCGAATAGAAGCAAATAACCTCAATCTTTACTATGGCAATTCCCAAGCACTGAATGATATTAGTCTTGTCATTCCACAAAACCGTGTTTCAGCCTTTATTGGTCCAAGTGGTTGCGGTAAATCTACTTTACTACGCTGCTTTAATCGCATGAATGACTTGGTTGATGGTGTTCGAATTGAAGGTGAAGTACTACTCGAGTCTGAAAATATTTATGACAAATCCGTCGATGTGGCTAGCCTACGTCAACGCATAGGAATGGTATTCCAAAAACCTAACCCGTTCCCAAAATCAATATATGAAAATGTCGCCTACGGTTTACGCTTACAGGGTGTTAATAGCCGTCGTATTCTAGACGAGGCGATTGAAAAAGCACTTAAAGGTGCAGCACTGTGGGATGAGGTTAAAGATCGTTTGCACGAAAATGCGCTCGGCATGTCAGGTGGTCAACAACAACGACTCGTCATCGCGCGTGCTATTGCTATTGAACCTGAAGTTTTATTGCTCGATGAACCAGCCTCTGCACTTGACCCCATTTCTACATTAAAGATTGAAGAATTAATTTACGAATTAAAATCTAAATATACTATTGTTATTGTTACACATAACATGCAGCAAGCAGCACGTGTTTCAGACTATACTGCATTTATGTACCTCGGTGAGATGGTGGAGTTCAGTGATACCAAAACACTATTCACCAACCCATCAAAGAAACAAACTGAAGATTATATTACCGGCCGTTACGGTTAAGATTTAAAAGGCAATTATTATGGATAAACAAGATCTTGGCAAACATATTTCACAACAGTTCAACTCTGAACTAGAAGATGTGCGTAACCGGGTACTGACTATGGGCGGTTTAGTCGAGCAACAGCTTGCCGATGCCCTCAAAGCATTAATGACGGGCGATAAAGAATTAAGTGAGTCTGTTATTAATAACGATTATCTTATCAATGAAATGGAAGTGTCTATTGATGAGGAGTGCACACAAATCATTGCCCGCCGCCAACCCGCTGCTAGTGACTTGCGGTTAATCATGGCGGTAATTAAAACGATTACTGATCTGGAACGCATTGGTGATGAAGCAGAACGCTTTGCACGCATGACAATGCAACACAGTAATGAAAAAGCCGCATCACGTCACTTTGGTAGTATTGAGGCGATGGGCGAATTAGTAAGGCAAATGCTAAACGGTGCACTAGATGCTTTTGCACGAATGGATACCGATGCCGCCAGTCAGGTCTGGTTGGAAGATAAAAAAATCGATTCTCTTTATGAAAGCATTACCCGTGAATTAATCACCTACATGATGGAAGATCCCCGTTCCATTCCGTGGGCACTGGATGTGCTATGGGCAGCACGTGCACTCGAGCGCATGGGCGATCGCTCCAGTAACATTTGTGAATATGTGATTTATTTAGTCAAAGGCAAAGATGTTCGCCACACTACCTCGGAACAAATGAAACGCGAAGGCAAACAGTCAACGTAAGCATTTACAAAAACACTGGTGATACACTGCCTATAAGGATATTCTGTGCAGCATGTTACTCAACTTCACAAAAATGCACGGCCTTGGTAATGACTTTATCGTCATCGATGCTATTAATCAGTCGCTGGAACTCAGCGCCGAGTTAGCACAACGTCTGGCCGATCGTCACTTTGGCATTGGCTGCGATCAAATTCTGATTATTGAAGCGCCTAAAAATCCGCAAACCGATTTCTTCTACCGTATTTTCAATGCTGATGGCAGTGAAGTGGCCCAGTGTGGCAACGGTGCACGTTGCTTTGCCCGCTATGTGCACGACAAAGGCCTGACTGACAAAAGCTGTATCGATGTAGAAACTGTCGCCGGCCCCATGCAACTCAATATTGATGACACTGGCATGGTCACGGTCGACATGGGGTTACCTAAATTTTCGCCCGCTGATATTCCGCTGCGTCGCGAGCAACAAGCCACACTGTATGAGTTTGAAGATGGCGATGAAATCATCCAACTGTCTGCCGTATCACTCGGTAACCCGCATGCGGTGATACAAGTTGACGACATTCAAACCGCGGCGGTTGAAACCCTTGGTCCGTGGCTGGAATCACACCCGGATTTTCCTGAGCGCGCCAATATTGGATTCATGCAAATCATCAATCGTCAGCATATTGCGCTGCGTGTTTTTGAGCGCGGATCCGGTGAGACCCAAGCCTGTGGCAGTGGCGCCTGTGCCGCCATGATTGTCGCTCGCCAGCAAGGGCTGGTTAATGATAAAGTAGCCGTAACACTGCACGGCGGGATGCTGCAGATTGATTGGACTGGCAATGAACGTGAGGCGGTCAGGATGACAGGCCCAGCCAGTTTTGTTTACAACGGCCAAATTGAAATATGAGTTCTAATCAAGATCATGATTTAAATATTGACGGTGTCTCAGAAAAAGACGTCGTCAACTACTTGCACAAACACCCGCGCTTTTTTGAAAACAATATCGACCTGCTGGCAGAGATGCGCCTGCCACACCCCAGTGGTACTGCGGTTTCTTTAATAGAACGCCAAGTCACTATCCTGCGTGACAACAACAAAGCGCTGGAACTCAAACTCAATAACTTGATCAAAATCGCTCGCGATAATGACAAGGTCAATGGCCGCATCCAACGTGTTGCGCTGGCCTTAATGGAAACTAATCAACTCGATGACGTCTTTTACGTCGTCCAGGACATGCTTCGCAGTGAGTTCTCTGCTGATAGCGTGACGTTGCGCTTGTTCCGCCAGCCCAGCAACACAACGACGATTGATGACATCGCCTTCATCGAGCAAGACGATGTGCTGGAAAACATGTTCAGCAAATTCTTTGAAAAGAAAAAGCCACTTTGTGGCCCGCTTGATTCTCTGCAAGCTGAGTTCTTATTCAATGATTCAGCCCAAGACATTGCCTCAGCCGCATTAGTGCCTATCTGCGACAATGAGTGTTTTGGCCTATTGGCAATTGGCAGTTTTGATGAAAAACGTTTTAACTCCTCGATGGGCACACTGTTTCTCAGCTATATCGGCGAAATGATTGGCCGCACCCTGTTCCACTACATGGAATAACCCCCGTTTTGACGGTGGACACACAAACTAACTGGACCCAGAAGTTTCTCGATCACCTCAAGCTCGAACGCCGTTTATCACCCCGCACTGTCGACAGTTATCGCCGCGATCTGAACCGCGTGCAGGATCTTTGCGTCAAACGTGAAATTCATGACTGGACTGGGCTTGATGTCCACCATGTCCGTGCCATTGTTGCGCAGTTACACCGTCAGGGACTGCATGGCCGCAGTATTGGCCGCTTACTCTCAGCACTGCGCAGCCTGTTTAATTATCTTCTACGCGAAGAGGTTGTCAGTCTGAATCCAGCAGAAGGTATTAGTGCCCCCAAGAGTGAGCGTTTATTGCCCAAGACTCTATCTGTTGACCAGGTTAATCATTTACTCAATATCGACGATGATCGACCCTTAAGCCGACGCGATGTCGCCATGATGGAGCTTTTATACTCTTCCGGCTTACGTCTTTCGGAGCTCACTGGCTTAGATATTCAAGATATCGACTTTAAAGATGCCTTAGTCCGGGTCACCGGCAAAGGCTCAAAATCGCGTGTACTCCCCGTCGGCAAACATGCGGCCACTGCCATTCAAGCCTGGCTTGCGGTGCGCAGCAGCATGGCCAAACCAGACGAACAAGCCTTATTCACCAATCGTAATGGTGGTCGACTATCTCAGCGCTCAGTCGAGCAACGCCTGCAGCAATGGGGATTGCGACAGGGGCTTGATTCGCGGCTGCATCCGCACCGTTTACGACACTCTTTCGCTAGCCACTTACTCGAATCCAGTGGTGATTTACGTGCAGTGCAAGAATTGCTTGGCCATGCCGATATCAGCACCACGCAGATTTACACCCACCTCGATTTCCAGCATCTGGCGCAGGTCTACGATGCCGCGCACCCTCGCGCCAAAAAACGCTCCGACAAATAATAGCCCTCACAACAGCCGGTCTTTTCCCTGCCTAATCAGCTGATTCGCTTGAATAAACGCTGCTAAGACCCCATTTCGTGTACAATCAGCAACCATTAATATAGCGCAGGGTACAATCTTGAAACAATTCCGAGGTACAACCATCATCTCCGTCAGACGTAACGGTAGCGTTGCAGTCGGTGGAGATGGGCAGGTTTCGATGGGTGACACCGTCATGAAGGGCAATGCGCGTAAAGTTCGCCGACTTTATAATGACCAGGTATTGGCTGGTTTTGCAGGTGGCACTGCCGATGCATTCACTCTGTTTGAACGCTTTGAAGGCAAGCTCGAAAAATACTCTGGCAACCTAACACGTGCGGCAGTAGAGCTCGCCAAAGACTGGCGCACCGATCGCCTGCTACGACGGCTTGAAGCCTTATTAGTGGTTGCCGATGAAACCGCATCTTTGATCATCTCCGGCAATGGCGATGTGATTGAACCCGAAAACGACATTATGGCCATTGGCTCGGGTGGGCCTTTTGCCCAATCTGCTGCCATGGCACTGATGGACAACACCGAACTGAGCGCGCGTGAAGTAGTTGAAAAAAGCTTGAACATCGCTGCCAGCATCTGCGTTTACACCAACAACAACCTCACAGTTGAAGAACTTGAATTCGGCGCTGAATAGCACCGAGCTGACAGGAACACTACCTACAGAAATGAGTACCAACAACTCTGGCGAAATGACGCCACGCGAAATCGTTCAGGAACTGGACAAACATATCATTGGTCAGTCTGCGGCCAAACGCGCCGTCGCAATTGCTTTGCGTAATCGCTGGCGCCGTATGCAGGTTGACGAATCATTGCGTAATGAAATTTCGCCAAAAAATATTTTAATGATTGGCCCAACCGGTGTTGGTAAAACTGAAATTGCCCGTCGACTGGCACGACTTGCCAACGCGCCTTTTATTAAGATTGAAGCGACTAAGTTTACCGAAGTGGGTTATGTCGGTCGTGACGTTGAATCAATTGTCCGCGATTTGGCTGATTTAGCAGTCAAGATGCTACGCGAACAAGAAATGCTTAAAGTCCGCAACCGCGCTGAAGATGCTGCGGAAGAAATTATTCTTGACGAGCTATTACCGCCCGCACGCGGTATCGACGAGGAAGAAAAAGCCAACAACGATACTCGGCAAAAATTTCGCAAAATGTTACGTGAAGGCAAGTTAGACGACAAAGAAGTTGAGATTGAAGTCAGTGCGAGTAATGTCGGTGTTGAAATTATGGCACCGCCGGGCATGGAAGAAATGACCTCGCAATTACAAAACATGTTTCAAAATGTCGGTGGTGGAAAAACCCGTAGTCGCAAGTTGAACGTAAAAGATGCCTTTAAATTATTAACCGATGAAGAAGCCGCCAAACTGGTTGATGAAGAAAATCTAAAAATACGCGCGATGCAAAATCTTGAGCAAAACGGTATCGTTTTTCTTGATGAGATGGATAAAATCACTAAGAGTAGTGAACGCAGTGGTGCTGATGTGTCACGTGAGGGTGTACAGCGTGATTTACTGCCACTGGTTGAAGGCTGCACTGTCTCAACCAAATACGGCATGGTCAAAACCGACCACATCCTGTTTATCGCCTCAGGGGCTTTTCATCTGTCCAAACCTTCTGACTTGATACCTGAGTTACAAGGTCGCTTACCCATTCGTGTCGAACTCGACTCTTTAGGGGCTGATGAATTTGTGCGTATTCTCACTGAACCTGATGCATCACTCACAGAACAGTACATCGCCTTACTTGCCACCGAAGATTTAAATATTAAGTTTAGTGAGGACGGTATTGCCCGCATCGCTGAAGTGGCTTTTCAGGTCAATGAGAAAACCGAAAATATTGGCGCGCGACGCTTACACACAGTCATGGAACGTTTACTCGAGTCCATTTCTTTTGCTGCCAGCGACAGTAGTGGCGACACGCTGAATATTGATGCCGACTATGTCAATGAACAACTTGGCGAGCTGGCACAAGATGAAGACATGAGCCGTTATATTCTTTAAAGTACTAATGACAGACGTATTCATTGCCTAAAGAGCAATGCCGAGGACACAAAGCATGACTAAAAATCCAATTCCTACCGATATTACCCTGGATCCTAAAAAGCGACTGCTAACGATCGCTTTTGATGATGGTAATAAATTTGAAATGAGCAGTGAATACTTGCGGGTTAATTCACCTTCAGCTGAAGTTCAAGGCCACGGTCCTGGAGAAGGCGTGCTACAGTTTGGTAAAGAAAACGTCACCATAGACGCTATCGAGCCAGTTGGCAGCTATGCGATTCTGCTGCGCTTCAGCGACGGTCACGATACTGGCATTTTTGCCTGGGACACACTGCACACTTTGGGTAGCAAGCAAGACGAAATTTGGCAAAGCTATTTAGAACAACTCGAAGCCGCCGGTCGTAAACGTCATCCGCCTATTATGTAATTTAAGCGAGCAAGACAATGAGTGAAGATAAACAACAAGACTCAACCACCCACTTCGGTTACGAACAAGTACCGTTGAAAGAAAAAGTTCGCCGCGTTGCCGGCGTCTTTGACTCAGTGGCGAGTAATTACGATTTAATGAATGATGTCATGTCCTTTGGTGTACATCGTTTGTGGAAACGCTTCACTGTTGAAGTCAGTGCGCTACGCCCCGGCCAACATGCCTTAGATATTGCTGCTGGCACAGGTGACTTGACTGCCTTAATGGCAAAACGCGTTGGCCCAACGGGCAGCGTGACGGTCAGTGACATCAATGGCAACATGCTCGGTGTAGGTCGTGAACGTCTCACCGACCGCGGCATTATTGGTAATGTGCGCTACGTGCAAGCCAATGCTGAAACACTGCCTTTCCCGGATAATAGTTTTGACTGCATCACCATTGGCTTTGGTTTACGTAATGTCACTGACAAAGATAAAGCCCTAAGAGACATGCACCGCATTCTCAAACCCGGTGGTAAGTTGTTAGTGCTGGAATTTTCTAAACCCAATGTACCGGGTCTCTCGACCATCTACGATACATACTCATTTAAGCTGTTGCCAATGATGGGCAAATTTTTTGCACAAGATGCGGAGAGTTATCGCTACCTTGCTGAATCAATTCGCATGCACCCTAATCAGGAAACGCTACTCGAGATGATGAAGACGGCAGGGCTTGAACGGTGCGAGTATTACAATCTCACCGGTGGCATTGTTGCCCTGCATAAAGGCTACAAACTCTAATGGCCGAGGCCTAAAATGAGAGCGCCAGTCCCTTTAGTCGCTGCACTGGATAAAGCGCTGCAACTTTACCTGCAACAAGATTCTGATGCAGTTAAAAAAGTCTCGGCACTAAACGGAAAATTACTGGCCTTTGAAATACAAGGCTTAGATCTGATCTTCTTCATTCTGCCCGAAGATGATCAATTACACATTCGCGCCTTTGCCGATCAAGAACCAGACACTAAAATATCAGTCACCCCCGCCGGCCTACTCAACATGATGCTTAATCCCGGCAATAATGATGCAGCCTTTAATGGCGACATGCACATTGAAGGTGATTTAGAACTGGGGCAAACACTGCAATCGATTTTAATGAATATTGATTTTGATTGGGAAGAACATCTCTCTAATATCGTCGGTGATATTGCTGCGCATAAAATTGGCCGTGGTGTGCGTGATTTTTTCCACTGGTCTCAAAACACAAGTGATGCAATACAAGAAAACTTAGCAGAATATTTGCAACATGAGTTATCGGCACTGCCTCAACATGCCGATATTGATGGCTTCTTATCCAGTGTTGATACGCTACGTTCTGATGTTGAACGAATCGAAGCCCGAATTAATCGTTACCTGAAACAAGCTAACAAATAAAAAAGCGAGAGACTGTGTTAGGAATTCAACAATTATTACGTCTTATCACCATCAACGCAGTGATGACACGCCACGGTCTTGATTCTCTTATTTTTTCGACGCATATTCTGCGGCCATTACGCTTTGTTAATTTGCTATTTCCCTGGAATTGGCGCCGACGTGTTAATGCATCGCTTGGCGAGCGTATTCGACTTTCGCTTGAAGACTTAGGGCCTATTTTCGTCAAATTTGGGCAAATACTCTCAACCAGACGTGACTTACTGCCTGACGACATTGCTGATGAGTTAGTTAAGCTTCAGGATGATGTCCCGCCTTTCCCTATCGATCAAGCTAGAAAGATCATAGAAGACGCCTATGGCGACAGCATCGAAAATGTCTTTGCCAGCTTTGAAGATCAGCCCTTAGCCTCCGCCTCTATCGCTCAAGTGCATGCGGCAACCCTGCACGATGGCAGCCGGGTCATTGTTAAAGTGCTACGACCTAATATCGAAAAGGTAATACGCCGTGATTTAGCGCTGCTCTATTACGTCGCTGGACTCGCTGAACGTTTCTGGTCTGAAGGTCGCCGCCTGCGGCCGCTGGAAGTTGTGGCTGAATACGAGCACACCATTCTTGATGAATTAGACTTAATGCGTGAAGCCGCGAATGCCGCTCAGCTTCGACGTAACTTTAAAGATTCACCGGATCTTTATGTGCCTGAAATTCACTGGCCTCTGGCGCGCAAAAACGTCATGGTCATGGAACGCATTCAAGGCACTATCGTCAGTGATATTGCTACCCTGAAAGAAAAAGGTGTTGATTTAAAGCGATTGTCTGAACGTGGTGTGGAGGTTTTTTTCACCCAGGTATTCAGCCACAATTTCTTTCATGCTGATATGCATCCCGGCAATATCTTCGTTGCTGATGACGGCTGCTACATCGCCATTGATTTCGGCATCATGGGAACACTGAGTCCGGATGATCAACGTTACTTAGCTGAAAACTTTCTCGCCTTTTTCAAACGAGATTACCATCGCGTCGCTGAATTACATGTCGAATCTGGCTGGGTACCTCGTGGCACTCGCATTGATGAATTTGAATCCGCCATCCGTTCTGTCTGCGAGCCTATCTTTGAGCGGCCACTAAAAGATATCTCTTTTGGTAATTTGTTACTCCGCTTGTTTCAGACCGCACGCCGTTTTGACATGCCGATTCAGCCACAATTGGTTTTGTTACAAAAAACCTTGTTGAATATTGAAGGACTGGGTCGTCAGCTTTATCCAGACTTAGACTTGTGGCAAACCGCAAAACCCTTCCTCGAAAACTGGATGAACAATCAAATTGGCTGGCGTGGGTTACTTAAATCACTAAAACGTAATGCGCCTTTGATGGCTGAAAAATTGCCCGAATTGCCTTTGCTGCTACATGAGGTACTCGACAAAGCACGCCATGGTCAGCTTGAAGTCAGTTTTAAATCTGATCAATTAGACAAAATTCATAAGCAGTTAAAGCGCAATAACCGACGTAAGATCACTACCATCACGGGTTCCGTGCTATTACTTTCTGCCGTAGTATTGCTAGGCATCGATGGCCGTACACCGAGCTTTATCTATCATGCGCCATTTTTCGCCTGGGTATTAGGTAGTGTTGGCTTAGTGATCATTCTGAGTAGCTGGCTGGCTGGCAAAGACTAATCGGCATCATTGCTAGGCTCGTCGTTACCCGTTAAAGCCAAGGGGAATGTGGCCGCCACTTACTATTGTGCTGATTTTACTTCATTATAGTTAACCTACTCATTCTTCAGGGTATGCTTGATGCCAGAAGTAACAAACGCTAAATACTATGCATTTATTAGCTACAGCCATTCAGATGACAAATGGGGTGCCTGGCTTCACAAAGGATTAGAATCCTACCACCCACCTAAATCGATCATTGGTAAGTCTAACCGAGACGGTGTGGTACCAAAAACACTCGCACCGATCTTCCAGGATATTCACGAATTACCCACCGCCTCTGATCTGGGTGCGATGATCAAAGATGCATTAGAGCAATCTCGTTATTTAATTGTCATCTGCTCGCCTGCCTCAGCAAAATCCATCTGGGTAAATGAAGAAATACTGACTTTTAAACGCCTCGGTAAAGCTAACCGAATCTTAGCCATTATTGTTGATGGTGAGCCCAATGCCACCACAATACCAGGCCAGGAACATCTGGAGTGCTTTCCTCCCGCTTTGCGTTTCAACCTTGATGACGAAGGTAATCTCTCCGATCAACCCGCTGAGCCTATTGCCGCTGATGCGCGTGATAATAAGGGCGGTAAAAAAAATGCTTTGCTTAAGCTCATCGCTGGTGTGCTTGGAGTTAACTTTGATGATTTAGTCCAAAGAGAGAAAAAGCGTCAGCAAAAACGTCGTCTAGCAATGTTGCTAACAGCATGCATCGCCGTCATTGCTGCCATTGTCGTTTGGTTCACACTACAACAAGAACAACAAAAAGCTTTTCAGGCCAAAGTCGATAAATTAACAACTGAAGCCGTTGAAGCATTAGATAGCGGCGACTTGCGAACAGCAATGACTAAGTTATCTGCTGCTCTACCCAGTAATCTTACTGAAACAGATACACCAGTGCTTAAACGCACCCTAGCCGTGCTAAACCGTGCGAACTTCCTTCAAAAGCAGCTCTCAAGCATTTCTGTCGATACCTCAATCGTTAAAATGCAAGTTCTCAATAATGGTAACCTCCTAACTCAAAACCAGAAAGGTAATGTCTTACTCTACGATGCTAACAGCAAGCTAATACACGAATTTGCAGGCGTTACTAAAACATCGCCTCTTCTTTCAGCTAACTATCACATTAATAATGCGCAAACTTTACTGACACTATCAGTGATTAATAATGAGCCTGTTAAAGTCAAAGATGATATCCGTTACCTTGATGTTTTTCGCTCACGAACTTATCAACTCAACAATGCTAAAATTATTTCTTCAGTCACGAAGCAAGTCATTGATATTCCCAATGGGTTAATCAGCACGTATGGCGCTGGCAGAGATAAATACTATCTTAATGATGGCCACTACTATTTGGCCCTTCATGAAACTTACTTGGGCGAAGAGCCGACTGAAACTCAATTACTTAGCGTTAACACCAAGACGGGGGAATACAAAGTATCAGCTCGCATCAATGCTAAACTTAGTTCTTTAATTTATGTTGAAGGTGTCGGTGTCATTGCAGATACACGCCCAAACTCTACCGAGAAAAAAAATGTCGGTGGTCTGTTTATTCTCCGCGAAGGTAGCGATACTTTTATTGAGCTATTACCTCGAAACACTGTTAAAGCCTGCAATGCTGGTAAACCCGCTAAAGAGAGTGAATTAACTGGTAAGACAATTAAATCTCCCCGCTATAGCGTGACAAAAGATAAAAAGCACTTAGTGTTGCTTGTTACTGATATCGCCGGCTACGCCAGCCACTGTATGCAAAGCTGGGAGCTGTCTGACTTAAATCCCTCATCTCTCATTGCGCTTGATAGCTTTTATGAACTAACCGGGAATGAGCGTAAAATTGCAGAGCGAGTCATCGACCTCGATCCTCCATTATATCGCCTGCATGAACGAAGATTAAAATCACTCACCAATAATAAGGTGCATACTCAATCAGCTGACAGTAACAGCTATGCTAGTGCCGACCCATATGAATCCATTTTAAGTATTAGCGTAAAAACGAGTAAAGACTACGTATTAAAAGGCCATGCCGCGAAAATCACCTCACTGGCATTCAATGATAAAAATGGCGTGTTATACAGTGCAGGCGAAGATCTTGCGATCAAGTCATGGGCTATTCAGTCTGGCGCGCAAATAACAGACAACAACTTAAACTATCTCAATGGAATTCAAGTCGCTGAACTGAGTGTACTTTCTCAACAGTCTGAATACGATGACCAGCAGAAAAAGCAGCGTTTCTCCTATGTCATTTCACCTATAAATGTAAGCTCAGATAATACCGCTTTTAGTAAAAGTACTAGCATTGATTTTTTGCTTGGTGAAAAAAAACAACTGGAAGCAAAACTATTAGTGCGTGGAAAACGACTTGGCATTGTTGTGAATAAAAACCTAGGATTTCGGATCGTAAAGAAGGGTGAAGCATCTTCACAAAAACCACTGCCAAAGAATACCTACCATTTATATGACACAGAAAACGGAAGTAATATTGCTACCATTCAGCATGATTTATTCGTTTATCAGTATCCCGTTATTATTCATGATCTTGCTTATTTTCCTATAGATGGTAAATTCATGTCTCTTAATCTCAATGATGGCACAACACAATCAACTAACTTAGCTGATGGCTACACTGTTAATGAAGTCTTAAAGCACGGTAATAAACTGTTACTCATCGCAGATAATGATCAAGATGATGACCCGGATAAACGCATTCAACGATTCTATCTTGTTGAACCCAAAGCATCTGCAACGCCGCGTCTTATTGCTGAATACAAGGCACAAGCTATTGAAATTGTGCAAGATGTACAACAACAGCGAACTCTACTGAAAGTGGATGTCAGCTATAAAGAAAATATTCTTAGCCTAATCGACACAGCCGGCAATGAGCGAAGACTAAAGCTTGAACATGATGATGTTTACGGAACAAACTATATACTAAGTACAAATAAAGATATTATTTATCTCATTAATGATAATAAATCAGTGGCTGCATTTAACTATGAGGGCACACCACTTGCTGTGACTTATAGTACCCAACGTTGGTATCAGCCTCGACTCTTTCATGATGAGCAATACGTGATAGATGATGACTCTCTACTCAGCATCAGTGACAAGCCAGTCTGTGATAAAGTTGACAAAATAAATGGCTATATAGCCGTTTCAAATAATGAACAATTTATTGCTATTGCCAATGAAACCACTAAGATTTACGACCTCAATGTCTGCGAAATAGTTAGGGAATTTTCTGTCAACCCCTCGAGTGATAGCATGGCTATCTCAGATGATGGGCACTTCTCTTATGCATACGAAGGCGAGCTTATTCAACAACCTGTTAAACAATCTATAAGCGACAACATTATGCAACTGCTTCGCTGGCGTGCACAAAATCCTGCTCAACCATAAACAGACACTTCTCACTACACAAGAAGTCGTAGTGCCAGATACGGGACAAGGTTAAACATAATAATACAGATTTTAAAAAAAGCGATGCCCGCATAATGAATTGTATTAAACTGTTCCACCGATATCTTTATAAAACAGCTATGGACCCGAAAAACAAAATCATGTGCTAAAGTCAACATTAATACCCAAAATAGCAATATTCCTACATTGATAACTGAGCACCAACCAAGAATTCCAATTAATAATTCAATCGTCATCATATAGTCTCCAGTTTACAATCTAACGAGTTACCATCTCATTTATCAAACCTATTTGTATATACTTTATCCTGGCATCTGCATTAACTCAGACACTTCCAGTGAACCGCGCAGAGAACATCTCGGAATATGCCGCCCATCGTGCCTGTCATCACGCCCATAAAACTAGCCACCAAAGCTGCTGCACCCAATAAAAGAGAAGCTTAAGTATAATGGTTAACAAAGGCTATTTGCCTTTTACCTAGAAAAATACAACTTAACTTTTTCATTTGTCATGTACTCGTATACCACCCAAATTGACAAAACTGTCGTCACTAAAAACATAACCAATCCAAAGCTAAAGCCGCCAATTCTTCCCCCTGCGATCCATAGTGAATATAGAATTAGTATCATAGGCAGTATTAATAAAATTACTGTCAGAATTCTAGCCCATTTCTTTCTTACAACTGTACCAACCAGCACTATATATGTTATTAGCAGTGTCAATATTTTATACAAGCTTATACCGGGTACTGTATATAATGCATACGGCATTAGTGAATAAATTGAATCAATAAACAAATACATAAAATATACGCCCGCTAGAACAATTGAGTACGTGTAGTGCATGTTTGGCTTTGAGATGGACTCATTTTTCTTAGCAAAATATTTTAAACTGTAATATGTGATTGTCATGACAATCATAACTAAAATCCATATACCGGCTGCTATAGGAACGAGCGCTATGCCTGGAGGGTGCCCGCCGGCTGGAAGCAATACCCCTATTGCAACCAACACTATTGCCGTAGCAATTAGAGCTAGTATTTTAAATATTGTAAGTGACAAATGATCATCAAAACTTGGTAATATTTTTTTCATTACTTCCCTTAAAATATATCTTCATTTACATCTTTTCTTTTAACATTTACTCTTCAAGTATCCGTAACCAACGTTTTTTCTTTTCTATCAATTCTGTTATATGAGGTTGGGGGCTAGGTGATGCTTTCAACGCATCTTCAAATAGTTTAACTTCTATCGTTAGCGACTTTACCGCCCACGTTTTTTTCTTTTTATATGATTTAGCTTTAAGTTGCAGCATAAAATTGTGAATTTTATCGTAAACACGTCTGCTACGTTCGCTGGCTTCTTCGACTGTTTCACCTTTTAGCAAATTTTTATCTTCTACTAACTTCCAGTTTGGTTCTTTATAAGGGATATCTATATTCTGTTGAATAAGTCTTTCTACAATTTCGCTTTGTTCGGCGGTCGGTGGTTTATCTTCACAGCCGGCTAGGCTAATGCTTGCTAACAATATTAAAATATATCTTTTCATTACTGAGCTTATCTCTACTTTAATTTTGAGGCCCACATGGCGAGCCGGTGTCGCATTGCTTTTTGTGAGACTTGATCTTCCGGCAAAGGCTGGATTATTTTGTCGTGAATCAGCAAACGGTAAATGTACTCGATTTTTTCACCCTGCGAATCAGTGGCCTCAAACTCGACAACACCCCTTTCTTCACCGTACTTAACACCTTCAGCAATGGCTTTTTTTACCATCTCTGCTTCGTTCTTTAACTTTTTCATTTATTATCCTTGTCTTATCTTACTAATCCCGCTTCTACTTCGTCTCGTTTGTCATTTCCAAGCAATTTTTCTATCAATACCAGAGCAAAATCCATTGCCGTGCCGGGGCCTCGTGAGGTTATTATTTTCCCATCACAAACTACTGCGGATGCCTGTTGGGTAATCCCTTGCGCAGTCATTGCATCTAACACACCTGGATAAGCTGTTGCATTACGATTTTTCAGTAAACCGGCATCTGCCAGTACTTTTGGTGCTGCGCAAATAGCCGCGGTATAACAGTCTTCAGCAGCCATTTTTTTCAGTATATCGATGATACGTGGATCATCATTTAGATGGTCGGCACCCGGTAACCCTCCAGGCAAGACGATCATGTCATAGTCATGTAACAAAGCGTTATCTAAATCAGTATCGGGAACAAGGACCGTACCACGACTGGCACGAACAGGTTGGTCGTCAAGCCCTGCTGAAACGACCTCCACACCTGCTCGGCGTAGCAGATCAATAACAGTTACTGCTTCGAGTTCTTCGCAGCCCTGGGCAAGTGGGACAAGGACAGTTGCCATGTTTGTTTCCCCTCTTGTTGACGTTTAATAACATCTGAGACAGAAATTAAGTCAATATCTAGTTCTTCAAGCTGAGCTAAACGCTGACGTAACACCTTCATAGTGTTCGGATAGGGATGGGCAATACCGACAGCCGTGCCATTTTTACGCGCTTTGCGAATTAACAATTTAAACTGCGATTCAACAAAAGCGACACTGTCCTGCGCATCTAAAAATACATCACGCGAAAGATTTGGAATTTGATTTTCATCCGCAACCATTTTGGCCACCGTTTCTGCGGTGGTACGACTGTCGACAAAAAACAAATCACCGTGTTTATTCATCGCTTGCATCAACCAAAGCATGTGTCCTGGATGCTGCGTTAACAAACTACCCATATGGTTATTCACGCCTTGTACATGCGGAACGGCTGCTAAGTTTCTTTGCAACGTTCTAGCAATCTCAGTTTCGTTCATATCGAGCGTTAAACTGCCTGGACCGAGCTCATGCACATGCATTGACTGCATCGGCACGTGCAGCATGACTTGTTTGTTGTGCTGATGGGCTAAACGAGCCAGTTCTGGGGTGTATGGTGTGTGCGGTAAAAATGCGCAGGTGATAGCGCCGGGGAGTTGTATAACTTGTTTATCTGAAGCCCGGTTGCCTAAATCATCAATGATAATTGCAATTGCCGGGCGGGCGGCAGAAGCCGCCGCTGACCCGAACATGCAAATAACTAAACAAAGTAGACGCAGTCCCTGCATACACGTTTAGCGTGAAGCCTGTTGTAAAACGTTCATACCTTTTAGCAAGTTAAGAGCTTCATAAAGTTGATAATCTTTTTCTGCTAAAGTTTGCTTATCTTCTTTCTTAGCATTTTTCTTTTCTTCACGGCCGTTACCATTGCTTAAGTGGCCTGATAAATCAGATTCTTTTAATCGGCCAACTGCAACGTCTGCTTGCTTAGACACTTGTAAATTTTTGACTTGCACATCAGGGGTAATACCTTCAGCCTGAATAGAACGACCATTTGGCGTGAAATAACGTGCCGTTGTCATTTTGACTGCGGTGCCATTATTCATTGGTAAAATAGTTTGTACAGATCCTTTACCAAAACTTTTGGTACCCATGATGATGGCACGTTTATGATCTTGCAATGCACCCGCCACAATCTCAGAAGCCGAAGCAGAACCACCATTCACTAACACCACTAATGGCGCACCATTAATTATGTCGCCATTGGTTGCATGGAACTTATGTTGTGAGTCATCTGTGCGGCCTTCAGTGTAAACAATCAAACCTTTATTAATGAATGCATCAGAAACAGCCACAGAGGCATTTAATACACCACCGGGGTTGTTACGCAGATCAAGCACTAAGCCTTTAAGGTCTTTGTTCTTATCTTTTAGTTTTGAAATGGCTTGTGCCAGATTTTCACCGGTGCGACTTTGGAATTGTGTAATGCGAACATAACCATAACCATTTTCAAGCGTTTTAGATTTAACACTCTTAACCCGGATAATGTCACGTGTCACAACAATTTCCAGTGGCTTCGGTTCACCTTCACGAATAACTGTCAGAGTAATATCGCTACCCGGTGCGCCGCGCATAATTTTTACTGATTCGCTAAGACTTAAACCTTTAACCGGTTTATCATCTAAACGAATAATTAAGTCGCCGGCTTTCATGCCCGCACGTTTCGCAGGCGTATCATCAATAGGTGTGACGACTTTAACAAAACCATTTTCCATACTGATTTCAATACCAAGACCACCGAACTGTCCTGAAGTGCCAACTTGTAATTCACCAAAGGCTTCTTCATTTAAGTATGAAGAATGTGGGTCGAGGCTGCTAAGCATGCCGGCAATGGCATACTCGATAAGTTCTTTATCTGAACGGGTTTCAACGTAGTCATTTTTGATTTTTTCAAAGACTTCCGTAAAGACGCGTAAATCTTCAAGCGGTAGTGGCGAACCTGGCGTTCCTTTCTCAGCAAAACCAAAGCGACCAACTGTCAGTGTCACGCCCAATATCAGGCCAACAATGAGAATCAAAAATTTACGTGTAAAAGCGTTCATGTACTGCTCCAATTATCCGTATGTAAGTCATATCCAAAGCCAATGTTTAAGTATTTTCTAAAAACAGGCTAACTACAAGCATCTATTTATAATATATAGCCATTTTGAGTCTAAACAAGGCGATCAGTTCAGTTCTTTTAACGCTTACACCAGCGTAAAGGGTTGGTGGGCTTGCCATTTTTGCGGATTTCGAAGTATAAAGCGGGTTTTTTGCGTCCACCGCTATTGCCTACCGTCGAAATGGCTTCGCCAGACTCCACCCAATCGCCGGTTTCAACGTAGAGACTCTCGTTGTGGCCGTACAAACTCATGTAGCCATCACCATGATCGACAATCACCATTAGTCCAAATCCGCGTAGCCAGTCGGCAAAAGCAACCCGGCCATGGGACACGGTTTCAACCTGACTGCCAGGTTTGGCGCTAATCATCACCCCTTGCCAGCGTAATTTGCCACTTTTGCGTCGGCTGCCATATCTCGAAGTAATCCTGCCTTTCACCGGTAGCTTTAAGCGGCCTTTTTGCTTATTGAACGCCACTCGCTTGCCCGCATCCGCCGGAATATCCGCCAACGCCTGGCGTAAACCCAATAGTAGCGTTTCCAGTTGACGTGCATCAGTACGCACCTGCTCAAGCTTTTGTTCGCGAGTGCGAATATTTTTATTCAAAGTATTCAGCACTTTAGTTCGTTTATTAACGGTCTGCTGTAAAGCGTTTTTCTGTTTTAAACGTTTTACACGGGTATTTTTTAGTTTCGCCGTTTGCTTGTTAATATCCTTGCCGATGGCAGCAAGCTTGATGGTGGATTGTTCAATATCGCCAATACGCTTGGTGCGAGCGCGGTTGAGGTAGTCGTAAAGCACCATTGTTCGACCGAGGGCAGCAGGATCTTGCTGATTTAACAACAATTTCATGTATTCCTGCCGCCCCATGGCATAGCTAGTACGAATTTGACCGGCCAATACATCCCGTTGCTTATTCAAAGAATCTTGCAGGTCTTGCTGTTCAGACTTCAGCGCGCGTAATTTGCCTTGCTGTTTTTTTAATTGTCGGTTTATGCTTTTGATTTGGCTAATCTTTTTGCCAATCGCCTTTTCAGACCGGCGTAGTTTAGTACGTAATTTGCTGTGTTTATCGCGTTCGCGACTCAGGCTGCCTTGCAGTGAGGTGATGGTGTTACGCAAGCCCTGTAATCGTCGACGTTGTTCTGCCGTTTGGGTGCGAGAATCCGATTGAGAAGACTCGGGCTGTAGATCATTAATATCATCAGCTAAGAGTGTCTTAGCTGGCAGCAGCAATAGTGCTGCCCATATTAATAAGGTGTATCGAAAAGAAGTGCTTCGCATGGCCTGAGCATGCCATGAAAACACGGTTGGGGTCACGCCTCGGTTGGTTCCACGTCGTCTTTAATATCACTATCAAGCATGATCAACTGCCGACCATTCATTTCTGTCGGTACATCCATACTCATTAACGACAACATTGTTGGCGCAATATCAGACAAAGCGCCATAGTCCATCTGGAATTTACCTGGTCGCCCGACATAAATAAGCGGTACTGGGTTAATCGTGTGCGCAGTATGTGGCTGGCCTGTATCAATGCCCATCATCATTTCAGCATTACCGTGATCAGCGGTCACCAACATCTCACCACCTGCTTTTTGTAAGGCTTTGTGTATCCGACCTAAACACACGTCCAGCGCTTCAATCGCTTCAACAGTCGCGTCAAAATTACCAGTATGACCGACCATATCCGGATTCGCGTAATTACAGATAATAGCGTCGTAAGTGCCACTTTCGATTGCTTCAACTAAACGATCGGTTAACTCTGGCGCACACATTTCGGGCTGCAAATCATAGGTCGCCACATCAGGTGAATTAATTAAAATACGGTCTTCACCTTCAAACGGGTGCTCTTCACCACCATTAAAGAAGAAGGTGACGTGAGCGTATTTCTCGGTTTCAGCGATACGTAGCTGACGCATACCAAAACTAGATAGATAAGCACCAAAAACATTCTTCAATCGCTCTGGCGGGTAGGCCACCGGCACGTCAAAGTCATCTTTGTATTCAGTCAGGCTGACAAAACTTCCTAACGCTACTTTGCTACTGCGCTCAAAGCCATCAAAGTCAGCTTCAATAAATGGCCGGGTAATTTGACGGGCGCGATCAGAACGGAAGTTCATGAACACCATCACATCGCCCTTATCTATAGAGACTGGCTTTTCGCCATTGGCATGAATTGCTGTCGCTTGTACAAATTCATCTGTTTCATCACGCGCATAGGCTTGTGCCAGCGCATCGGCGGCTGTGGAAGCACTGAACTCCGCTTTGCCCTTGGTAATCACATCGTAGGATGCTTCAATCCGCGGCCAGCGGTGATCACGGTCCATCGCATAGTAACGGCCAATCACTGATGCAAAACAACCGCTGCCCAATTCATCGAAAACTGCCTGCATGGCAGAAATTGAGCTTTCAGCGCTTTTTGGTGGTGTATCACGTCCATCTAAGAAAGCATGCAAATAAACACTCTTTACGCCGCGCTCAACGGCTAACTTCACCATCGCATGGATATGCTCTTCATGACTATGCACGCCGCCCGGTGATAACAAACCAAGGATGTGCATTGATTTGCCGGTTTCGATTGCCAAATCAGCTGCATTAGTTAATGTTTGGTTATTGAAGAACGAACCGGTCTTTATCGCCCGTGAAACCCGGGTAAATTCTTGATAAACCACACGGCCAGCACCTAAATTAAGGTGACCCACCTCTGAATTGCCCATTTGATCGGCAGGCAGGCCAACTTCGGCGCCAGAACCGCGAACAAGGGTATGTGGGTAATCGTGCCAAAGTTTATCCCAATTGGGCTTTTTGGCAGCTGCGACCGCGTTTGACTCAGAGCTTTCACTATAGCCCCAGCCATCCAGGATCAACAACAACATTGGTTTAGGAATCAATGATTTACGTCCAGTAACATATGATACATAGTGTCTAACTACTTCAAATAACAAGCAATTTAGACTTATTCTAACTCGATTGTCTCGCCGATACACTATTAATATCCGGCATTAGAAGCGGCGTAGTGTAGCATAAGCGACAGCGATGACCGATTTTAGCGCGAGAAACTATTGCACGACCAGTTAAAACGGTACATTATTGTATAACTATATATGAACATATAAATCTTCAATCCCAACCAGCTGTAAGCTAATTACAGTGGTAAAATTGAATAACGACACAATGCAAAACTGCAGGTATGACTATGAGCTCAGCCATTGAAGCACTTGATAATCTTCTTATCTCTCGTGATGAGGACATAGATCGCGCCTCACGTTCACTTAAAGCAATGTCGCATCCACTACGTTTAAAAATTCTTTGTACTTTAGGTGATCAAGAAATTAGCGTACAAGATATTGTGGAATGCGTCGGCACTTCACAAAGTAATATTTCACAACATCTGGCTATTTTACGTGACAAAGGTATTCTCGCCTCACGAAAAGATGCCAACCGTGTTTATTACCGCGTTGGTGATGAACGCACTTTGCGCCTTATCGGTATGATGCGCGAAGTATTTTGCCAAACTAACTTATAAGCCATAAACCACTGTTCTGAATATAAGCGTCATTGTTCTTAACGAGCAATGCTGTTTTATCAATTTACTTTTTCTAGATGAATAAACTCTATGCAACAACTGATTGAATTTCTTTCTAACCACACACTTCTGACTTCTTTATTAGTTGCCATTGTACTGGCGCTTTACGGTACCTCGTTTATCAATCGCCTACGCGGCATCAAACAAGTCGGTCCTGCTGAAGCAACCCAAATGATTAATCACGATGACGCTATCGTTATTGATGTGCGTGAAAACAATGAATATGCCGATGGTCATATTATTAACGCTATGCATATTCCCATGACCAATGTGCAATCGCGTATTAGCGAGCTCGAAAAACATAAAAGCAAACCTATTATCGTAAGCTGTCGATCAGGTGCCCGCTCCGCAACAGTCTGTGGATGGTTAAAAAAACACGAGTTTGAAAATGTCTCTAACTTGAAAGGTGGCGTAATGGCCTGGACCAGTGCCAGTTTGCCGTTAAGTAAAAAGTAACATCGAATATTTAATTTAGTAAAGAATGAGGACGATAATGCCAACTATTATTATGTACAGCACTGCCATGTGCCCATACTGCGTTCGCGCAAGAAAATTGCTCGACAAAAAGGGAGTCGCTTATGAAGATATTCGTCTTGACGAAAATCCCGATCGTCACCCTGAAATGCTACAACGAGCAAATGGTAGTACTAGCGTGCCACAGATCTTTATTGATGAATTGCACGTAGGTGGATTTGACGATATGTCTGAACTGGATATCGACGACGAATTAGATCCACTACTTGGTCTTGCATAAAGCATTAACACTACACACATTAATTTTCGGAAAAAACCATGCCTGATAACGAAACAGAAAGCACAGAAAACGCCGCTGGCGCTAATGAAAAAGGCCAAACATTTACAATTCAAAAAGTTTATGTCAAAGATGTTTCATTTGAAACGCCTAACTCACCCGACGTATTTTTAAATACCAATTGGCAACCAGATATTAATTTAAACTTACAATCGTCTTCTTCTCCCTTAGGTGATCAAGGTGCTTTTGAAGTTGTGCTTTCTATTACCGTGACGGCTAACCTCGATAAAGAAACAACCGCTTATTTATGCGAAATTCAACAAGCCGGCATCTTTAATCTAGCTGGTTTTGACAACGATACCCTGGCCTTTATGCTTGGTAGTTATTGCCCTAATCTGCTATTTCCTTTTGCTCGCGAAGCAATTTCAGATATCGTCACCAGAGGCGGTTTCCCTCAACTCTTATTGGCACCCGTTAACTTTGAAGCAATGTTCAATCAACAGCAGCAGAAAAAGGCTGAAGAAACTGTTCAGTAAAAATTTACAACGGAATGTTGAGTGACTAACGAAAAGGCTTACAGTGTAACAGTTATCGGTGCCGGCTCTTGGGGCACGGCACTCGCTATCTTGCTTGCGCAAGATAACAAGCCAGTGGTGTTGTGGGGTCATAATAAAAACCACCTTACTGGCATTGCCACTCAGCGTTGCAACCAAAAATATCTGCCAGATATTACTCTGCCTGATTCGCTGAGTATTAACACTGATCTTGAACAAGCGGTTAACGCTTCTAACGTCATTTTAATTTCAGTTCCCAGTCATGCATTTCGTGACACGTTAAAAAAGATTGCGCCGTTTCTTAAACCGCAACATTCGATTGCTTGGGCGAGTAAAGGCCTTGAACCCGAAACGCACAAATTACTTCACACTATCGTTATTGAAGAGCTTGGTGTTGAACGAGAATGCGCCGCTGTTTCTGGGCCTACCTTTGCGGGCGAAGTCGCCAAAGGTTTACCTACTGCCATTACAGTCGCTTCCAGCCATGATGATTTTGCTGCAAGCTTTGCAACGCGCCTACACAGCAAAACTTTTCGCGCTTATACAACTCATGATGTCATTGGCGTTGAAGTCGGCGGCGCGGTTAAAAATGCGCTGGCCATTGCCGCTGGTATTGCTGATGGCTTAGGCTTTGGTGCTAATACACGCGCCGCTTTAATTACTCGCGGCTTAGCCGAAATGTCACGGCTAGGTTTAACGCTTGGTGCAGAGCCGGAAACATTTATGGGACTAGCCGGTTTAGGTGATTTGGTCCTGACCTGTACTGATGATCAATCACGTAATCGCCGTTTTGGTAAGTTACTGGCCGCCGGTAAAACACCTGAACATGCTTTTACCGAAATTGGTCAAGTCGTTGAAGGTGCTCAAACAGCGATGGTGTTACACGGTTTAGCGGAAAAACTATCGATTGATATGCCTATTTGTGAACAGGTTTATCGCGTCATCTATGAGCAACACGATCCGCACGAAGCGGTTTCTGAACTATTCAATCGCAAACAAAAACCTGAGTAACTACACCGCGCCATTAAAACCTTGTTGACGCCAGGCCTCATAGGCAATCACTGATACAGCGTTAGAAAGATTCAAACTTCTTGAATCGGCTTGCATAGGAATGCGCAAACGATTCTCATCGGCCACACTGGCTAAAATTTCATCTGATAAACCGCGTGTTTCCGGACCAAACATCAACGCATCACCGGCCTGATATTCAAGCTCATTATAAAAACGTGAACCTTTAGTGGTACAAGCAAAAACACGTTCTGGTTGTACTGTTTGCATAAAGGCCGCTAAATTTTGATGCTCTTTCACGGTGGTTAAATCGCGATAATCTAAGCCGGCACGCCTTAATTTTTTTTCATCCATTTCAAACCCAAGCGGGTGAATAAGATGCAAATCAAAACCCGTATTGGCACATAGACGAATTACATTGCCTGTATTTGGTGGTATTTCCGGTTCAACCAACACAATATGCATCATAGTTTTATCTTTCTGTTAATAATAATTAGATTTTGTTTAGGGCCTGAGTATAACCAATTATGATTTTAATTTTGTTCACAAACTAAACTATTTTTCGGTTGTTGAAATGGCGTACAATTGAACAATGAATCCACTTGAACTTAAATTTTGTAACATGCAATTCAACACTCCATTGGTGTTGTTATCGGGTTGTGTCGGTTTTGGCAATGAATACACTCGGGTTGAAGGTTTCAGCCATGCCGATATTGGTGGCGTGTGCCTGAAAGGCACCACCCTCGAACCACGGCTGGGCAACAAACCGCATCGTGTCTATGAAACTCCGGCCGGAATGCTTAATGCGATTGGCTTACAAAATCCAGGCACCGAACATGTGGTGAATGAAATACTGCCAACACTGGATTTCGCACAAACACGCTTCATTGCCAATATTTCAGGTTCAACGGTAGAAGACTACGCCGAAGTGGCTAAATTATTTGACGACTCACCTATTGATGCCATGGAGATCAACATCTCCTGTCCAAACGTCAAAGAAGGCGGTGTCGCCTTTGGCAATGACCCGGATATGTCAGCACGAGTAGTCGAAGCTTGCCGCGCTCAAACCCAAAAACCACTTATTACTAAACTTTCTCCCAATCAGACCGATATTTCAGAGAATGCCCGGCGTTGTATTGAAGCCGGGACAGATGGGCTAGCGGTTATTAATACCCTTATGGGCATGGCCATCGATATTGAGACCTGTAAACCGGTGATTGGTAATGGACAAGGTGGCCTTTCAGGCCCTGCCATTAAGCCAGTTGCGCTACTTAAAGTGCATCAGGTTTATCAGGTGGCGAAGCAACACAATATCCCGATCATTGGCCAAGGCGGTATTTGCTCAGCCAACGATGCTATTGAGTTCATGTTGGCAGGCGCTACCGGTGTCGGGGTTGGCACGGCGCTTTTCTATGAACCATTGGCTTGCCAAACCATTAATGCCGGTATTTTGGACTACCTGACTAAACATGGGCATTCAAACGTGAGCGATATTATCGGCACGCTACAAATGCCCGGATAAGACAATCATTAGGCTCTTAAATTAGAGTCGACATAAATTTTTTATCCAAACTAGTTGATTTTGCTCATAAACAGGTTACACCTATATAAGGTAGCGTAACTAGTAGCTCAGCTTGCACGCGCAAAAGAGGGCAGCAATTTGTCGACAGTACGCAAAAAGATCCGTCTCGGCGATCTGCTCGTCGAGCACAAGGTCATTTCCGAAGAACAACTGATGCAAGCTCTAGCTGACCAGAAAAAAAGTGGTCGCAAGCTTGGCAAAGTGTTGATTGAGAACGGTTTTGTTGCTGAAGAGAAAATGCTCGATTTCCTTTCCCGGCAACTGCGCATTCCCTATATTGATCTCAAGTTCTACAAATATTCCGCTGATACCGTGCGTTTGCTACCCGAAACCCATGCCCGACGTTTCCGCGCCATGTCACTGGATGCCAGCGGCGACGATGTGTTGGTGGGCATGGCTGACCCAACTGATATCTTCGCCTACGATGAAATTTCTAACATTCTCAAGCGACCAATCCGGCTAGCACTGGTCCGTGAAGCTGACTTACTGCAAACCATTGATACGATTTATCGTCGCACGCAGGACATTACTAACTTCGCTGAAGAACTTGGCGAAGAACTCTCGGCTAATGATTTTGATGTCTCTGAATTAGTTGACGCTGCCGATGTTGCCGATGCACCCGTGGTTAAGTTACTGCAATCGCTATTTGAAGATGCGGTGCAAATTGGTGCTTCTGATATTCACATCGAGCCCGATGAACAAGTACTGCGCATCCGACAACGTATTGATGGTGTGCTGAACGAAACCGTGATGAAAGAGAAAAAGATTGTTAATGCCTTAGTCTCACGACTGAAGTTAATGTCCGGGCTGAATATTTCTGAGCGGCGTCTTCCCCAGGATGGGCGATTCAATATTCGCGTTAACGATAAAAGTATTGATGTGCGTTTATCGACCATGCCCGTGCAACATGGTGAATCAGTGGTAATGCGTTTACTCGATCAATCACATGGACTGCTTGATCTAAGTCACTTGGGTATGCCAGACAAACTCTGCTCGCGTTTTACCAATATTATCAATCGTCCGCATGGCATGGTGCTAGTGACAGGCCCGACCGGTAGTGGTAAAACAACGACGCTTTATGCGGCGCTGAATATTCTTAATAAACCTGAAACTAAAATTATTACAGTAGAGGATCCTGTCGAATATCGTTTACCGCGAATTAATCAAGTACAAATTAACGCGGGGATCGATTTAACCTTTTCACGCGTGTTACGCTCTGCACTACGACAAGATCCTGACATCGTTCTGGTCGGCGAAATGCGCGATCATGAAACCGTCGAGATGGGTTTGCGTGCATCAATGACGGGCCACTTAGTTTTATCAACGCTGCATACTAACGATGCCATCAGCACCGCGCTGCGCTTACTCGACATGGGTGCCGAAGGCTATTTAGTGGCTAGTGCCTTACAAGCCATTCTTGCGCAACGCTTAGTCAGACGCATCTGCGAAAGCTGTACAGAAACGCATAAATTAGAAACCAATGAATGGGCATGGGCGCAACAACTTGTTGGCGATCATGCCGACAGCATTAATTTTAAACACGGTGCTGGTTGCCCTCATTGTAACAACACCGGTTATCAGGGACGTATTGGTGTCTATGAGTTACTGGAAATCGATAATGCCTTAGCTACCGCACTGCGTGCCAATGATGCCGGGCTTTTTACCCAATCAGCCAAGCGACAAGCCGGCTTTCATAGCTTAGCTCATGGCGCGATGGAACTTGCTTCGCAAGGCATTACTACTATTTCAGAAGTCATGCGAATTGCCGGTCAAATTGATGATGCCGAAGACTTTGCTTTGTCTGAGTCACTCGATGCCGATGACTTCCTTGAAACCGAATTGATTGATCCACTCGAACCTGTCGAGCCACTGAAATAACCATGCCGCATTTTTCATATAAGGGTCGTACCAATCGCGGTGATTCAATCGAGGGTAATCTTGAAGGCGCAAACCCCGATGCCATTGCGGCGCAATTGTTTAACAGTGGCATCACACCAATTGACATCACCGAATCGCTAACCAAAGAAAGAACCTCAGTCAATGTCAATGATATTTTTGGCTCACGAGTAGGACTCGATGATATAGTTTTGTTTAGCCGTCAAATGTATACCTTAATGAAAGCGGGCGTCCCCATCACACGTTCGATCACTAGTCTGGCTGAATCTACCCGCAATGCTAGACTTGCTGAAACATTATTAGGCGTCGTGACTGATCTTGAATCGGGCCGTGAACTGTCTGCTGCGATGTCACGTTTTCCGAAAGTGTTTACTTCGCTGTTTGTCAGTATCATTCAGGTTGGTGAAAATACTGGCCGACTCGACGAAGCCTTTTTACAAATTGCCGGTTACATGGAACTTGAAAAAGATACTCGTGATCGCATTAAGCAAGCCTTACGATATCCCGCCACGGTTATTCTTGCCATTGGTGGTGCGGTTGCGATTATTAATTTATTCGTCATTCCTGCATTTGCGAAAGTTTACGATAAATTTAATGCCGAATTACCCTGGGCAACGAAATTTCTGATTGCGACATCTAATTTTACCGTTGCTTACTGGCCATTTATTTTAGTCACACTAATACTTTCTACTGTCGGCACCATTATGTATGTTCGAACCGAAAAGGGACGCTATAACTGGCATAAGTACAAACTACGTATTCCGATTGTTGGCAGCATTATTAACCGTTCACTACTGGCGCGTTTTTCACGTTCTTTTGCCATGGCTACTCGTGCTGGTGTGCCGCTCATACAAGCCATGACGGTGGTGGCGCGCGCCGCGGATAATGACTTTGTTGCCGAGCGTATCTTGAACATGCGAAATGGCATTGAACGCGGTGACTCACTGACACGCACCGCTGCGGCCACCGGCATGTTCACTCCACTAGTTTTACAAATGCTTTCTGTCGGTGAAGAAACCGGCGCGGTTGACGATTTAATGGAGGAAGTCGCTGAGTATTACGAGCGTGAAGTCGACTACGATTTAAAAAACCTCAGTGCAGCCATCGAACCTATCTTGATTACCGCAATCGGTGTCATGGTATTTATCCTCGCGTTAGGCGTGTTTTTACCGATGTGGGATCTAGCCGCCGCCGCACGTGGTGGACGATAATCTTTATGGATCAACTTGAGATAGCTGCTATAAATAATTGTAGAGAAACAAATAAAACCAATTTCCATACAATAAATAATGAAAAGGGTTTCTCGTTACTAGAATTAGTCGTTGTCATTACTATTATTGGCGCTTTGTTAGTCATCGCCGTCGAAAAGCTACTCACGGTGCAAGTTTCCGCCGAGCAAGTGGCAATGCAGCAAGTGCTTGGCAGCCTGAAAAGTGCCATGAGTTTAAACATTGCCGCGCATATTGCGGATCAGAATATAAAAGGACTCGTTGATGCTGAAAACACCAACCCAATGGACTGGTTATCTGAAAAACCTGATAACTATATCGGCACGCTAAATGAACCCGATCCAACCGATATTAAAGGTTTTAACTGGTACTACGATACATACTCTCAGACCTTGGTATATCGCGTCAGTAACCAGGAGTACTTTAAAACAAGCTTAAACGGTGCGGCGAGAGCAAGATTTAAAGTCAAACTCGACTACACTGATAGTAATGCCAATGGTTTATATGAAAAGGACATTGATGAAATTACAGGTTTGCAGTTAATTAGCCTAAATCCCTATGAGTGGACAAATGAAGCATTAACTACTCATGATTATGAAAACTAAGCCGATATCAATAACTATCTTATTTATATAAAGCAATTGAAAGGCGAAGGAGCATTCATATGCAAAAGCAACAATCTGGTTTTACCCTCATTGAACTTGTCATTGTTATTGTTATTCTTGGTTTGCTAGCGGCCACCGCGCTACCACGATTTGCGAATTTAACAGGACAAGCAGAACAAGCTTCATTACAAGGCGCACGTGGTGCGGTAAATTCAGCATCCAGTATTGTGCATGCAGCCTTTCTGGCAACCAATGTTGCACCGGTACCTTTAGAAGGGGTAGATATTGCGATAGTTAATCAATATCCGGCTGCAGGCAGTATCGCCGTTGCCGCGGGGGTTTCAGGTAATGATTATACTGTAGCCACCGTCGGCACAGCGACAACCATATCCACCACAAATTGTACCTTTACCTACAATGAAGCAACTATCGCTGTCGGAGTAATAACGGCTCCAGTTATAACCGCTATTGCGGCGACTGCCGGTAATGCTTGTCCATAAATAACTAAAGTGGAGCACTGCTCCACTTTCTTATTAATAAACTTCTTAAACACATAATTTACCGACAGTTTAAAGATAATAATAATTAATTAAACACAAAGGGATGTGATCATGACCACTCATCTCAAACCACACTCCCTCGGCTTCACACTTGTAGAACTCGTTTTGGTGTTAATCATCACCGGCATTCTTGCCGCCATCGCTGTACCGCGTTTCTTTAATCTTGATACCTTCAGTAACCGAGGTTTTTATACCGAGGTTATCAATGCCGTTCGTTATGGCCAGCAGTATGCGGTGGCGAGTAATTGCCCGGTTCGGATTTCGCTCACTGCCAGTGGTTACAGTCTAAACACACTTGCCGCATCACCCGACTGCAGTGGTACAGCGTTTAGTACCCCAGTACCTAACCCGGTTACCGGCGCACCGCCTTTTACTGGCAATAATAATGATGTCGCCGTGTCTGCGCTCGATGGTGGCAATAATGCTATTTCTGCTTTTAGTTTCTCACCGCTTGGACAGGTTCGCGAATCAATAGGAGACATTACCGTTAACGTTGGTGGTATAGCGTTTCAAATTGTTAACAACACCGGTTACATTTTAGAAATATGATGATGCGTTCACTCACACAAACAGGGACGACGCTTGTTGAATTGATTATTACCATTGTTATCGTTAGTGTTTCGTTAGTCGGTATATTATTGGTGATCAATCAAAACACCGCTCGCAGTGCCGATCCGCTGATTCAACATCAATCTATTGCCATTGCTGAATCTTATCTTGAAGAAATACTCTCTAAATCATTTGCTGATCCCGATGGTATTGGCGAAGGTAGTAACCGACTGCTATTTGATAACGTCGCTGATTACAACTCGCTACCGGACAATGTTGTGCGCGACCAAAACAACAATGCCATTGCTGGGCTAGGCAATTATCAAGTCACAGTGACAGTTAACGGCAATAATATTGGTCCTGGCGGTGGCGTCGTTGCTGCGACAGATGCACTGTTGATTAGTGTCACCGTTGCGCATCCTAATAATGATACGCTGACTATTAGTGGCTACAAACTTAATTTGGCCACACCATGAAAAGATCTAATTCTCGACAAGCAGGATTTTCATTACCCGAATTAGTCATCGTAATTGTTATCAGTGGAATCGTCGCGGCGATTCTGGCGCCGGTTGTTACTCGCCCTTTTCAAGGCTTTATCGATCTGAGTCGTCGTGCAACCTTAGTTTACTCAGCTGAAAATGCCTTACGTCGCATGCAGCGCGATATTCGCCGCTCACTTCCAAACAGCATAAGAGTCAATGCGCTCGGTACTGCGATGGAATTAATTAGTACAGTTGAAGGTGCACGCTATCGGGCGATGCCACCACCAGGCAACCCTGATCGCAGACTGACCTTTAATAATTTAGATACTGATTTTGATATTCTCGGCAATTTCTTACCAACAACATTTGCTAACGCTGGCAATATTACTCGCGTCGCTGTCTACAACATTGGCGCAGTCAATGCAGCAGGTGTCCCTATTCCTGGTGCCAATGCATATGCTGGCCCCAATGCGGGTGAAAATGTCATTACGCCAAATGGCATGGCGATTACGCTAACCAATGATCCGGTCAATGCGAATGAGGATCACGTTTCCATGGCCGGTGGATTTAATTTCAGTTTTGAGTCGCCATCACAACGCATGTATCTGGTTGACACTGCGGTTATCTATGAGTGCCGCAACGATCTACTAATTCGACATAGTAATTATAATTTCACTAACGATACCATTCCAACAGCCCCAGGTGGCACGCAAGCTATCATGGCCGATAATCTTGCACCTGGTGCATGTACTTTTACTTATAACCCCGGCACTAGCCAACGTGCGGGGGTTGTCACTCTCGACTTATCGGTTACGGATGGCCAATTTGGTGAAGTATTACGACTACTTCATCAAGTGCACGTGAGTAATGCGCCATGATGAATAATATTCATCAAAAAGGTTTTTCGCTTATCTCTGCCATTTTTTTACTTGTAGTGCTATCAATCATAGGCGGCTTCATGGTCACGATTGGTGGTAGCCAGCGCGTCACCTCTTCGGCCGCTATTCAGGGTGCCCGTGCTTTTCAAGCCGCAAGAAGCGGCATGGAGTGGGCAATTTTCCGCGCCATTAACGACAGCACTTGCGCCACCATCAACAATAGTAATTTTACTTTAGCAGGAGATGGTTTAAATGGTTTTAACGTCGCACTAACTTGCCAACTGACGACTCATATTGAAGCAGGTAACAACATCAGCGTTTTTTCCCTCTCATCCACCGCAACAAGCAGTGTGTTTGGTTCTGCTGATTACGTTCGCCGGCGTTTAACAGCGACGATTTCACCGCCAACATGATCACAAACGGCCAGGCATTTCTTCCGCATGTTTGATCCTGTCAGTCTCATCCATGATTTTTGTCGTAAAGGCGATCAGCAAGCTTTTAATCGATTCTATCGTATGCAGGCTAACAGACTATGGGGCTTTCTTTGTGCTCGTGGCGCCAACACCGAGCTAGCGTATGATTTGTTATCAGAGAGTTTTTTAAAGTTCAGCCAATCAATCTGCAAAGATCCTCGATCACCGGTAGCTTTTCTGTATCGTATTGCCGTCAACCTACATATTGACAACCACCGCCGCGAAGCGGCTAGACCCGTCATTGTCGATACCGAACTGGCTGAACAAGCCATTGACCCCGCTCCCGCCATTGATGAAAAAGAATGGTTACGTCAGTTAATAAAAAAATTACCGCCAGATGAACAAAACCTGTTGCTGCTGCGTTATTGGATAGGACTGACTCACCGTGAAATAGCCAACATTACGCAACTGCCAGAAGGCACCGTGCGCAGGCAGGCAGCGACGGCGATTAAAAAACTGAGAAGCTATTGGCAGGAAACAGAATGAACCCGGCATGCCCAAGTGAAGAAAAGCTTAAGCTATTGATTTGTGAGGCTTTTGACGACATTACACCGATCGATCATGCACGCATAACGCAGATAGGCTCACGCTTAGCCCAGCGCAGCAGCAATCAGGCTACCCCAAAACGCGCTCGCCAATGGTTATTTTGGCTACTGGTAGGAGCGACCGCGACAGCAAGTGCTTTTTGGCTTGTTGCCAATAACCAGACAAATATTGTCGCTCCGGCCGATAAACAAGTACTACCAACACCGCAGTCATCAACTGCACAGCCACCTCGAACGGCGGAAATAGGCACTAGCCAAAATGAAAAACAAAAGCCGGCCTCGCAAAATAAAGACACGCGCCAAGGGCCCATTATTTATCAGCGTGAAGATTACTAACATCTATCAATTTTGATGTAGGAACCAGGTTTATGCGTAAAAGCAGCAACACAAACAGTCGTCGACTCCATTTATTAGCCATATCCGGCGTTTGTGCGTTATTGGCACCCTTTGTCTATGCCGAACCTACTGGCGGCAATCTGGCCTGCAGTGACGACAGTAGCCAAGCTAATATTAATGAAATAAATTTCCCCGGCGGTGCACAAACAGATTTTGTTGAAGCAGTGATTCTTGCCAATAATGTCGATATTGAAGATTGGGAGCTGTGTATTCAAACCAGCACTAACTTTAATAACCCCAAAGTTACCTGTGTCGAACTGGGTGATGGCAATCTCAATGAATTTTATTATGGAAACACACAAGGCCAAGATGATGATCCAGATTCTTTTAACATCGGCACCTACTTACAATGGCTGCTGCCTAATAGTGCCAATCTAAACCCTAATTTTGGCGAAGTTTTACTCGTTGATGAAGATGATGACGTGGTCGACTACCTACGCTACTGCAGCGGTGGAGAATCTTGCGGAGGCGGTTACTGGACAGCCCCTGCCGCTTGTAGCATTGAATTTAATGGTAATGAAGCCAATGATAAAGATGTTGCTCGTTCACCTGACGGCAGCGGTGATTTTGATAATAATGGTGACACCACCACTGTTGGCGATACTAATGACGGCAGCCAACCCGCACCGCTTGCACATTACGCTATGGACGAAAGTATCTGGACAGGCGCCGCCGGTGAGGTCATCGACTCTCAAGGTAACTTCAATGCAACCGCCTTAAACGGTGCCACTACCTCAAGCTTAGATCCAGCTGTACCTGGTTCACCAGGTACTTGTGGTTATGGTGTATTTGATGGTGACAACGATGCTATTTCTGCAAGCGGTTTTCAAAATTTTAATGAAGATCGCAGTTTTACTATTTCTACCTGGATCAATAGTCGAGATGCCTCGCAATCTCAACGCATCTTCAGTTTATTAGATGATGGCGATGGTTTTGGTATCAGTCTGGGTGAAGGCGGGGCAGGACAGATCCGAGCCTTTTTCCAAGATAGCGACGGTGACGGTGATGGCGACGGTGATGGCGATGGCGATGGCGATGGCGATGGCGATGGCGATGGCGATGGCGATGGCGATGGCGATGAATTCCAAAATGTCGATAGTGGCAATATTATTAGTAGTGACGAATGGTATTTTATTGCCGTCGTCTACGATGCTTTCACTGAGACATTAACGATCTACTCAGCAGATAGAAACAGCAGTGTTTCAGTTGCCGCTAGCCAAAGCGATTTTGAAGACGCCGAAGATTCTGAGGATGGCGATGATAATGACGCTGTTTTACAAATAGGTGATGATGGTATCGGTAGCGGCTTTAACGGTTTTATAGATGAATTTAGAATATTTTCCGGACCGCTTAATTCAACCCAACTTAACACGCTTAAAAATACTACTCGACCTTGTTTGCTTAACGTCGACCATTATGCCATCAGCCATGACGGTGTTGGGATTAGCTGCCTTGCCGAAGCGGTGACTATTACTGGCCATGATAATGGCGATACTGCCGTCGCGGTCACCGCTAATACCATTATAAACCTCAGCACTTCCACTAACCGTGGTCGTTGGTCTTCCGTAAGTGTCGGTAGTGGTAGCTTCACACCATCAGTAACCGATGATGGTATTGCCAGTTATACCTTTCCAGGTGGTGAATCATCCGTAACTTTCTTACTTAACTACACTAACCCCATCACTGATGATGACACTGTTAACATCAATGTTTCCGATGGTACCGCCAATGAAAAAGGCAGCGAAGATCCTGATTTAATATTTTCTGATAGCCAGTTTATTATTCAAAACATTAGCGATAATAATCAGGTAGTCAGCACTCAAATCTCAGGAAAGCCCTCTAACAGCGGTTTTAATACTCAGCTTTACAGCATTAATGCCGTTCAGGTTTCAGATACGGATGCTGCTGTTTGCCAAGGTTTATTTGCTAATCAAACTATCAACATCGAAATGGGTGCTGAATGTGCCAATCCGGCAACTTGCTCAGCAACATCGTTTAGTATTAATAACACCTCCATTACGACAAACAACGATAATGGTGGTGCCGATACCAGCAACTACAGTAATCTTGCATTAAGTTTTAACGCCAACTCTGCCGCGGCAATTGTGCTTAACTATGCTGATGCTGGTTTAATGCAACTGCATACACGTTACAATATTCCCTTAGCTGATGGTGGGCTATCGGGTGATTTCACGAATGGTAGCAGTAACCAGTTTGTCGTGCGTCCTTTTGCTTTTAGACACTCGCCGATTGTTGGTAACTCGGGTGCCACCGATAATAATGGTAGTGTTTTCACTACCGCTGGTCTTGATTTTAATTTCACGCTTAATGCAATTAACTGGCAGCAGACTGACGACCTCAATGATGATGGCATTGCTGATGGTTTTAATGATGCGGACCCTGCAACCAATCCAGCTGACTTATCTGACAATACTGTCACCACAAATTTCGGTAATGAATTAACTTCGGTGAATGGTGTTTTATCAACGAGTTTGTTTGCACCAGCAGGCGGTAACAACCCAAACTTAACGGCTGCTACCGCCACCTTCAGCAATGGCATTTCTACTGTTACGACTGCCTGGCCAGAGGTAGGAATTATGGAAATTAATTCTTTAGCTGATAATTATCTCGCTAGCGGCCAAGCAATTAATGGGCGCAGTAGCTTTGTTGGCCGTTTTATTCCTGACAGATTTGCGGTTACCGACAGTGCTCCTAGTCTCTCCGATAGTTGCGGTGCCTTTAGTTATATGGATCAACCTATTTCCTTTACTGCCGAACCACAAATCACGCTTCAAGCTTTGAATAACGATGGCGACCCAACGCTTAATTATGACGCTGGTGGTTTCTGGAAATACACAGCTAACCTTTCTGCTCGCAGTTACTCTGATAATTCAACCTCTGCTGCGACGCTTGATGCACCCGCAGTCGGTAATGTCGTGGTTAGCAGTGACACTGATGGTAACGCCAGCGGTATTCTCAGTATTAGTAATGAAACGGTTATGTACCAACGCCCATCCGATCCCCGCGATCCGACTAACCCCGCTATTCCATTTACCGCAGATGTAAAACTTAATCTTGCTATAGCAGATTTAACGGACACTGATGGTGTTTGTTATGACTCTGACAACGATGCAACGTGCGAAGCCTTTAGCATTGATTCCATTACCGGCACTGATCTGCGTTTCGGTCGGCTTATTATTGGTAATGGTTTTGGCTCTGAGCTGCTTGATTTAGAAATGCCCATTACCGTTCAGTATTATCAATCACTTAATAATGACTTCGTCACTGCCACCGATGATACCTGCACTATATTAACGGATACGCCTGCTGGGCCACCTAGCTGGGGCAATATTGATCTTTCTAATTACAGAGGCGATCTAATTGAAACAGAAACGACACCCACCATTAGTCCAATCAATAATGGCGTAGGTGTATTAACACTTAGCAGTCCCGGTGTTGGAAATGAAGGTAGTGTGGATATTTTACTCGACATTATTGATCCCCTACTAACACCACAGCCATGGTTGCAATTTGATTTTGATGGTAACGGCAGTCATGACAACAGTCCTACTGCGACTGGCACGTTTGGTATTTTTAGTGGCAATGACTCGACTATTTACATCCGTGAAGTTTATTAACGCCAATTAAAAACTAATCAATGTCTAATTCTTTTACTTTTCGGGTTAGTGTATTACGTCCCCAACCTAATAACTTAGCGGCATCTTGTTTGCGACCACCACTATGTTTCAAAGCAGTATGAATTAATACTCGTTCTATATCTGGCATTAGCGTGTTTAGTATTTCTTGTTCACCGCTATCAAGACGCTGCTTAACAACGCTTTCCAGCGCTTCTTGCCAATTACTTATATTTGAATTCTGTTCTGCACTTTGGTGAATTTCAGGTGGCAAATCATCTGGCAGTACTTCTTGACCCGGCGCCATCACTGTTAACCAACGACAGATATTCTCTAATTGTCTAACATTTCCTGGCCACTCAACATCTTCTAATATTTTTATTGTATCGTCATGTAATATCTTAACTTCTGCATTTAATTCTTTTGCTGCTATCGCTAAGAAATGATTCATTAACAAGACAATATCTTCTCGCCTATCTTTCAATCGCGGAACATGAATACGAATAACATTTAAACGATGGAACAAATCTTCACGAAACCTTTTTTCTTGCACTAATTGTTCAAGATTCTGATGCGTGGCAGCAATAATTCGTACATCAACTTTTATAGCATTGCGTCCGCCGACACGAAAAAATTCACCTTCAGCCAATACCCTTAACAAACGGGTTTGTAATTCAGATGGCATATCGCCTATTTCGTCAAGGAATAATGTACCGCCATCTGCCTGCTCAAAACGACCTCGATATAAATTATGCGCACCAGTAAAAGCACCTTTTTCGTGACCAAATAATTCTGATTCAAGCAAATCTTTTGGAATTGCTGCTGTGTTGATCGCAATAAATTCTTTGTTCACTCTTGGGCTATGTCTATGTAAGGCTCGAGCAACCAGTTCTTTACCTGTACCAGAATCACCATTGATCAATACATTAATGTTTGATCTGGCTAAACGCCCAATCGCTCTAAACACTTCCTGCATTGCAGGAGCAGCACCAATAATCTCCGTTGAAATTGTTTCTACATCAGCTTCTTTGTCATCGCTCGCAGAGCTTTGTAATTCTATTGCCCGTCTCACCATGTCAACAGCATCATCAATATCAAAAGGTTTTGGCAGGTATTCAAAAGCCCCCCCCTGATAAGCGGACACCGCACTTTCTAGATCCGAGTGCGCCGTCATAATGATGACTGGCAAACTTGGATATTTGCTGTTTATTTTATTTAAAAGTTCTAAGCCATTAATCCCTGGCATCCGGATATCGGTCACAATTGCAGCTGGCTGTTCTTCTGCCAAGTTTTGCATAATTGTGTTTGCATCTTCATAGCAAATAGTTTCCATGCCAGCTTTCTGTAATGCTTTTTCCAATACCCATCTAATTGATTTATCATCGTCTATGATCCAGATCTGATTACTTGTCATTTTTTCAGTCTCTTAATCCAAGGGTAATAAAATAGTAAATCTGGTGTCACCTGGTTTACTTGTGCACTCAATTAAACCGCCGTGACGATTAATCAGTGATTGAGCAATTGATAAACCAACACCGGTACCTTCTACACGGGTTGTTATCATCGGGAAAAATATTCTTTGCTGCATTTCTTCTGCTATGCCTGGCCCATTATCGTTAATGTCTAAGCGCAAAACATGGCGATGACGTTCTGTCCCAATGGTACACTGGCGTTCAATACGCGTTCGTAGCTCAATCACACCTTTCTCACCTATCGCTTCAACAGCATTGCGGACAATATTAAGCACCGCTTGAATCAATTGATTTCTATCGGCATCAAATTCTGGAATACTGGGATCGTAATTACGCTTAACTTCCACACCATCAGGCACTTCTGCCAACACTAAACTGCGAACTCTTTCTAATATTTCATGAATATTAGTTTGCCTTTTGGTTGGTAAGCTATTCGGTCCTAGCATGTCATCAACCAGGCTTTGTAAACGGTCAGCTTCACCAATAATAATTTGTGTGTATTCTTCTAACGAGGAGTCAGGCAACTCTCTTTCTAACAACTGCGCGGCACCCCGTATGCCACCCAATGGGTTTTTTACTTCGTGGGCAAAACCGCGAACAACCGCCTGAGTTGTCACATTTTGCGCTAACAGTCTTTCTTCTCTCGAAATACGCAAATGCCTATCTACCTGCTTAAGTTCTAATAACAGCAACTCTTCAGAATCACCAATATCGGTGGTGACCGTACAATCAACGGTTATTCGCCGCTCTGCACTCAATACCAGTACTTGCTCATGCTCGGTATAACCCTGCTTATCAAGTAATGCGTTACGTAAACTTTCCTGAAAGGCTGGTTCGATTGGTAGCAACTCGCGAATCATTTGACCCGTGACCTGTCGAGCACTGACGTCAAACATGACTTCAGCGGCGGGGTTCATGTACTGCAGACAAAGTTGAGCATCAAATATCAACACAGATGTGCTCAAATGATCGACTACACCTGCTTGTAACAACCCATCATCCATTCCCAGCTATACCTTTGCACTATTTTAGTGCAATTCTAACATATACAGTATTTTGTGTGTAAAGTTTGGCTGAAGTTATACCAAGAGATTAATCCTGCGTTGACACTAACAGGATCGGCGTCCTAATATTGTTCGTATCGCGCTTATTTCCACACAAAAAAAGGAGATCATATGGAGACCCCTACTGTTCTCGTTACAAGTGCAAACGGCTTTGTTGGCAGCCACATACTTGAAGCACTAACGCATAATAATGCCGTAACGGTGATTGCCGCTTGCCGAGACAAGCGAAAGCTTCTGCCTAAATTTGCAAGTGAAGTTCGAGAAGGGGATTTACGAGACGACAATTATCTTAGTTGCCTACTCAAAGGCGTAGACGTTGTTTGTCATGCCGCGGCATGGACCTCGGTCTGGGGTCATTCTGCTAAGTTCCACCAGTGTTACCGCTCCACACAACTCATCTGATGCAATGAGTGTTGCTGATGAAAGGCGTTTAAAACTCTGGCCTCACTTGCGGAATGTCGCTCGGCTAGAAAACTACATTCGTGACCACGCAAACCAAAAGTGTGAAATGCTTAACTTACGGGTTGGTTTATTTGCCGGGCAACGATACCGCTTAGGTTTATTACCACTATTAGTTCCTCGCCTAAAAACTCATTTAGTCCCCTGGGTTGCGAACGGAAGCACTAGTCTACCGATCATTGCTGGCAGTGATATTGGCAACGCTTTTAGCCAAGCGGCCGCTTCGCCTCAACAAATTAGTTATCGGTCGTATAATATTGTCGGGCCTGACGTGCCAACCGCGCGTGAAGTTATTAGCTACCTCAATGAAGAATACGGAATTCCTAAACCTCACTTTAATGTGCCATTCTCCATCGCTTACCTATTTGCAAGAACAATGAAGCTAATCGATCCTATCGTACCATGGGAGCCTTTAGTCACTCGCAGTATTATTCATTTACTTGAAGAAACATCTGCAACCAATGAACGGGCGCATATTGATCTGGGTTTCACAGCTAAAGTACACTGGTAAGAAGCTGTTAACTTGCAAATGAATGAAATGCAAATACATCAAAAATCATCAATGAAAATGATAAAACCGATAAAAATATGATCAGTGAAAAAGGAAAAAATACCCGCGAAGAAATTGTTAATGCGGCCAAAATGTTGTTTTACAAACGTGGTTATAAGCGTACATCATTCAATGATGTAGTCACTGAAACTGGGATCTGCCGAGGAAATATTAACCATTACTTTAAATCCAAGAGTGACATTCTTACCGCAGTTATCGAAAATCGTGCCAATGAATACATCAGCCTGTTCTCCAGCTGGGATGAAAAGTGTCCTGATGCAAAAAAGCGTATCCGTCGGTTCCTTCAGTTTATCATTTTAAATAAAGACGATCTGACTTGTTATGGTTGTCCTGTTGGCACACTCAATGCGGAGCTTGGGAAAGCTAGCAACGATCTACCCAATGCAGCTCGCTTCTTATTTGATATTTTTATTGAATGGTTAACACAACAGTTCAGTCAAATTTGCGAGCCTGGACAGGCTAAAGAACATGCTATGCATTTACTTTGCCGCACTTCTGGTGCCAGTGTTATTGCCCATGTTTATAACGACGCAGATTTAATTGTGTCAGAAATTAAAATATTAGAAAAATGGTTAGCAGAGATTTAAATCGATTTTAGAGCTTTTGCATGAAAGGCAACATGTTCACCGATAAAACTAGTAATAAAATGATAGCTATGATCATAACCAGGTTGAATACGTAACGTTAAAGGTTGACCTGCATTCTCACAGGCTAGTTTTAAGTTTTCAGGTAATAATTGTTTTTGATCATAAAACTCATCAGCACCACCTTGATCAATTAGTATCTCACCAACACGCGCACCACTGCTCACTAAGACAGTGGCATCATAATCATTCCACTTATTTTTATCTTCACCAAGATAGGCATTAAAGATACCTTTACCCCAGCCACAGTTAACTGGATTACATATTGGTGAAAAAGCAGAAACCGATTGATAGGCTGTCGGGTTTTTTAGCGCACAGATTAAGGCGCCATGTCCGCCCATTGAATGCCCTGAAATAGATTTTACCCCAGGCATCAAAGGCAGTGTTGATTCAATTAATTCTGGTAATTCGCTAACAACGTAGTCATACATTTGATAGTGACTAGCCCATGGCTGTCGGGTCGCATTAACGTAAAAACCAGCGCCTTTACCTAAGTCATAACGATCGACTTCATCTGCTACATCACCACGTGGGCTAGTATCAGGAAAAACAATAGCAATACCATACTCAGCCGCATAGCGCTGCGCACCCGCTTTGGTACGAGCGTTATCATCGGTACAGGTTAAACCCGATAACCAATATAACGCTGGGACTTTTTGTTTTTCATCCTGAGGCGGTAAATACACAGAGAATGTCATTTCACACTGACAAACAACTGAATCATGTACGTAACGGTTTAAATACCCACCACACTCTTTAACGCTATCAATTAATTGTAGAGTTGCCATTAAAATTGTATGACCGAACGGATACTTTCACCACTGTGCATTAAATCAAAAGCTTTATTAATATCTTCTAGTGGCATGGTATGAGTGACAAAACTGTCTAATTCAATTTCACCGGCCATGTACCGGTCAACATAACCAGGCAATTCCGTACGACCTTTAACACCGCCAAATGCAGTGCCCTTCCAGGTACGACCAACAACCAAATTAAATGGTCGTGTTTCAATTGTTTGCCCTGCACCTGCCACACCAATGACGGTCGAAACACCCCAACCCATATGCGTGCATTCTAATGCTTCTCGCATGACATGCGTGTTACCAATACACTCAAAGGAATAATCAGGACCACCGTTATAAGTGTCTTGCATATATTCAACAAACGAACCTTTAATATCATTAGGATTAACAAAGCCTGTGGCACCAAGCTGTTTAGCAAATTCAAATTTGCCTGGGTTAATATCAATACCAATAATACGCGTGGCTCCCGCCATCACCGCACCTTGTACACATGATAAACCAATCCCGCCTAAACCAAAGATGGCGACTGTTGAGCCCGGTTCTACTTTCGCGGTATTTAGTACCGCACCTATGCCTGTCGTCACGCCACAACCAAGTAAACAGACTTTATCGAGTGGTGCGGCTTTGTTAATTTTTGCTAACGCAATCTCAGGAACAACTGTGTACTCAGCGAAGGTAGAACAGCCCATGTAATGATAAATATCATTACCATTTTTAGAAAAACGTCTGCTACCATCAGGCATATAGCCAGTCCATACCGTTGAGGCAATCGACTGACATAAGTTGGTCTTAGTTGATAAACAGTATTCACATTCGCCGCATTCAGGAATGTATAAAGGAATAACGTGATCGCCAACTTTTAGATCTTTAACACCTTCACCCAACTCGACAACTTCACAGCCGCCTTCGTGCCCAAGAATAGCCGGGAATGATGCTTCAGGATCTTCACCTGAAAGAGTAAAAGCATCAGTATGGCAAACACCCGAGGCGATGACTTTTAGTAATACTTCACCCTTTTTCGGACCCATTATTTCAACCTCTTCTATCTCTAAAGGTTGTTTAGCTTGCCATGCAACCGCTGCTTTTATTTTCATGTTTTAAACTCTTTATATTAGTGCGTGGCTTTATCGCCCCAAATGGCTTTCAAGCGTTTATCACGGCCACAACCCCAGCGATAATATTTATAGCGTAATGGATTGGTTTTGTAATAATCCTGGTGAAAAGCTTCATCGCCTTTAATTGGATAAAAAGTAGAGGCCGCTAAAATAGGTGTGACTACTTTTTGATTCGGAAACTGTTTAACCACTTTTTCGCGTGATAATTCGGCCAGGGCTTTCTCTTTTTTTGAGCCAACAAAAATAGCGCTTAAGTAACTATGGCCTTTATCGCAAAACTGACCACGTGCATCGAACGGATCAACATTCACCCAATAATGAGCAAGTAAGCCCTGATAACTCACGACCTTTGGATCATAGGTAACCTCAACCGCTTCATAGTGGCCTTTATGATTACCATTATATGTTGGATTTGGTATCTCACCACCGGTAAAGCCTGATACAACGTCTGAAACACCCTTGAGTTTTTCAAAATCAGATTCCATACACCAAAAGCAACCACCCGCAAACACAGCTTTATCTGCGGAGACAGTTGGGATGTATAGCAAACAGACTGTTAATAAAACGAATACAAATTTACTTCTCATATTTTTTTACTCATTGAATACTTTATTTGTCTGACTCTTGATTAAGAATACGTATTTCGCGTTGCGGAAAGGGAATGCTTATCTTGGCTGCTATTAATGCATTATAGATAGCCGAATTGACGCGATAACGTGTTTCAAAATAGCTATTCGTTGGTACCCAAAAACGAACACCAATGTTAATACTAGAATCCGCAAAATCTTCAATGCCAACCAATGGTGGACGATCTTTACTTACCTTGTCTGTTGCCATTAAAGCTGCATTGATGACTTCAATGGCTTTATCAGGATTGCTATCGTAACTAATACCGATGGTTTCTTCTGCTAAAGAAGCAGCATGTGAGTTATGAATTATTTCGCCCACAATGTGGCGATTAGGAATTGTTATTTCGACATCATCTTCATCTGTTAATAGGGTATAGGCTAAATGCACTTCTTTTACTTGACCAATAACACCTTGTACACGAATGGTATCACCAACAATAAAGGGCCGAGCAAGGATAATATTAAGCCCGGCACCATAATTTGAAAGCAAGCCTTGCATTGCTAAACCAGCGCCCAATGATAAGGCACCAATCGCGGCCACGAACGGAGTAACACTGATGCCGACTTTGCCAAGCGCGATTATCGCTACCATGACAATAATCAGTATTTTTACGAGACTTGCTATAAAGTGTGCGAGTGTGACATCGAGTTCTTTTCGTTCACAAAGTCTAAAAACAAAATTACTAACTTTCTTAGCAACAAAAATACCAATGACCAATATAATTACGGCGCCCAATATCTGGAAGCTGTAAGTAATAAAAAACTCTGTGATCAACGTATATATAGCTTGTGCTTGCTGAATTTCTTGTTCCACTCTCTCACCTAATTATTGGTTTTAGATAATCAATATACTTGCTACTTACTCGTCACATATTTTAATATTTCAATCACTTGTGCCGGCGTTTGTGCCCAGGCCATAGATGAACCATCGACTTCTTTCAGAGGATGAATAATATCTTCATCATGCAGGGTGATATAGGGTTTACCTAATGCAGCACAAATACCCGCGTCAAAAGCCGCATTCCATTGTTTATATTTATCACCAAATCTTACTACCGCTATATCACAGTTTTCGATCAGTGTTTTTGTGCGAATAGCATTAACCTTAGAAGATTTATGATCGCGCCAAAAATTATTTTCTTCTTCGCCCAGCATATCACCTGCCGCATCGCTGGCCTCATGATTAGTCACGGCAGAGGTAAACGTCACTGTTAAATTATTTGCGTCAACGCCGGCTTTAAGCTGCTCTCGCCAATCAGTATGGATTTCACCTGATAAATAAACGGTCCAATTATTCATATCTTAATCTCGTATATTAAACTTGTGATGTAATAGCGCTATTATAAGCGTATATGCCACCGTTAGGGAGAGAACAATCACCGCGCCCCAAAATGATACTGGCAGTAAATAAGCCTGATCACTGCCATCTGTCGTAATTAAATACACCCACTCATCAAGAGCCATACTCAAGCCGACGCCAAATACCACCGCGGCTACATCTAATATTCGCGAAACACCATCAAATAACGCTAAGGGTATCGTACTAAGTGTTACAAGTACCAAACCAGTGAATAAATGGTGAATATTGTAAGCACCAACATCAAAATTAGAGGCTGGAAACAAGTGCAAATAAACACGTAGTGATATAAAGGTGATTAACAGAGAAACTATCACCAATATAAATCGTCTTTTATTAAGTGTCACTTCTCCTCCTGAATTTCTTAGCCTTTATGTGTTTGCACTCTTTATTTCATACATTTCAATATCTTCAACTTCACCAACACGACACTCTTTATTGACAGTACCAATATGCGTCATACCTGCTTTTCGCATCACTTTGCCTGACGCAGCATTTGAGCTGATATGTTCTGCGGTTATTTTATTAAGGCCTAGTGTCGCAAAGGCATAGTCTAATAATGACTTAACTGCCTCTGTGCAATAACCCTGCCCCCAATATCGCTCACCAATCCAATAACCAAGCACAGCTTCTGAGTTTTTTATTTCAGCAATACCGACTGTGCCAATTATGTTCTTTTCATTTACAGAATAAACAGCTAATGCTAAACACGTTTTTGACTTAGCCATTTGCAGCGTCGCGGCTATCCACTTTACAGCCATACTTTCATTATAAGGATAAGGAACCGAGCGAGTCATTTTTGATATATTAGGATTGTTCGCAAGCTCTTGTATACGAGAGGCATCGGATAACTTAAGCGGCCTAAGCAATAATCTTTCTGATTTTATTTGAGAATTAAGCATAGACACCCCCTTTTACCTAAGTAAAAAGAGCTAATTTAATTTTAATAAGATTTAACGACGTCTCACCAAAGAGAAGAACTCACCAAACTACGGCGCGCGACCATAACGCGGTGCAGCAGGTGCACTCGGTGCGGTAGTATTGCTACCACCACGGTCACCTTGTTTAAATGTAGTCTGACGACTTAAGGTAAATGAGACGGTATTAGAACCAAGCAAGGTCGCACCTTCGCTATTTACTACCACGACTTGTACTTTATGCGTACCCGGATCAACATCGGTGAGGTTTATTTGTGTGCTCGTGCCAGTGCCTTTAAGTTTAGTGCCATCAAGAATCATAGCGAAACTATCGCCAGCTTTTGTATTTAGAGCGGTGTTGAGATTAAACGTCACCGTCACATTACCTTCATTGGTATCAACCACCGCATCATTAGCGGGTTGTACTATGACTAGATCTTTGTACAAAGATTTTATTTCAGGAGCGTCTGGTCGAGAAGAGAAGGGAACAACAGACGGCGTGTAGGTAATAATTGGCGGCAACTTAACTTCTTCGCCGTTGGCGCAAGGAGCGTCTGTATAGGTGACATCACCATTTTCATCTGCGCATTTATATAGCTTGGCGCTAACCGGATTAGCAACGGCAAACAGTAATGTAAAACCAAATAGTGCTACAACCTTGTGCATCAGGGAAACCCTCCTTATTGGCTAAGCATAGCGACTATAAGCCATTGACTCAACTAACAATTAAGACAACTAGCTCACACTTTGGTGCAATTTATCCTCATAAGAACAAAATTCGTACATAGCGTCCTAATCAAATCACTGCCAACCAGCACAAAAAACGCCTTCTTGTGAAGATAAGAAGGCGTTTCAAGAGGACGACTACAACAGTATTAGAGGCTGTAATACATATCAAACTCAACCGGATGGGTAGACATCCGCAAACGCGTCACTTCTTCATTTTTCAACGCAATATATCCATCAATCGCATCGTCAGTAAACACGCCGCCAACGGTGAGGAATTGTCGATCTTTATCCAGTGCTTCCAGCGCCTGATCGAAGGAATAACAGACTTGTGGGATTTTCTTCTCTTGCGCAGGCGAAAGATCATACAAATCCTTATCCATCGCATCGCCAGGGTGGATTTTGTTCTGAATGCCATCAATTCCGGCCATTAACATGGCTGAAAACGCCAAATAAGGGTTGGCAGTTGAATCCGGGAACCGCACTTCAATTCGACGACCCTTTGGATTACTAACAAATGGAATCCGGATAGAGGCTGAGCGGTTGCGAGCAGAATAAGCCAACATCACTGGTGCTTCAAAACCAGGCACCAGACGTTTATAGCTGTTTGTTGAAGCATTTGTTAATGCATTCAATGCCTTAGCGTGTTTAATAATGCCACCAATATAGTACAGCGCCATTTCGGATAGGCCACCGTATTTATTACCCGTGAACAAGTTCTTACCGGCTTTGCCAATCGACATGTGCACATGCATGCCATTGCCGTTGTCGCCAACTAGTGGTTTTGGCATGAAAGTCGCTGTTTTACCGTAAGCGTGAGCGACATTTTGCACTACGTATTTCAGCACCTGTACTTCATCAGCTTTTTTCACCAATGAGTTGAAACCAACGCCGATTTCACACTGACCAGCCGTTGCCACCTCATGATGATGCACCTCAGTGACTACATTCATGTCATTCAGCGCCAGACACATCGCCGAGCGCATATCCTGCAATGAATCAACTGGCGGCACCGGGAAGTAGCCGCCTTTCAAGCCTGGGCGGTGACCGATATTGCCGTCTTCGTAAACCCGTTCTGAGTTCCATTCCGCCTCTTCCGAATCTACTTTGAAGAACGAACCCTGCATGGTGGCGCCCCAGCGTACATCATCAAAAACAAAGAACTCATTTTCAGGACCAAAATAAGCAACATCACCCAATTTGGTTGACTGCAAATATGCCTCAGCACGCTTTGCGATAGAACGCGGGTCGCGTTCATACCCTTCCATTGTCGCCGGTTCCAAAATATCACAACGAATAATCGCGGTTGGTTCATCCATGAAAGGGTCGAGTAATGCAGTGCTACTATCCGGCATCAAAATCATGTCTGATTCGTTAATTCCTTTCCAACCAGAAATAGACGAACCATCGAACATTTTTCCCTCTTTAAAGAAACTAGCATCAATCGTTGAAGCAGGAACGGTGACATGTTGTTCTTTGCCAATCGTGTCCGTAAATCGCAGATCGACAAATTCAACATCATTATCTTTTAGTAGTTTATTAAACCTTGCTGCAGACATTTTGGTTCCTCCAAAAAGAGCGAATAGTTAAGATTGTTGCAATGAGTCGAACACAGCGCAGAATTGGCTAAAGAACAAGAAGATAACGAGTGCGCCGCTAGTAATTATTTGGCTCTACGAGCTCTTCACCTATACTAGTACGAAAAGCCATAACAAGTAAAACTAACTATCACAATCAATTTATAAAGTAACCAATACGGATCTCAGCAATATCGGCGTGTTGCAAGGCAGTCGTTTTTAGTTTTTCAGCAACACTCTGTGCTTCATCAGTATTATTGATTTTCTCAAGCGGCAACTCACATTCAATAAATACCTTACCGTTTAAATAATGAATAGCTAAATTTTGAATAAGCTTGGCTTCAGGAATATCTTTCCATAAATCTGCCAATATCGCCTCAAGCTGATCGCGATTAGGCAAGTGAGAAGAATTGCGGACAATTTCATCATCTTCTGGGTCAATGTGAACCATCACATCCATCACTTCATCAAGTTCATTGATTAAACATTGGCGCACTGTTTCACTAATTTGGTGACCTTCTGAGACACTTAACCTTGGCGCCACTTGAATATGTACATCAACTAATGCGTCTTCACCCATGCGACGAGTACGCAACATGTGCAAGGCTTCAACGCCAGGCACTTCGCGAATACGTTGGCGAATTTTTTCGACTTGTTCTGTTTCCAGTCCCGTATCAATTAATTCGCGAACGCTGTTCCATGACAAATCCCAACCAATTTTAATAATCATTAATGCCACGCCTATCGCGGCAATGGCATCAAGATAATCAAGCCCGGCCATTGAACCGAGCACACCCACAAACACAATCACTGATGATAAAGCGTCCGAACGACTATGCCAGGCATTCGCGCGCAACAATGATGAACGCAAACGGTTCGCCGCACGCAAGGTATATTGGTAAATAATTTCTTTAGCAATAATAGAAATCGCAGCAACGCTAAGTGCTAAGACACCTGGATGAAGTAAAGAATCAGGATCGAACATGCGTAGCAATGCATCATAACCAATGCCTATTGCAACAAACATTAAAATGACACCAAGAATAACGGTCATCAATGTTTCTATACGTGCATGGCCATACGGATGTTCATCATCCGCACCACGCGAGGCATGTTTCGCAGCAAATAGTACTAAAAAGTCAGTGACTAAATCAGATAAAGAATGAATACCATCAGCAATCAATGCTTGTGAAGAACCGATATAACCAACAAAAATTTTTGCTACGCCTAAAAGTAAATCAACAACTGAACCAATCAGCGTAACTTTTCTGATCGCATAATAACGTTCATCATGCGCTTCGCTATGCGCCGAACCCGCTAAGTGATGGTGGTCGTGTGGCATGTTATTTTTTTCCTACCCGCACGGTAACAAAAACTTCATCGTTCTGTTCTCGTGAGTCAACAATTTCATGGCCGTTAATCCGACACCAGGCAGGAATATCATTAAGTGCACCCGGATCGGTACTGATAACTTCCAGAGTATCACCTTCCACTAAAGTCGCGACGCGATCCTGTGTACGAATAACCGGCAATGGGCACATCATTCTTTTTGCGTCGAGTGTGTAGTGACTCATTGTCTAAACACCTTAACCTACTTTATTCATAGACTGATTATACATGCCAATTTTCAGGTAACTCACTGACTGCCATTGGTTTCACCGTTATCTGCTTAGCAACACCATTGGTATTCATGATTTCAATATCAACTTTTTCAGCGGTTCTATCTTGACTATAGCGAGCAACAACTCTGGCTGCAATTTCAAGATCATCATCAGTCATTTCACCATCAACTAATACCAGTGGTCCATTACAACTCGTGGCCCTCATATAGGGATAGATTTTTTTATAACCGGAGAGAAAGTTATTCTCACCTTCTTCACGACCAATGATCAACTTATAATTTGAAGCCGGGCGAATATGACGACCGACTTTTAATAACATGATGTCATCAAGTTCATAATCACGTTTACCACGTGACTTCCATAAGTCCGAAATTTTAGTTGAATAACTTTCGTCGGTTAAGAAACAGCAACCACCTGCTGGCTGTGCATATTCTTCAAAACCGTATTCGGCCGCTAATGCCATTTGTGGTTTACGTGTACGGCCACTGAAATCTTTTAATTTTTCACGATCAATCCAACCTTCAAGTTCTGGTTTAGTTTCAGGTAGAGATTTTGCACACAGTGGTCGCAACAATAAATCACCGGCACCCGACTCACGTGCAATCACTGGCATGGTGTCTTTTCGTTGCGACATCGGCCGTTGGCCAATCACTTCACCGGTAATAATAAAATCGAAGTCATTTTCTTCAATCCACTGCAACGCCTTTTGCACCATGAAGCCTTTACAGTCGAGACAAGGATTCATGTGTTGACCATAACCATGCTTGGGATTAATCACCACATCTTTGTATTCTTCAATCACATCCACAATGTGTAATTTTATACCTAGCGTCTCCGCTACCCACAACGCATTATTACGTTTTGGTTTAGCGCGATCTTTCTTGCGAATTGCATGGGTGTGGCCTTCGACACAAAAGCCGGTGAAGAAATTAATACCTTCAACGTGAACACCCGCTTCCATCACAACTTTCGCTGCCAATAAAGAATCGAGCCCACCTGAAATTAGGGCAACTGCTTTACGTTGTTGTTTACTCATTGATGAATCATCGTGCTGTGAAAAGTTCGCTAGTATAACAGAGGCCACCGCTGCCGAGCATATAGCCTCTCCTTATATATGTTCCCACACAGGGAATACAACTATTCCCTGACACCCTGTATACTTGCGCGCAAATTTAATGAATAAACGAACACAAAAATACCATGAGCAAAACCTTTGATATAACGACCTTTCACGGCTTAATTGCTGCCTTACAGTCTTACTGGGCAGATTTAGGCTGTGCCATTTTGCAGCCTTATGACATGGAAATGGGTGCCGGCACTTTCCATCCCGGATCTTTCATTCGTGCAATTGGTCCCGAGCCTTGGCGTGTCGCCCACGTGCAGCCATCACGTCGCCCCACAGACGGCCGTTATGGTGAAAATCCGAACCGTTTACAGCACTTTTACCAATTTCAGGTACTTTTAAAGCCCTCACCAGACAATATCCAACAACTTTACTTGGATTCGCTGGCGATGCTCGGCTTTGACCCGCTCGAACACGATATTCGTTTTGTTGAAGATAACTGGGAATCACCCACCCTCGGCGCCTGGGGATTAGGCTGGGAAGTCTGGCTAAACGGCATGGAAGTGACTCAATTTACCTATTTCCAGCAAGTCGGTGGCATTGAGTGCCGCCCGGTGTCGGGTGAAATCACTTACGGGCTAGAAAGATTAGCCATGTACATTCAAGGGGTTAAGAGTGTTTATGATCTCGTTTGGTCAAAAAGTGAGCATGGCACTATCACTTACGGCGATGTTTACCATCAAAATGAAGTCGAGATGTCGACCTATAACTTTGAGCAAGCTAACGTCGTATCACTATTTGACTGGTTTGATACCTGTGAAGCAGAAAGTAAGCGTTTAATTGAGGCTGGCCTCGCCTTGCCCGCATATGAACAAGTGCTCAAAGCCTCTCACTCATTCAATCTACTTGACGCTCGTAAGGCTATTTCAGTCACTGAACGACAGGCTTACATCTTAAGAATTCGGACTTTATCACGCGCGGTGGCGGAGGCTTATTATGCCTCACGAGAAAAGCTTGGTTTCCCAATGGTAAAGGGAGAAAAGTCATGAGCGATAGTAAAGACTTACTTATTGAAATCGGTACGGAAGAATTACCGCCTAAGGCCATGCCAAAGCTAATTGCGGCTTTTCATGAAAGTATTAAAACTAGCCTGCAAGAAGCCAAGCTCGAATTTGATTCTATTCAGGAGTTTGCTGCCCCGCGCCGTTTAGCGTTATTGGTTAACAAACTGTCCTTCAAGCAGGCTGATAGCGAAACCCAACGTCGCGGCCCGGCACTAACCGCGGCCTTTGGTGATGACGGTTGTGCCACCAAAGCAGCTGAAGGTTTTGCCCGCTCTTGTGGAGTAGAAAGTGTTGAACAACTCGACAAGTTGGAAACCGACAAAGGCGCCTGGTTAGCCTGGACGGTTAAAGAAGTTGGCAAACCCACTGCCAGCTTGATTCCAGACATGGTTCAAAAAGCACTTGATAGTTTACCGATCCCCAAGCGCATGCGCTGGGGTGCCGGCGATGCACAGTTCGTGCGACCCGTACACTGGGCGGTGTTGCTATTTGGTAGTGAAGTGATTGAGGCAGAAATTCTTGGCATCAACACTGACCGCACAACTTGTGGTCATCGTTTCCATCACCCGACCGCAATGACCTTATTTGAACCGCAAGCCTATGCGCCTTTGCTCGAATCACAAGGTCATGTCATCGCTGATTTTGCGACTCGCCGTGAAGCCGTTCGTGCGCAAGTTGAACAAGCGGCGATAGACGAGGGCGGCCATGCGGTAATTGATGAGGCGTTACTCGACGAAGTCACTGCCATGGTTGAGTGGCCATGTGCTGTATTAGGCCATTTTGATGAACGCTTTCTTGAAGTACCACAAGAATGTTTAATCAGTTCCATGAAGGGCCATCAAAAGTATTTTCATGCCGTCGACAACGACGGCAAATTAATGCCTTGCTTCATCACTGTTAGTAATATCGACAGTAGCAATATTAATACAGTCCGTGAAGGTAATGAACGGGTTATTCGCCCACGCTTAGCCGATGCTGATTTTTTCTGGCAACAAGATCGTAAACAACGTCTCGACTCTCACTTGCAACAACTTTCCAATGTTGTGTTTCAGAAAAAACTGGGAACTGTGCGCGACAAAGCCGAACGTATTGGTGAATTAGCCGGTTTCATCGCTGATAAATTAGGCGCTGATGGTCAGCAAGCTTTACATGCAGGGCGTTTGTCAAAATGCGATTTGCTGACTGACATGGTGGCAGAATTTCCTGACTTGCAAGGTACCATGGGTAAGTATTATGCCTTTAAAGATGGTGAAAATGCTATCGTTGCGCAAGCAATAGAAGATCATTATTTACCGCGTTTTGCAGGTGATAAACTCCCTGCTGATGTTATTGGTCAGGCTGTTTCTATTGCCGATAAGCTTGATTCACTGGTTGGGTTATTCGCAATTGGCCAACCACCAACGGGTCAGAAAGATCCTTATGCATTACGTCGCGCATCATTAGGTGTGTTACGAATTTGCATGGAATGTTCGCTTAATTTAGATATGCGTGAACTGATCAGTGAAGCGGTGAACAATTTTCACCAGTATCCACCAAAGCTTGATGTTGATAAAAAGATCATCGATGAAGTGTTTGATTTCATTTTAGGCCGCCTGCATGTTTATTACGGTAAACAAGATTTCGCCGCTGATGAAATTGATGCAGTGTTAAGTTTACGTCCAAGCCATTTCAACGAATTGGATATGCGTTTACGTGCCGTTGCGGCATTCCGTAAATTACCCGAAGCCGCCAGCTTAAATGCTGCCAATAAACGCATTACCAATATTCTTAAAAAGGCGAAAGATAAATGGCCTGCTAACGTCGACAATAAATTATTAGTCGATACTGAAGAAAAGAGTTTATATAACGCCATTGAAATTTCTCGTAAGGCTTTAGCGCCTTTATTAGTTAATGGCGATTATCCACAAGCCCTTAATCACCTCGCCGGTTTACGTGAACCGGTTGATGCTTTCTTTGATGCGGTAATGGTCATGACTGACGATACTGCTGTGCGTGACAACCGCCTTGCCTTACTAGACGGTTTGCGCCAATTGTTTTTAACCATTGCTGACTTAACCCGTCTGCAAGATTAACCCGGAATTCTGATGGCAAACCCTGATTCATACACAGACATGCTGGCTCGCGTTCAGGATTTTCATGACAAACATGATTTTCAAGGCACCGGTGGTGAAGACCTGACCTATCGTGTTGCCTTAATGGCCGAAGAACTGGGTGAAATTTCTTCTGCCATCACCAAAGGCAAATCTACGGAACAATTAGCCGAAGAATGCGCTGATTTGTTTATTCTGCTGATGGGCACCGCAATTTCTGCTAAATTTGATTTAAACGATGCGTTTTGGCAGAAAATGGAAAAAATCATGCAGCGACAGTCAAAAATGGTCAACGGCCGTATCCGCGTTTCCGAATTTCGTGACGTCGACTAAATGCCACTAATCATCCTTGATCGAGATGGGGTAATTAACGAGGACTCTGACGAATTTATCAAGTCAGCCGATGAGTGGCACCCTATCCCTGGTTCACTGGAAGCGATTGCCCAACTTAGCAATGCCGGTTGGCGTATCGTTGTTGCCACCAACCAATCCGGACTTTCCCGCAAACTATTCGATGTTCAGACCCTGCACGACATTCACCGAAAAATGCACCACATGGTGAAAGAATATGGCGGTGTCATTGATGCCATATTTTTCTGCCCGCATGGCCCAAAAGACGGTTGTGATTGCCGTAAACCCAAAGACGGCTTATTCAAACAAATCAGCCAACGTCTACAAGTTAATTTAAAAGACGTTCCAGCAGTCGGTGATTCTTTACGCGATCTGCAAGCGGCGCAAGCCGCCGGTGCACAACCTATTTTAGTTCGCACAGGTAAGGGTACCCAAACACTATACGCTGCTGAAGGTTTAGATAATGTGCCAGTTTATTGCGATCTTAAATTAGCCGTGAATGCGTTACTATCTGGTAAACCACTTAATAACTTACAATAATAAACCTTTATGCAAACACTTCGCTCGCTGATATTTTCAATCGGCATGATCATCGTCACTATTATTTATGCTCCACCGAGTGTGCTGAGTATCGTGCTGCCTTACCGCTGGCGTTACGCCTTCATCAATAGCTGGCGTCTTTTCATGCTTTGGTGGGTTAAAGTTAGTTGCGGTATTAAGTACGAGGTAGACGGCCTGGAAAATATCCCAAAAGATCAGACCTGTATTATTTTTAGCCGTCATGAATCTACCTGGGAAACCTTAGCACTGGGAAAATGGTTTCCACCCCATGTGTGGATATTAAAACGCGAATTATTATTTGTGCCTTTTTTCGGTTGGGGCCTGTCAGTCCTCGAACCGATTGCCATCGATCGCAAAGCAGGCCGTAAAGCAATTAATCAAATCATCAAACAAGGTGTAGAACGATTAAAAAAAGGTCGCTGGGTCATGGTGTTTCCAGAGGGGACCCGTTTAGCACCCGATACAGAAAAGAAATTTGGGGTCGGCGGGGCGATATTGGCATCTAAAAGTGGTTACCCAATTATTCCTGTTGTTCACAATGCTGGGGAATTTTGGCGCAAAGGACAATTTGTTAAAACGCCCGGCACTATACACGTTAAAATTGGTAAACCTATTCTTACCGAAGGAAAAAGTGCTTCTGAAATTAATGAATTAGCTAGAGACTGGATGTCGAAAGCACGCTCTGCATTACGCCAATAAAAAAATATCTAGGCTAGGTAGACTGTCTGATCAGACCAGGTGAGCATCAATACATCAATATCTCTTTGCCCGTAGTAATACTTGGCCGTGCCCATAAAATGGGTTTTTTGTTCAGCATTGAGCAACGTAAAATACGCGTCTTGCCCAGCATTGCCAAAACCAACAAACCGCTTACCGACATCTAAGCGTTTACCCTGACGTAACATCATTGCGCATTGGTGTAATATTTTATAGGTCAAATCAGCTGACAAGCCCCGAACAACTACCTCGGGATGATTATAATTTTCAATAAAACCTATTGAATAAGAAAAGTCATGATCAGCAGGAGTAATACCGATAGACAAGCAGTGCCAACCATACGTTTTCACATCCGACTGAATCCGCTGGTTATGTTCTTCGATCCTTGATAAATTATTTCTAACTGTCTTTTGATCACTTATCGCTTTGGCCTCGATAATCATATTTTCCTGAAAACAAACGATCTCAGCAGGCAAAGGTAAACAACGATATAAAACAGTTGGCCGATGATTATATTTCATATAGGCAATATCTCACTTTCAATGGCATTCAATTAAAAACAAATTTCTGATTTGCCGTCACTTACAAAATTATTTTTCTTTACTCTCCGACCGGTACCGGCGAAAGTGGTGTTATCAACGTGTCATTCTCAGCGGTTTCTTCAGCCAATTTATCAGCGGCAAGTTTATCATCTAGCAACTGGCCACTAAATCGATCTTCCGCCGCAGTAATCATTGAGCCATTGTCTGGCTTTTCTACTGCCGTCAAATTGTCTGCTGTTGACTCGACGAATGGATTTTCATCAAACTGTTGCGCAAAAATATCGACTGGGGTATCAGCTGTCATTGCAAGAGCATCTTCACGTGACTGTTTCATTTCTTGCGCCAGTGTAAGAGGGTGGTACTTATAATAATCTAGCGCTTGCTCAACGTTGTCACCATGGCTATTAATCCGCTCAAACAAAGCCTGCTCAAAAGCATGCCCCGCTGCTGGGTTATCTTGCTCCTGCGCAAATTCATAGCCTTGCTTGGTCGCAAACGTCATCCGCTCCAACACCTGTTGGTATGCTTCCGGATTATCGTTGATCCATTGCTGCGCACGAGGGCTATTCTCTAGCCAAGATTCATCCTGCGGGTGTTTCAAGGTTGTCAGAGCATCCATCACATCTGGCTTTGGACCCACCGGGTTGGCATACCATGTTTCCAGTTTAGCGAAAGCTTCCGCTGCTCGATCGGTCGCATCCTGAGCAACCAACTGCGCCAATTCTGCGCCGGGTCGGCTGGTATCATCAAAGGCTATCATGCTGTGGGTAGGGGCATCACTGTTAGGATCATAAAACGCCGCTTGCAACAACGGAATCGTTTCAAGACTGGCAGTGACTTTATCACCCACATAGTCCTGAACCGCATCACTGACCAAATCTTTGAGGCCAGGCCCAATGATAGGCAGACTCTCAAGCTTATCATTTGCGAATTCTTTAATGTCATGAATCTTTTTCGCCGTACTACCAATACCTATCACGCCATCTACTAAGGCATTCAGATCGTCTGGCGAGGCATTGGGAAAAACCTCAACCAAGCCATCTCTCACGTAACTATTCATCTTCTCAAAATTTAAGCCTCCATGCCCATGATCAGCGCCCGCCTCACCAAACAGCGTAGACACTACCGGCGAGAGCAACGTATATGCCGAGTCAGTGCTATTAAAACTACCGGTTATCAAACCTATTCGACCATCTAATTCCGGGCCATAAGTAATAATGTCGCTATCAGGATGCTTAAGCGCCAAATCAATACGCAGCCCATTACTGTGCGAAGTGATATCTTGAGTAATGCTGTGGGTGATTTTGCCAAACAGCAACTCTGCTTTCGCAAAATCTTTGTCTTCCAACGCCTGTTCAACTTTTTGCAAAGTGCTTTCAACAAACTGTTGGTTATCAACAAAGGCGCTGTGTCTACCGTCTGACCCGAATTGATCAGGGCTGATTGTTTCGTTAGGGTTATCTAAGTGATGGGCTTCTTTATAGGCAGGAATATCTTTAGCCGTTATATCAACCCCGGTCTCAAAATCAACCCACTCGATGATGATTTGTTCAATAACCTGAGTTGCCTGTTTCTCACTGATGCCATTGTTAGGGTTAAATCCAAGCCTTTCCTGCGCTGCCTCTGGCAGGCCGGCCATCACAGCATTCATTTCGTCCTGTATCCTAGCAATGTTTTCAGGGGTTTTTAACTGCGAGGCGTCCATGATCAGGTTACCGGCGTATATCCGATCCTGAATACCTTCAAGCCTATTTGAATCACTCTTTATTTTTATCCCAATAGATTCAAATTGCGTTGGAGAAAAATCCGAATAAGCCTGCTCAACGGCAGTATTAGACATAATTCGATGGGCACCAGGTTTCATTTTGATCTGCTCCTTATTTTATTTTTCATTCCGTTGTAATCAAATGTTTAAAACGTAAATAAAATGCCTGCATACGCGTGCTCAGTGTTGACTCACTGTCCAGTTCACCATATTGCTGTTCAAGTAAAGTGAGCACAGACTGTTTACTAATGTTTGGCGCATCTTTAAGACCGTGTTTTTCAGCGGCTTCATCTCTTTGATCCGCGGCACCATGCGGTAACAAACGCTTGAATAACGATATCGCTGCTAGTCCTCTGTGCTCCGCGCAGTCTGCATCACAATTCTCTGTCACATAATTACTGAATGGAGTATCTTTACACTGATGCTTCTTGTAATGCCGAACTTTGTCTTCAATAGCAATTCCATACAAACGCCGAAAATCTATGTGGTTGCGATTTGCCTGCCATCCAATATTCACTTGAAGTGGGTATGGTTTGCAGACATCGTAAACCCGACTTCGATAAACTGAATGGTGTGCCGGTAAATCAACAATACCACGGCGAAGATTCATAAAATGCCGGCTAGTCCGTTCGCGCAAATAATGATCGTAAGTAACTTTCGGTGTTAACGCCACGCCATCTATCAGCACATAACCAGGATAGGTTGCTTCAAGTGGTAATGCCCGCGAAATCACACTGGTAGGTTTTTTCTTGGTATTAAACCGAAAAATTACGTCAATAGAAGTAACACGATACACCTCACGCTTTACACTGACCCAACTACAATACGTATATATCCCTAATTGATCCCAAGAAAAGTAAGTGCTCGGGCCTATGTCTTCTACTCGATCATAGGAACCAAGAATACCCTCCCACTCATCCCGGCGGCACTCACCCTCCATACGTAATTCTTTACCATTATAAAATATCCGCCCTTGCTCAATAACCAGCAGTTTGGTCGGGTCACTGTTCAACCGAGGCGGTGGCAACTCATCACGTCGGTAATAACCATCTTCACCTTCAATCTTTACTTGCCCCATTGTTATGGATGGCAGCATCAACGTAGCCAATATACTCAGAACAAGCATCCCGGTAGCGAGGGAATACCTCCGTTGTAACATTTTAGACCACACAAACATTATTAACTTCCATCTGAGCAGCATGCATGAACGAGCAATTAATGTGTCGCCCGATACAATGTGAGTTGATACCTTTATGTGCAAAGATTTTCATTCTATCTTGCTCCTTAGCTGTAGGTTTGCTTCCGTAGCGATCAAATGTTGAAAACGAGTATAAAAAGCTTTCATACGGGTGACCAGCGATCGTTCGCTGGCTGCCATCTTTGTATAATCTTGTTCTAGTTTCATTAACTGCGATTGTTTTGTAATAGTAGGCGCGTCTTTCAAACCGTGTTTTTCAGCGGCTTCATCTCTTTGATCCGCGGCACCATGCGGTAACAAACGCTTGAACAACGATATCGCTGCTAGTCCTCTGCGCTCGGCACAGTCTGCATCACAATTCTCCGTCACATAATTACTGAATGGAGTATCTTTACACTGTCGCTTCTGGTAATGCCAAACTTTATTAGCAACAGAAACCCTGTATATACGCCGATAATCAATATGGTTACGATTTGCCTGCCAACCTATATCGACCTCCAATGGATGTGGTTTACAGACATCATAAGCTCGACTTTGATAAACTGAGTGCTGTGCCGGTAAGTCAGCAATATTGCTACGAATATTCATAAAATGCCGCGTAGTCCGCTGGCGTAGATAATGGTCATACGTTACCTCTGGCGTTAACGCGACTCCATCTATCAACATATAGCCCGGAAAAGGTTTCAAACCGTGCAAGCCGATCCAGTCTGGCTCTAAGTCAGGGTTTTTATACGTGCGAAAACGAAGATGAGCAATAATAGCGGTGCTTCTATAAACCTTTCGATCGGCTTTGACCCATCTACAGCCTATTATCAAACCTAACTGATCCCAGTATTGATTAATCCATTGGCGAGCATCATTAACCCGATCTGGTTCCCCCAAAATAGCTGCCCATTCTTTACGTCGACACTCACCTTCCATACGCAACTCGTTACCATTATAAAATATCCGTCCCTGCTCGATCACCAGTAACTTGGTTGGATCAGTATTCAGCCTTGGAGGTGGTAATTCATCGCGACGGAAATAACCATTCTCGCCTTCAATACTTGCTGCCGCTGCACTCATCGGTATAAATAAGACCACCAATAGACTCAGCGTAACTATGCTTATAAAAAAATGCGTGTATCGCCGTAACATTTCAAACAGCACAGGCATTAACTCTTCTCCACATTGCTAATTATTGCTAGAATTTTTTTGTTCAACCAACAAAACGTCGAGTTTTTTATGTCCATAATAACGCATTGCTGACCCCATAGAATGTTGCCTTTTGTCTAATTCGAATAATGTAAATCTCACATCAACCCCATCTGATAAAAAGTTATGCATTATCTTCCCCTGAGAAAAACGATTGCCCTGTTGAATAAATACCGCACACTGACTCGTGAACGACGGTTCATGCTGACGCTGACGCCGTCTTTGTAACTGCTGTTGGTGTTGCACTGAAAGCTTTGTGTCTATTAGACCACGGCTTCGCCGGGGTCTTCGAGTTTGCGACAAACTTTGTTGATGGTGGTGACGATAACCGCAGCGATGCGATCTTTTTGTTAGTAACAAAATAATGCACTTCTCGAATTATTTAAGTCACCGATATTTTAATAAGATCGACTAATTATTCACCACCTTCAGGGGCTGGTGCAGGTGGCGTCGTCAATGCGTCATTCTCTGCAATTTCTTCAGCAACCTTTTCTGCGGCGAGTTCATCATCAGCTAATTGGCCAATAAGTTGATTTTCCACGGAACTAATAGATGAGTTGTTATCCGGTAACACCTGCCCACTTTCCACCCCAATTGCTGGTGTAGTAACATCGTTATCGCCCTGTGCCGGAACCGGTTGGATATCCAACACCCCATCAACAAAGTCAGGCGTAGGAATAAAACCTGGTAACGCATTAATCCCTTCTTTAATTAAACTATTCCACTCATCAACACCTAACTGCACTTCCAACGCTTGATCAAGTGGCGTTGGATCTTGTGCATGTTTTGCCTGCAACTCAGCTGGTGTCAAATCTCCAAGTCCGGCTTTATCAAGCGCCTGGATAACATCGGCAATCGCAGGTGAAAAATCTTCAGCTTGATGAACCACTACACCACTGGCTTCACCGCTGATTGTTTTATTACCTTGCTTAGTTGTGTATTCCGCGAATTCTTGAAGAGCTTCATTCGAAACCCATTTCTCTGCTTTACCTGCCGTAGCTTTGGGCAGGAAATAATCCAGCACTTCACCGACCACCCAACCACCTGCCTCACCAAGCGCCTGCAGGCTTGCGCCAGAATAACCGGGATCAATAGCCACTTCGGCCACCGATTTATCTAGCCGCTCGTCGCCCGGCATAATGCTGTTGAGATTAGTGTCATACCAGACCTGAGCGGCGGATTCTTTAATGACAATATTCAAACCTTTTGGATCAGGTTCACTGCCACCCCAATAACCGGGGCTTTCATAAGTAATGGTATTGGTATGAGCTGTGGAAAATGGACCTTGTTCGTCATCGAGTTGAACTGATGCCCAGCCCATGACCATGCCAAACTGTCCTGAGGCGGTAGTAACAATTGTGGTGTCGGGGTTATCTTTAAGAATTGATTCACTAATATCTCTCAATGCATCTCTAACTTGTTCCGGCTCAGGCCTAAAATCGGGCTTATCCAAAATACGTGACCAAGTAATTCTTCCACCTTCAATAGTCTCTGCCATATCCAAACGAGCGCTAATGGGCATCTCAACATAATCAAAAAAGCCTTCACCCTGTGCCACCTGTGCAGTACCATGCCCGGTGATTATTGTTGTTCCACTTTGAGAGTCGCGGTAAGCATAAAGTGTGCTATCACCACTATCTGTTGAAAAACTATCTATCAACGACCACCCCTCAGGTGGATTATTAAAATCGCTACGCTGTGAGAACTGCAAGATTTCATTAATACCAAGTGTAGTGCTATCCATGCTATTTACTCCTTATCAAATTGTTTGACAGCATTAGACTCTACTCGGCTATGCTGGCTATCGCGTAACAGTTCAGGAGGGATCCGCAATCGGTAGATTTCGATACCGCTCTTAACTAGTACAGCGATACGTTTCCCATCCGACGATAAACTGACAGTATAAGATGTTCTATCAGGAAGCTGTCCATGGCTACGACCCGTGCGTAAGTCCCACAACCGCAAGATTGGACCTTTTCGGATATGGCCAGGGCGTGGTTTATTTGCAGGAGCATCACAAATAATATGCAACGGTGTGCCTGGAACTGGAACCATACATGCCAGTTGATTATAGGTCTGAAGACCATGAAAAAATTGCCTTGGCAGCTCTAAATTGTGCCTAGTTTGCCAATCGTTAGTATCCCAAATATAGGCAGGCTCCTGAGCGATATACCAGCGCATGTTTTCATCTTTTGGACGATAAGGTTTATCCCAGCCTTTGGGTAATTTACTCCGCCCTCCTCTGCTTGGAGAGGTAATCAAATATGCTCCATCGCCACTGTAGTCAAGGAGAATACGTTTTGTGTGAGCAATATGCTGGTCAAAAGTATTTTTATCTGGATCAAAAATTAAAAATGGTACTGACGGAGTTGAGAAAGTGACATCGGGATCACTCTGATAATCGCCATCAATTTTCAATGGCTTGAACCCACCCAACGCAACTTTATTTTGCGTGGGATGACAGCGCATCGTGAAAAAATCAAATTCAATACTTTTATCATCAAAAGGAAAAATCATTGAGTTTCGGTATGTCTGCTCACCAGTTTCAATATCAAATATCGCAATATAATGCCGGTTAGCAATCACTGCCCTACGACCATCAGCCAAAAGACACAGCCCTTTAGGTACACTAAACTTATTGGCATCCGGTAGCATTAGCTTAGTGACTAAGCTCCAATCTGCAGTAGCCCACACATAACCAACAAGTCGAGATTTTTTGACCGTCAGGGATGCTTTTCTACTGAATTTTCCTTCATCCAATGCAATCAAATATTGTCCGTCTTTACTAAAAATAAGTTGGGAATTTTCATATAACGATACACCCAAGTTTTGCGTTAATATGGTGATTTTCTTATTGGCTTCCACGTTCCAGACATTAATATTTTTCCTATGATGAACAGCCAACCACTTACCATTTGGGTGCCATGCAGTCACACCGCTGTCTCTAATCGTTCGTTCATAGGTAAACAGGCCTGGCTCTTTTACTTCGCTACAACTAACTAATAAAAAAACAAATCCAGAAAAAATAATTTTCAGTACACTTATCGTATTACAGCTTCCTCGACACACCACTATATTTGAAATCGTTTTAGCCATTATCATTGTCTCTTTAAAACTTGTAATTATTTAGCTTTGCCATTTAATTCTTACGAAAAATTATTTTATTCACTCAAATGTAAAATTAACGCATCTATTTTCTTATGTTTGTAATAGTGTTTAGCAACACCCATATAAAAACTAACACCATCATCGGTAAGTTGCCGCACTTGTACATCAATTGAATTCCATATTAATTCAGTTAAACCTGTTTCATTAATAATACGTTTGCCTTCACGAATATAAGCGACATACTGGTTTAATCTATCGTGAGCAATATCAGCGTTCAATCCAACAAGTATTAATTCAGGATGTTGGTAACTTTCCATCAAACCAATTGTGTAACTAAACTCAGCTGTTGTCTCACCGGCGCTTACCGCTAAACAATGCCAACCATACTCCTTAATATTGTGTTTAATTAATTGCTGCGTGTTATTACTTTGTTGTGTCATTGCTGCGGCTTGGTCGGCAACGTCTTTGGCTTGTTGGGTTTTTTCTTTGTTAGCGATTGCTTTTGCTTCCCGCCGCGCCACTTCCTCCTCCGTCATCGGCGGCCGTATTTGTAGGAACACATTCAACTGCGTCGTCTTCACCGTGTCCGGTTCTGCATACAAGCTCTTTACCGGGATCACTTTATCACCAATAAAATAATACGCTTCACCAACGCCTAAATTACGTAAGTCGCGTACGCTAATCCGAGAACGACGATTCATGCTAACACTGCCACCGTCTTTATAACTGCTATTAGTGTTACGCTGAAAACCCTGCGTTTCTGACACCACCGCTTCACCTGCACTCTTAACAAATATCTCAAGGGTTTCACCTGGGTCTTCGAGTTTGCGACAAACTTTATTGACAGTGGTGGCAACAATCGCCGCGGCTTCTTCGGGGGAGGCTTTTTTGAATGAGGGGTAGTCTTGGCCTGCGAAGATCATGGAAAAACCCAACCCGCGTCCTTGGGCACTCATGATCGCGGAGCCTTTAACGATGTAGTAACCAAATTCGTCACAGACGACAAAGTAGGGATGGTTAATAGTTGCCGCGCCAGTGTTGACGATTCTGTCGGTATCACCTTCGAGTTCCGCCGGGAGGGTGGCGCCCATCATGCCGCGCAGGGAGTTCATGATGATTTTACCGAGGTTCATCAGGGAGGCTTCGGCTTTTTCTAAAGCCGGCAATAACACAATAAGAATGCGTCGGTTCATGACGACATCAAGGAAGTCAACATCACCTAAGCTGGCTTTAAAAATATGCCCGTAACTATCAGCAAGTAAATTCAGCACCGGGATCAGTTGCATGGTGATGTAGCCGTGTTGGTCATAGACGGTGCTGGTGAATTTGCGGCTGGCGATCATCTCGGTTGTCATGCCTGGCAAGGAACGTAAATAAGTGTTTAGTCCATCGGTGATTTCTGTCGGCAAGTCTTCACGAGTGGCGGTGTCGAGCAATTGATTAAGATCCAGGTACTCACGGATCTCACCAATGTACATTTGGATTTCGCCCTGGTCGCGCATATAGACCAAGACCCGAATCAGGGCGGCAACGAAGCTTTGTGCCCGATCGCCCCAGATGTCAGATTTACCATCCGACATCATGCCGACCACCAGTTCGGTGAGTGAGGAGGAAGAGCCATTGGCAAAGGGGTTTAAGGTGTTGGATAAACGGCTGCTACTTTTGTCGGCGACGTCGCGGTTGCCGGTCATGAAGTTGACGACGAGGATGTCGTCTTCGCGGCCCATGCGGCGGGCCATGCTGATGATTTTGAAGACGGCGTCGACGGAGCCTTTGCCTTCGATGTAGGTCATGCCGGAGCTGTAGAGGAGTGAGTTGACGCCGGCGAAGCTCATGAGGCCTTGGGATTTACCGGAGCCGGTGGTGCCCATGTCGAGGAAGTGTTGGCGGCAGTCGTTGTTGGTGAGCCAGACTTCTTCGCCGCTGCGTAGGTCGTTGCCTAAAAACGCGATGCCTTGGGCGGGTTTGGTTTTGCCGCTGCCAGGATCGGGTTCGGAGGGGTCTTTCATACCTGAGGATTTAGGAAGGCGGTGGGGCAGACGATGGCTTTGTAATAAGTTAATGCTGGCGAATAAAAGCCCAAAAGCAACGACGGGATCAATGAGTGCGGGGTAGAACCAGAGGGCAACGGCAGCAGCAAAATAAAACACCGCGAGTTCGCGGCGTTTTAGAAAAGTGAGTAGGCGTTTGCCAAGTGATTCAATGTTACGATGTAGATGCTCAGCTTCCTGTTCGAAGCTTTCGTCTATGCCGTGTTTCATGTTGCTCATAAAAACCGTCCTTGGTTATTTTATTAGTCAAGTAATTAAATGCCTATAATACCCTTATTAATCAATTGCTTAGTTAAATACTGGCTTTACCTATCACTAATAAAATGTATTTTTAGTAACCTTTGCTTGAGTTAACCAATAAGCTAAATTTAAACGTCTAACTGACCTACCGAAAGGGCATTTTTTTCAATAAATTCACGTCGTGGTTCAACCTGGTCGCCCATCAAGGTAGTAAACAAATCATCTGCCGCAATCGCGTCTTCAATTTGTACCTGCATTAAATGTCTTTGAGATGAATCTAAGGTCGTTTCCCAAAGTTGTTCGGGATTCATTTCACCCAGACCTTTATAGCGCTGGATACTTTGGCCACGTTTTGCTTCTTTCATTAACCAATCTACGGCTTGTTTAAAGGTAGTTATTTCTAATTGGCGCTCACCACGAACCACATAAGCATCATCACTAATAAAGCCATCAAGGGGTAATTTCAACCGGCTGCAAATCAAGACTTTCAATATATTCGGCGGAGGGCCTAGAATTTACTAGCGTATCATTCAGGTTATCAATTCTTAATTGTGTGTCCGCTACTATATCTGAATCAATCTTAAGATTATCATTATCTATTCCTAAAACATCTCTCGTAGCATCCATAAAATCAACAGCAACCTGCATTGGTTGTGGCAAATGTAGATTATTACCTAACTCATCGGTAAACTGCCGACCCTGCTCAGGCAAAAGCTGAAAAGCATGATCCTGATCTGGTTCCCCAGTAAAAGTCGTGCCATCCTGTTTTATCCTTGAATCAATCAACAGTTGTTCGACCATTGCCGGTTGTTCAATAACTTCATTATAAAGTTGTAAG